>Ga0182017_10000687_pt1 | contig 26591 bp, 18 predicted proteins | sample 712E3DmetaG_FD_120492 | JGI IMG/M metagenome (GOLD analysis project Ga0182017, IMG submission 120492) | Permafrost microbial communities from Stordalen Mire, Sweden - 712E3D metaG | ecosystem: Environmental > Terrestrial > Soil > Wetlands > Permafrost | place: Sweden: Stordalen | collected... | reverse complement strand
GCAATTGAAACAGCGAGTCTTTCTTCGAAAGGCCAGATTGTTATTCCCAATGCTATTCGTAATGATCTTAAGGTTGGAACGGGGGCAAAATTCGCAGTAATTTCCGACGGTCACAATATTCTTTTAAAGCCGATAGAACGCCCTAAGAAAGAAGAGTTCGATTCACTTATTAAAAAAAGCCGAACCTATGCGCGACGCGTTGGATTGAAGAAAAGGGATCTCACCAAAGCCATAGCAGAGGTACGACGTGAAAGCCGTCATTGACACGAATGTGCTGGTTTCAGGAATATTTTGGGGTGGCAAGCCTGGAATAGTGCTTGAACATTGGCGCTCCAGCAAACTTGATATCTTGGCAACAGTTGATATTCTTGAAGAGTATTTACGAGTGATCGCGAAGGTCGGTAAGCATGATCCCGAGCTGATTGAGCATTGGACCGGCTTTCTATTGCAAAACCTTACTTTGATTGAGAAGACTACCACCCTGAAAAACTGTCGCGACCCTCATGACAATATGTTTTTAGAATGCGTTGTATCGGCAACTGCTGATTGCCTTGTAAGCGGCGATGACGATCTGCTTGTGTTGAGGAATATTTGCGGAATTCCAATATTTTCCGTTTCGAAATTTCTTTCAACATATTTCAAATAATAAAATGTTTTGTAAAAAATACTGCAAAAACAAAAACGATCACTATTCCCCCGAAAATAAGAAACAAAATCTCTGGGAAAAAATATTTAGCCATTTGCACGCGACCGTAGGGTTGGGCGTGCTAAACGTTGATACGGTTAGTTGCGAAGAAGTTCTTTACGGCGCGCCAGAGTGAGATAGATGGCGCTGACATCCTTTTCCCCTAAACCTTCCTGGTGGGACTCTTCCAACAGCGCCAAGGCACCGTTGGTGACAGGCAACGACAGCTGCCGTTTAGAGGCTTCCTTTGTGATAAACCGTACATCCTTCAGCAAGTTGTCCAGGGAGAACGCCGGCTGGAAATCCTTTTTGAGAAGAGCTTCTTCCTTGATACGAAAATAGCCGCAATCAAGGGCCGTGCTCTGGCGCACAACATCAAAAATTCGCGCTGGTTCAAGGCCGGCCGCTTCGGCTAAAGCGACCGATTCGGCGAGCGCCGTCGTCATTTGCGCCACGATGAGATTCATGCAGAGCTTCAAAGTTGTGCCCATGCCGACCGGACGCGGCCTCCCTTGGAGTCGCCGCGACCTTCGCGCCGCAGCTTTTTGCCGCCTCAGCTTTCTCTTTTGTTCGATTGTAAACCGTCAGGGGATAGTCGGCGTCAGCCAAATGTCTGGCCATGGGAAATCCCATAATACCTAACCCGATGAATCCAACAGGCCTCAATGTGCTCATATTAATATCCTCTATCGCTATTATTCATAATCTGCTGATAGGTATTTTGATATTTCAAGCTCAGGCAGGGATTTAAACAAAGACTCTTTACAGGCGCCCACTTTTTCACCTTCACCCCCAACCGTTCGCAACTCTCCTTACTTCAAGAAAAAATATAGATATTGTTGGGCAAATTGTCAAATTTAAAAACTTGTAGTGAGCTTGTCGAATCATAGCGATATTGGGGTTTTGGTCAAAGTTAAAAAAAATCTTGTCGAATCCATTGTGCGTAGGTCTGTTCAAAAAAGCTGTGGCCGAGCAAAGGGCCTGCTTTCGCAATCGGCAAATCCCCTTGTTTTTGTTTGGGGCCTCCAAAAGCGACATAATTTTTAGTTGGTGGCGGACGGGGAATATATTCTCGCCACAATTTGCAGTGCCGGAGAATTTTGTCAAATAACCGATTAATGTAAATACTTCTTGCAATTTGTTCACAAATATGTTAACTTTTATCTATGAGAGACGTATTATTCTATAGAACGGCAAACGGGCGACAGCCTGTTGTTGAGTTTCTTGATGAATTTTAACCTTTTTACAACAATGCAAATGCACCTGCCAGAGCAGTTGATTTGCGTGATTATTCTGGGATTCGAGGCATGACGGACGGTATGGAATTTTGGTTAGGAAAGTTGCTGGTGACGCACTACCATACTTGATGGCGTCCTCGATGGGGATGACGCCATAACGCCAGACAAAAGACAGCCTGATGCTTTCGCTCAGTCTTTGATGATAAAATAAGATGCGAGACGGTTACGTTCGGGTTTCCCGGATTTCCGCTCAATCTTGAGGACGTACATTGACGTTGATTCTTCCGCTCGTAGTTTGACGGTTTGCGAGAAAAAGAAAAGATAAAAAGGCCATGGAAGGTTAATAGGGGGAACGAACAGATCCCAGAAAGTTGCAAAATTAACAGTATTAAGCTATTTTATTTTTATGAGTCCAGTTGTTTTTGAAGAAGGCCCTTTCCGATTTCTATTTTTCTCAAACGAAGAGACAAGAATTCATGTGCATATTTTGTCTTCGCATGGTGATGCTAAATTTTGGATCGAGCCAATTGTATCCCTTTGCAAATCAACCGGATATTCGGCAAAAGAATTAACTCGAATTCAACGGATTGTCGAGGAACATAAGGATGAAATCAAGCGTAGTTGGAAAAAACACTTCAAATGCTGAAGTGACCAATATTTCTGCTCACGGCATATGGCTTCTTGCCAAACAAAGCGAATATTTTCTGCCTTACGATATCTTCCCAGGATTTAAGGATGCAAAAGTTGCAGATATTCTCAATGTAAAATTCGAACATAGTGAATATCTTTTTTGGCCATCTCTTGGAGTTGATTTAGAAATCGAATCTATTGAAAATCCGGAAACGTATCCTCTGCGTTATAAATAATTTCGATCAATTAATTAACATAGCGACAGTTGCTGGAGTTTTCCCGCTCGAAAGCAGCGCTTCCCGCCGCTCTTCTTGGGTATTTCTACCCGAAGAACGGGGGCCGGTTGATATGTCCCATTCATCAGTGATTCGCGTATGCCTGACCAGGACGTCCGTACATGGCCAACGAATTCATCCACGGATGACTCCGATATTCCTGTTCCTAAGTCTCACAAAGACGAACTTAATAAGAGGTTGACGCGCCATTTAAAATCTCCGGGGAATCTTCAAACAGTCAGGCCGTTATTTGTTCCCAGCCACACCGAATTCGTGGCTGCCGTGCAACTTGTCAATTAAAACCACCTTAGGTACCTGTCCAATTTTTGGGGTCCACCGCACGGTATTTGTCAGGAGCACATATTGGAAGACAGCGTTATTGAAGAAAAGAACAAGGTCCAAGAAAAAATATTGTCGGAAGCAAATGGCGATCTTCGGGAATATACGAAAATTGTTCATGAAGAATTCAAAAAGATGAAAGAAGAATACAAGGATAAATTTAATATAAAATCCCCGGTGACACATTAGTTTTGATTATTGTATTTCTCGCAATTTTCTGGTTGTGTAAATGTGGAATCGACCTGACGAAAACTTAATTTTGAAATTTCATGTCTATCCTTAGCCTTACCGTAGATTGTTCAATTGCCCGTAATATTCCCTGTCCTTGATTTTTAAGCGCACCGTGTACAAACCCGTCGCCAGGCCCGCGCCGTCGCCGTTTGGGGCGTTCCATCGTATGGAATGACTACCCTTTGTTAATGTTTGGTCGATTAACGTTCCAACGTAATGGCCGTTGAGCGCGTACATCGACACAGTGACCGGCGAAGTCTCGGCGCAATAAAATTGAATGGTCGAATTGTTGATGGAAATGTTTTTCCCGGAAACTGCCCCGGCGGCGGGTTTCTTGACGTCAACGACTGAAATGACGGACATGGTATCGTGGTATGCTTTATTCATCAGGTTTCCTCCGGGATTCGGTACATCGGTTGCCGCGGCAATGTTGATGGATTTAAGCATGGCAGGTCCCCAGTCGGTTGAATAAATCCATCCTGTCCAGCTTATTCCCTTGTCCTTCATGTATTGAATGAGCTGCGTCCCGTAATTGGCCGAATCTGAAGCGTTTGAAAGGCCCCATTCGGTGTTCATGACCGGGGCAACGCCTGACGTTGCTATAAAACCGAATTTCGATTCCCAGGTAGTGGCTCCGATGCTCCCGTAAACGCTCGGATAAGGGTGCCATGAGTAAACAATTTTGTCCCGTGCGATTTTAAGGGTTTTTACGTCGGCAGTCTGGCACCAATTGGCCGTACCGCATACAACGACCTTGGAAACGGGGTTGTGCGCCCGTATCGTATCGACAAGCTGCTGCGCCATGGGGACCCACGCGCTCCAGGCCACACCATGTGGTTCATTGAAAATCTCCCAAAGCAAATGGTCCTGATTTTTATATCGTTCGGCCATGATGCTCCACGCGGCAACGGTAGACTTAAAATTTCCGGATGTGTTGCCCTGGCCACCTTCATGCCATCCATCAAAAAGAACATAGATGTGATTGTCTCTGCACCATTTTACGATACTGTCCACGGACGTAATGTATGGCGTATTGGCGGCATTTATGGCGATATTGTTGATGGTCCAACATATCGCCCTCGGACAATTGCAATCGCTTGTGAGGAGCGGAAGCCGTAAAACGGTAATATTCCAATCTCTTTTAAAATGAACAATCTGCGCTTGCGTGATGTTAGGATACCCGCCCATCGTGGCAAAGCCTTTAAGCTGCACGACATATCCCTTGGCATTGACGATTTTTGAGCCCTGAACATCCAATGGCGGGGCCCAATAAATGCTGTCGTACGTGACGGCGGCGCCCGCCGATAATGATAGTCCGCACATGATAAAAATAACCGCGATAGATTTTCGAAATGGCATTTTCCACCCCCTGTGATATCTAACATTTTTAAAAACAAATGACCGAATGAACTTAATTGATAATATAGGCAATTTTCGTCAAAATTGCCAAAATTGCTTTAACTTTTCATATCGCGGCTTTTCCGCGGAAACGGCCCCTCAAAACATCAAAAGTACGGAATCGGCATTTAAAAAAACCGGCAACAATTGCTGTAGGAAATTGTTCCAAGAGTGACTTTGCTTATGTAAATACCAGCGGTATGCCTTCCTTTATGAAAGGTTAGTGAAAAAAGGCCTTTATCGTGCATTTTATTTTCCAGCGTCTCCACTCTTTCGCCGCGGGCGTTATAGAGTTCCACGGAAACGCGGGTCCGTTCATGCACCATTACGTCGATACTGATGGTTCCCGTGAGGCCCGATTTGATCGTTACGGGTGCGCCGCCCATTGCCGCCCTTTCGCTTGGTATATCATGATTGATCGCGGTATTTTGTCCGTTATTGACGTTGATCCACGCGAAATCGGCGTATCCTCCGGTCGCGGAGCCGAAGGGTTTCGAGGCGAACAATCCGAATTTCGCGCCGATCCACTTGACCTTGGTTGCGGTAAAAGCGCTTCCAAACGAAATAAAATTGCGTCCGTCAAGGCTGTAGCTGAATTTGCATGCAGCGGATGGCCCGATGATTGACAGGCGCAGATAGACCGTGCTGTCTTTCAGTTTGGTATCGGAGGCGGACTCGACCGCGGAGTTGGTAATATAGAGGCCGTCGGCCTTTTTGGTGACCGCCAAAAGCGAATACGTCCCCCCGACGACGATAATGCCCGATCGCTCTCCGGTTATTTGCAAATGAAACACGGCCTTCACGGTCGCCGTGAAGGAATCTGCGCAGAATTTTTGCAGGAGTAAATTTGGGACCAGCTTGTAATCGGGGGTCGCGGATGGCAAGGAAACCGAGTGAAGCCGCAAGGCGCCTTTATTTTCGGTAAGGCTCATCCATCCCGGTTGTGAATTCGCGTACCACTGCCATTGCGGACCAAGCGTATCGGAATCAAACACATCGGACGCTTGGGGCGTCTGTACCGGATAGGACGCGCCCACGGCGGGTTTTGCATGGGTTGATACCGGGTTGCCGATTCCATCGCCATTGGGGTCTGAACCGATCACCGGCCAATCGTTCACCCACGTCATCGGCTCCAGATGAACGACACGGCCATAGGCGCCGTTGTCTTGAAAATGCAAAAACCACGACTCTTTGCCGTCGGGCGTTTCCACCCATCCACCCTGGTGCGGCCCGTTGATCGTGGTACCTCCTTGTTCCATTACCTTTTTATATTCCCAGGGACCGGTAATGCTTTGGGCGCGAAGCGCCATTTGCCAACCGGCCGTGACGCCTCCGGCGGGGGCAAGAATATAGTAATACCCATTTCTCTTGTAAAGCTTCGGGCCTTCGATGGTGGTCAGGAGATCCGGGGCCGTCGTGTTTCCGTCAATGACCATGATGCTGTCGGTTATTTGCGAGGCATCGCTTGACAAACGACGAATCGTGAGGATGCTTTTAATTCCTACGCGCGAACTGGCATAAGCGTGGACGATATAGCCGTCGCCATTGTCGTCCCAGAAAGGACAAACGTCGATCCAGCCCTTTGTCGGCTTTATCAGATTCAAGGTCCAGGGGCCTTGCGGATTCGCCGACTTGGCAAGGTATACACCGTAGTCAGGATCTCCGTACGTAATATAAAACGTGTCGTTATGGACACGGATGCTCGGCGCCCATACGCCGTTGGCCGGAAGGGGCGCGCTATAAACGTCAGCGGGAGTTTGCTGATCGAAAACGTGTCCGATAATCCGCCAGTTGACCAAGTCGTTCGAATGCAAAATCGGCAATCCGGGCGTGCAATTAAAACTCGAAGACGTCATGTAATAATTATTACCGGCCCTGACCACGTCGGGGTCTGAATAATCGGCAAACAAAACAGGATTTTTGTACGACCCATTTCCCAGATCCGGGACCCAAGGCCCGACCATATTAATTGAGGACTCTTCCGGATCAAGAGTATTCGTTGAAGCAAAAGCGGACATTGCCATACAACAAATGGCCAAGGCCGATATGTCGGAACATATGGTCCGTTTCATGATAGTGAAGTTCATCTTTTAATGATCATTCCCGGCGGTTTTGAATTTGCATCAATCGCGTTTGCCTAAAACCATTGGATGCGCGGAGTGTATAAAAATAAATTCCCGATGCAAAATCGGCCGCGTGAATGGCCACTTCGTGCGTTCCTTCGCCCACTTCCCCATTTAAAAGCGTTTTTACTTTCACGCCAACGGCATTATAAAGGTCTAATTGCATGGCTTGCTTTTTTTGTAATGAAAGCCTAATTACGCTTCGGCCGCCGACAGGGTTCGGATAGTTTTGATTTAAGGTGTAACCCGTAAAATCAGGCGGGTTTTTCGCGCTAATCGTTTGCGATACACCGCTGTAGGTGAAATCAGCCGGTTCCAGGGCCTGGGGGGTAAAAATAAGCTTGCGAATGGCCCCCCTGAAATAATATTTCCCCTGCATCCGTCCGCCCAGGGACACTTCGGCCGTGGCCGGAAGACCGGTGTAAAAACTGCCCGCAGAAACATAGGTTGCGTCCAGTGAGCCGTTGACATAGCCTTTTATCACGCCGCTTTTATAGGTCATGGCCATGTGCATCCATTGGTCGGCCGGGTGGGTTTTTGCCGCGTCGATTATTCCCGAACCATTGACGCTTTTGATAAAAAAGTCGCCGTACCACGTTGACGATGAACGCGTTTCCATGGTCATGGTGCGCGCGCCGCTGGAGGCGCTGTCTGGTTGACAAATATGAAGAACGCGCGGTTGCAGCGAGGCCGTCGACGAATACGGCTTGAATATCATTTCCATGGTGAATTCAGTGTCGGTCCCCAGCGGGTTTCCCAGAACCTGCAATCGATCGCCGGTCCCGGCGGCCGGATCGCTTTCGATGGCGGGATTAAATTCGACCGCATCGCCGTCCGGCGTGGAAATTATCGTCGGGTTGCCCACAGGGTCAACATGAAAACCGCCGATAGTATTCAAATTGTTTACGTCCCAAACGACTTGACCGGCAACGGCAAAAGCGCCCAGATAAACGCCTGATACGAGCAAAACTAATAAAGAATGTTTCATTGAAAATCCTTGAGAAGTGGGGCAGCTCCGACGTGTGTAGTTAATGTAACCAGTGCATTGTTGTTTCCTGAAAAAATATAAATTCCTTCAGCAACCGATCTCCCATTTTCTTGCATATTCCCAACTTTTATACCAAGAGTATTATAGACCGCCATTGCCCCGGTTTTCTGATTGTTACTGGCCCGCCGATAATTGACCTGATCGTTCCTAATGTTGGTAGCTTGTCGGTAAGAAAGCTTCTTCGTTTTGCCCACGATTCCGGCATATTTTGAGACCGTGTCGGGGACCTGCGCCGTGGGAATTAAAATACCCGAATATGAAAAAGCCGGTTTGTAGGTTGTCGTGGAGGTCGTTGGTTGGCTGCCGAGGCAATTGACGTAGGTATTGCCGACGACATTCCACATTCCGATGGATTTGCTGTAATAACCGCCGATCGGGCCATCGTTCATGCCGAGTTTCGGATCGTTGACGCCATCGCCGACGCCGCTAAAATAGTTGTTCTCGATATACACGGTAGCGCCCATTCTGCAGTTGATTCCGCTCGTGGGGATATTGAGAAAATAGTTGTTGAAGGAGGCCGCCGTGCCGCCCCTGATGCTTGGCAATCGGGAATGGGTATTGTTGAACAGATTGTGGTGATAGCACACCTGCCAGTCGTTTAAATCGTCGTCGCTCGATCCGATGAGACTCGTTTTATACGTTTCATGAATATAACACCAGGAAACCGTGACTTTTGAAGCGCCTTTCGTAATGTCAATGGTTCCATCGTAGTAATCCATATCGGAATTCGCGACGTCGCCGATTTCAATGATTTTTCCGTCGCCGTTGCAGTCGCCGATCATATTGTAAAATTCACAGTGATCGATCCAAATGTTGGATGTGCTGCCCTGAATATGGACAAGATCATGGTCGGCCGAGGTTGAAACCATGTAGGGAAAATGCATGGTGATGTTTCTGATGATGATATTTGAAACGCCTTTAATAAGAAATGACGAATTGGTAAGCGTTGCGGTAGTGCCGTCGCCGATAAACGTTTTATTTGATTCACACGTAATAAGCGCCTGGTCGATCGAGCCTTTTATAATGATGACCGATGACGCGCTTCCCTTGGCCGCGGCGAGGAGCGCCGAAGCGGTTGTGACCGTTACCGGCGTCGCGTTTCCGCCGCCTGTTACCGTGGCATAACCCGCATAGGTCGTGTAATCCGTCGCGGCATCGGCCTTCATAAAACCAATTTGCAGCAACACCGCTGTACCTAATGCAATTAAACGCTTCATTTCCATCTCCCCTTACCCGGAAAAACCGGAAAGAAAAATTCGATGTTTGATATCTTTGCCTTTAATATAATGAAACTTTCGCCAACGCCCCGGTTATTCCGTTTTTCACTGAATCATTGTGTTCACTGTAGTGAACAAACCGGTTGTTTTTATGGTAGGATACGTTTACACGTGCGGTCAGCGGGTTTTGACCATGCGGACAACGCCGGTGGATTGATTGCGCATGCGCATTTCTAAAAAGTAAATCGATGGAGGACCGTGCGGTAACTTGTCCAAGGAAAGGACATTCGGGCCTTTTTTCGCGTTCATGGTAAACTTCGCATTTACCCTGCCGTCCAGAGTATAAAGGACAAAAGTTGCAGGAGCGTCGCGCGGAGAAATATAGCGGATAGTATTATCGCCCGAAATAGTGGTAATCGAACGAAAAGTATTAGGGAAATCACGCGCTTCCGCCAGCATTCCCGGCATACTGATTGCCGTCGGCGTCAACAGCCCTCCGGGCGTGGCTTCGTTTGAATAGTCGGAATTACCCACCGCATTAAAGGCGCGTACCCGGTATGTAAATGCCGCCGGTGGAGACATGGTATCGCTGTACGCGGCCACATCGGCGCCTGTTACGCTCGCGATCTGCGTAAAGACGCTATCACTGCCCCCACTCATCCGCTCGATCTTATAACCGGTCGCCTTGCTCGAGTTATCGACCCAGGTAAGAACGACCGCGTTAGACGCCGCGGCCGCCTCCAGATTGGAAGGTGTAACAGGGATTGTCGACTGGGCGTCAAGGTATATTTTGAATGTGTAGGCGAATTTGCACGCGGCCGGTTGCGCGGCAGGCGTGGTAAGCATCAGAGCTGTTGCGCTCTGCGACCACGAGACCGGGCCTCCGCCTAAAAGAACGACTTTGGCGATTTTCGTTTTGTCCAGGTTTGACGAATTATAATTGTTAACGGCAAGTTGCGCTCCGTTTCCCGGCCAAACCGTGTCGAAGACATAATAAACGTTATTCGCCTTGTTTTTTGTAAACCTGAGACTGGCGCTTCCATAGACGTTGGCCGGCCGCGTCGCATAGATCCCCTCGCCGTTAAGTTGCAGCCAGGCGCCGATATCGCTTAATCTTTTCAAAACGGTGTCCGGCAGCGTTCCATCGGGTTTGGGAGGAATGTCGAGCATCAAATTCCCGTTTTTACTGACGACGTCTATTAAATAATCGATTATGTACTTCGTTGTTTTATACTTTTCCGTGGGAATATAACCCCAGGAAGTATCGCCTATTTTCATGTCGGTTTGAAATGTCATGGACTGTATGCCGGTAGGCGCGCCGTCTTCGAAATCATACACTCCGCCCCCGGTAACGAACTGATTGGCATTATGGCCGCCACCTTTGTAAACCAAGACCGCTCCGGGCGCGCCGTAGGCGCCGCGTCCCCAGGCGATGCTTTTATTGTATTGGTAGGCCCCGAGATATCTTCTATACGGCTCAAACGTGGAATACATTCCCCACCCGTTATCGTAATAAACGTAATAAGGCTGAAACACGTCGATCATTTCCCGCGACAGCGCGTACCAGCGTTTGAGCCACCATGCGGTCGGCGCGGTGCTGTACAGGTCGGTGTCGGGGCTATTGACATTGTAAAGGTACTTCAACGTGGTATCGGCGGAATCAACGACCGCGTCGAATTTATTGTGGTAATTGAATTGATAAAACCAGTCATTCTCCGCGAGATGGTTGCTGACGCCGAATTTCAGCCCCCGCTTTGCCGCGGCGGCCATGAGCATTCTGCCGAGGTCTTTTTTGGGTCCCTTGTTGACGCAGTTCCATGGCGTAAGGTTTGTGCCGTACATGAGGAATGCTTCATGGTGGGAGGTCATGTGCGCGAAATATTTGGCGCCCGATTTTATAATCACATCGATATATGCATCGGCATCGAAATTTTCGGCATGGAACAGGGGAACGAAATCCTTGTGTCCGAATGTGGCGGGACTTCCATAGTGGGCAACGTGCCAGGAATAAAAGGACGGACCAGGCCCGACGTTGTTTTTGTCGTACATTCTCCGGCCATACCATTCCGTGCCATAGCCCGCGACCGAGTAAAGGCCCCAATGGTGATAGATGCCGAACTTTGCGTCCTGATACCAGTCCGGCACCGTATAATTCTGCAGGGAATTCCAGGTAGTATCATATTGCTTTTGGGAATAAACGGCGGTTGATACGGTCATCACCAGGGCAAGAATTATGAAAGCCGATCGAACCATTCGCATCACCTCACCAATAACCGTTCTCTCGCAAGTATTGACGCCCCGGCAGCCAATCGCACGCAATAGATCCCTTTAGGCAAGCCGGATATTCCAACTGAGCCTGAATAGAATTGACCGCAATTTATCGATCCAAACGGAAAAACCGTCTTTAGACGACCCATCATATCGTAAATCATCAGGGATGCCGGCCCGCTTCGAGACGCGGTAAACACATAAGAAATCCTTTGCGACCCAACCCGGAATGAGGGTTTTACAGCCGATAGCTGCAAAGGCTTTGCCTTTAGTGCAGTTACAGCCGACTGGGTCGCGGTAAGATGGTAACAGCCCTGACCGGCATATCGCTGTACGTTTACAAAGTACGTACCGGCGCCAAGGTTTGAACGTGTGATCACTTTCTGCTGAGTCGGCTCAGTCATGGCCGCTAATTCAGTTGAGCTATCGGGCCCCAACAAAAAAAGGCCGACGGAAAGGTCGGGGTTGGATTCAAAGCGTATGGAGAGCGCTCCAGCGGAGATAGAGACCGCATACCAATCATTATTATCCGTAACCCCGCCGCCAACCTGGCCGAGCCTGGCCGTGAGCGTCGAATCAACCTTGAGCTTCATCGATTGGCCCACGGTATTGTTTGGTTCTATGTCGGTCCCGCAGGCAACGACAACCGAAGGGGTCAGCAAATAGCTGCCGAATCCATAACCGGTCACCCACAGGAAATAAGTCCCCGCCGTGAGCTGTGGCGTTGCGAGCGCCGTGTATCCGGCCACGTCCGAGTATCCGGTGGCAAGTTCGGTCACCGTGTCCTGATCGTATAAAACCACCTTGGGTTTCATGGTAGTATCGCTGACCATTGACACATTGTACTGTGCTGCCTGGGATAGGGTGATTTTGTACCAATCACCCGGATCTGTCCGATATCCGCCAATATCGCCAATCCAGCCGGTATACGTTGTGTCGCTCCCGATCCGGATAGCTTGACGGGCAGTATCATTGGGCTCGATATCGTTGCCGATGTGCCTTGTCGGGGAAACGGTCAACGTGTAGGATGCCGGGTTGTAAAAATGGACCTCTACTATGTATCGTCCTTTTCGCAACGCGGGAATTTCAAGGCGCATGTTGCTGTACGTCACTGTGGGATCCTCATCACCCGTACCAAGCGACGTCACACTGTCCTCTTCGAAAAGGGTAATGTACGGCTGCGAGACTGCATCGGTTCCGCGACAATCCACCCTAAGCGATCCATCGAAGGGCATGGTCAACCTGAGAAGGCGCCGGGTGACCGGCGGGCTTTGGGACATATCGTTTTTTCCGGCCATGGGCGTGTTGAACACCACCACGTTTGAATCGGTCAGCGGAGCGCCGGATGTGCAGAATTCGTCGTTATCTCCGGGCTGGCGCTTGAAAATTTTATAGAAAATAGAATCCGTCCTCGCCAGGACCATCCGTTTGGAACGGCACGAGGAGGCCCATTGCCTGCTTTCGTTGAGCGATCCGAACCATGAACCCAGCATAATATTTTCTTCTGTCAAGGTATCATTTTTATCGCCCAGATCCCGTAAAAGACGGTTTACCGCGTCACGACTCATGAGCGACAGTTTCATCATGGTCACCGAGTTGCGCATTGCCGAAACTTTTTGATAGTTGATGGTATCCGACTGGGTGGTAGTTTTAAGTCCGTTGGTGTTGAAATCGGCTACATCGACGCCTGACGCGTCGAGTTGCGGGTCGGGATTGGCCGCCATGGCGCCCCATTGATCGGCGGTAGTGCCGGTATTGATCTTGAACATGTAATCGAGAAGTTCGTTTTTCATGTCCGTTATCGCGGTCTGCATAAATGGAGGGAGGATATCGTCAAGCACGGAATTGATAAAGGCAAGAGTCGTTCCAAGGACATCGGGCGCCCCCGCCATTGAGAGCAGATGACCGGTAACAAACTGGCTTGCCGCATTTCTTGCCCGGTCGACCTGGATGCCGGTTCCACAATGAAGCGACATGTTTATTTCATGGCTTACCGCGGGCCAGGCCTTCAGCCCATCTCCGATGTCCTTGATCCACGCTTCCTTATACATGACAATCGGCTTTTGAGTCAATTCTAAAGCCGCGAGCGCTACCGCATAGCCTCCTGCTTCGGCATATAAGAACACCTTGCTGCAGGTCAGGTCGAGAATGCCGCACGCATCGGCATCACTTTTTGCTTTCGCCGCCCGTGCAGTTAAATCACGCACTTTGGAATTATAACAGGCTGTGTCATTTTCCAAACCATACTTCAAAGACGAGTATTCCGCCGGAATACTCCCTTTGACAAGAACACCGGCCAAAAGATTTCGCAAAACAGTCCCCGGCCCGGCATCGATCATTTTATCATAGATAAACTGGCCTGCATCGCCCTGAATACTCACGTCGCTCTCGACAAGGGGCCCGCTTCCGTCATACTTCTGGGTCGCGGGCATCTGTTTATCGACGGCGCTTTGGAGCGCCGCCTGCTTCCCGGCGTCGGAGCCGCCCATGGAAGCGCCACCGGCATAGTAGTTGATAAAACTGCTCCCGAAAAGGTCGCCCGCCGCGCTGGCCATATAGCCGGCGGTAAATGCCCGGTCACCTCCCGTGCTTCCGGCTGTGGTCGACCAGAGGTAGTCAAGCCAGGCGTCGGTCCCCGGATAGGACGTGCCGATGATCTGCCGGCCCGTGACTATGTCAGGATACGCCGCCGCCCCCGAAGCACCCGCTCGGTATTGGCCGGCGTATGCGGTGATCGCGGTGATCAATGCCGGGTTGCAGTCGTAATGGCCGATCAGGACGTCGTTGGTATCGTATATGTCAACCTTCGAATCGTTCAGCGCGTCCTTGATGGCGATTTCGGCAAGGTAGAGGTTCGTCTTCGGCGTCCAGGCGAATCCGGAGGAGGCCGCCATGAGAATGCACGCGAAAGCCCCAAAACAGTTACGGACACGGTGTGTTTGTTGAAAAGTCATTTTGTCTCCTCGGTTGGACGAAAATAACGGCATTGTTTTCGGCAGGTAATACGAAATTGCAATCAAGTTGATCCTATTCGATGCACCCTTCGAGAACCTCAGGGTGCGTATTATGTTCATTTTGAATGCAATTTCATATAAGGAATCTTTATACCGTAAAGCTTCTGGAATGAATATAATCACTTTACGCGCATTTTACAAAAACAATAAAGAGGATTTAATGAGGGGACTTTAAATTGCCCGCGATTCAGGGGCACACTCAATAGAATAGTAACTGCTCCCCTACCCGCCGATACTTCCCTCGTTTACGGAGAGGGAAGTATCAGTGGGAACCAGGGGGAAACTTTTTAGCGTTTCACGGCCACTTGTTTGACAAGTGAGAACTTAGGACTCGTGCATTGCACGACATACACGCCGGAAGGCAATGTTTGCAGCCCAATTGATGTCGCGCCCGTATATTCGGCGCTTGATTCGAACACCATTTTCCCATTTGTCTGGTAGAGCCCGACTTTATACAATCCCCGCTGCGGTACGGTAAACATGAGTTTCCCGTTTCGGATGTCGGCGTTCATAACGATCTGCTCGACGCTTTTTGCCGCGCTTACCGGCTTAACATTCACCACGGCGTTCGGGTTCGTAAGCGTAAGCAGCGTCATGCCGTAATAATTAAGCGGAAAGGTCTTGGTAAAGGTCTTTGCCGTCAGGGTCTGCGTGGTCACCGAATCGTAATGCTGCAGCGCCGACGCGGCCTTCATCTGGTCCCATACGGCGTTGCTGGGTGAGGCCGGGCTGCCGGCTTGCGTCCATGGGTACGACGTATTGCTGTGCGTCGCGTCGAACAGGAATTGCTCCGCGCGCACCGGACCGGGCGCCCAAGGAATATTGTTGATCGTCAGTGTAATATTATCGGTGGTCGAGGTGCCCCCGGTCTTGAAAAAGCTGTACACGAGCACCTGGATCGAATTGTTCGAGCTGTCGGAGGTGGCGATGAGATTAACGCCATCCCCGTTGGCTGCCACGCCGCCGGAGGAAGAATCTTCCATGGTGCCCAGCCTTTTCAGCAAATTATACGCGTTGATAGGAGGCTTTCCGATGTCCCAGGAATTGGCATATGTCGTATTTCCCCGGCTGTACAACGACATGCTTCCGCCGGGACCCGTGGCGCCCCCCACACTGGCGCCGCTTTCTTCATATAAATCGGAAACCGTCCAATGGTCCAACATATACGGAGGCGGATACTGCGGACCATTTGCAACCAACTCTTTGGCCGCAAAGGCCAGCCATGTCCCGGCTTGTATTGTGCTTTGGTTAAAATTCGTACATGACTGTTCGTCGCAGATGACAAGGCCTTTATACCAGCTATAGGTTGAGTTTAAGGTGGTCCAGATAAATTTTTGATACATGGCGATGTCGCCGTTTTGGTCCGTGCCGTTGCCCCCGCCGTACCAGTGATAGGCGAGGAAATCGAGCGGCGCTCCGACTTTTCCCGTGGCCGCGTTGGTACCCGTATGGCAATGCTGGAGCAGAATGGCAAAATCATTTCCCCCTCCGAAAGAATTGTTGCCTTCACAAGCCGGACCGCCAACTTTTATGAGCGAATCCCCCATTTTCAAGCCCGTCACCGTATAATCGTACAACGTTGGATATTCCGTGTTGAAAGGAGTGGTGTACCACCAATCGGGTTCGTTCCAAACTTCGAAATACCATTTGCGGACCTCATCGACACCCCATTTTTTTTCGCAATGAGTTACGATGCTGTCCATGAGATTCATCCATTGGCCCCATCCGTATTTGGTGGGAGGGCTTTTATTGGCTTTGTACGACACGGAGACCATTGCCGTGCCGGATGCAAGCGGTGTGGGCGTGCAGCTTATTTCGAGGCAAGGCCGCATGCCTTCCTTTATACGCTGGTTATACACGGAATCGAATTTGGTCCAACTCAGGGTGAGCGAAGTGGCGGTAGCGGCAGTCACAACGCCGATTTCATCGTTAAGAATCCCATGCCCGCGGAAATATTTAATACCTCCCTCATGGTACGCCGCATCTAAGGTCGTGCCCCAGCCCCTTCCATATGCCGTCATGATCGCCCCAGCCATATGGTCGGTGGCTATACCCCTCTCAATGAAATGGTCCCATGGACGTATTTGTTTGTCGGCCAATACGGTAAGATTGTACGACGCGGCCTGCGCTTGAAAAAGACCGGCCGCGAAGAACGCGACAATTGCCGCGCAGAGAACATGTTTATACTTCATTGACACCTCCCTTTAAAAAATGTTAGATAAATGTGTATATTTAACTACTAATTAATCGATTAAGTCATGTGTAACTTTACCCTTTTGAATGTCAAAGTAAACTACATCATATTAGACCAATGTAGATAACATACACAAAAAAAAGAGACCTGTCAACTTTTTGTTTAGAAAAATTTTACAGACCATTATATGATATTTCTTTAACGTATTGATACTAAAATAGATAATGTAAGTAATTGTTTAGTATTATAGATTTATTTGAAGCTGTTTAATAAATATTTTTTTCATCATTCCGCGAAAAGGCGTGGATATTTTAACCAGATACAAGCCGGAACCTGTTAGGTTGCGCGGAATTTCATAGTAGCAAGCGCCTGTGCCGGTAGTCGATCGCGGAGGAGTTCAGGTAACAAACGGCAAAACATAAAACAACTCTTTTCACCTTCGCGTCTTAAGTGTTTCCTTCGGGTAAACATTTTAAATTTTTGAAACAAATATCCTTTTCAAAACGTCTAATAGAATGAAATCAACGCCCCCAAAGGGAACCTTGAGGGGGCGAAAAGGAACAATAGACGAAACAATAGATGGCGCCAATATTGGAACGAACCCTAAAATAATAAAATAAGATGGCCCGTAATCAGGTTGTTAAGGCTCAAAGGGGGGCGGAATGAAAAAACAAAAAGTATTAAAATTAGCATTACTCTGCGGCCTTGGTTTAATCCTTGAATGCGGAGACGATTGGTCGAGAGTAAACTCCACGCATGAACCTGATATGACGGTGCAAAAGAACGATTTGTTCGGAGTACTCTATGTAAACGGGCATTACGTTTTGACCGGGGAATCGGAAAATGCTCGTGATAACGCTTGGACAAGCTCAAATTCAGGGCTTATCCTTACCTCTCCCGACAGCCTGGCATGGACGATCAGAACGCCGGGAACGGCGAATACACTTTTCGGCGTTGCCTATGGCGATAGCTTGTTCGCCGCGGTGGGGACCAATGGCACTGTCCTGACTTCCGTTGACGACAGCGCCTGGACGACCAGAATTTCCGGGACTGTACCGAATTTAAACGGCATTATTTTCGCCGGTAACCAGTTCGTCACCGTGGGCAATAAAGGCACGATCCTTACCTCAATTGACGGCGTTTCCTGGACAATCAGGAACTCCGGAACTTCGGAACTCATTAACGGTATTGCCTATGGCAAAGGCCAGTTCGTGGCCGTCGGATATGGCAGCGATATCGTGAGGTCTCAGGACGGCGCCACATGGACGGCTACAAGCATCATTACCAGCAATTTTTTCAACGGCGTTTGTTATGGAGACAGCCTTTTTACGGCCGTGGGAAGCGGGGGGATTGTTATGACTTCTCCTGACGGCGCAACGTGGACAATTTATAGTTCGGGAACCAGAGAATTTTTAAATGGCGTAACTTATGGCGATAATCAATTCGTTGCCGTGGGATTCGAGGGCGTGATCCTGACGTCACCGGACGGAAAGACTTGGACAACGAGGAATTCGGGGACCACAAGCGACCTGAACGGCGCCGTTTATAACGGAACACGGTTCATGGCGGTTGGAGACGACGGGACAATCCTGACGTCTCCGGATGGCGTTAGTTGGACGGGAAACGGCGTTTGATAAAACCGGCGCCTTAGGCTTATTTGACTTTAGGAAGTATGCCTTTCCTCTCCAGCTCACCGGTCACCAGGTTGACGACGTCGCTGTGGACCGCCTCGGCAGTGGCAGGCTCGGGCGTTTCACTGATCGCGCTCCATACCATCCGGCTGGTACTGTCGGTGGTCCAGACGTCGATCGACCGGTTGGCGATTTTCTGCGTGTCCACGAACCCCGGATGTTCGACGTCGCGATAATACGTGAAGAACCGCTGCTTACGTTCGCTATATCTTGTTTCGGACTCCTGGGTGACGTATCCATTTACATAATGAGTATTGACGACCTTGGGGAGCCTGCGGGTGATGATGATCCCGTCGAAGGCGTATTTGGCAACGGCCCCCGCTATCTGGACCGAGTCGGGAATTGCATTGGGGAACAACTGGTAGGACTGCGTGGCGTTTACGCCATGTCTTGACAGCTCCCCGGTGAAAACATCTTCCCACGCGCGGCGCCGGGCCGGGTCGTTGCGGACCGCGATGACCATGATTTTATTCAAGGCGGGGCCATGGTACGACGGGTCGCTCCACTGGTTTACAAGCACGGACGTCGAGCAACCGGGAAGCAAATAAAACGCAAAAAACAACGCGACGGTTAAACTCACATATTTCAATGATGTCATGGCAGACCTCGTTGGCGGGATAAAGAAAACGGATTATATTTTTTCAAATAATAAAATACTTTAAGACCGCTTTACCGAACTGTTAGAAAATTCCATTAAGTTTATAAGTTTAGTCCGTTCCCTATTTCGCTTTTTTCCATTATTGCACCATTCCTTTTTTCATGATATACTATAATGCTATATAATTGTATCGTGTCTATCGGAATTATTGACCGGAACGACAGTTCATGGACAATGACGAAAAAATTGTTTTATTCAAAACCGACCTCAGGCATGCCGTGGTCCTCCCCGACGGCAAACAGCCGTTGCCGCTCGGATCGGGCTCCATCGCGGGCCTTCTGGGCGTGGGCGGCATGTCGAACGTGTATAAAATCTGGAACCCCCAGATGGAGCAATACCGTGCTGTAAAGCTCATGAAACCCGATCTTTCAACGGAATCAAGGCAGCGGTTTCAGACCGAGATAAAAATCATGGCCGCGCTCTCCCACCCCAATATCATTGAAATCCATTCGGTGGGCGAATGGAACGCCCTGTCGTACATCGAAATGGAATATATCGAAGGCGCGACACTCGCGGACGATCTCGCGAAAAAAGGCGCATTGCCCCTTCAGGTGAGCACCGCGCTCGGCATCCTGATCGCACGCGCGCTCGCGTATGCGCACGACAAGGAGTACGTTTTGTACGGAACGTCGTACCGCGGCCTGATCCATCGCGACCTCAAGCCCAGCAATATCATGATCGCCGGCGACGGCAGGGTCAAGCTCATGGACTTCGGCATCGCGCGGCCGGTGGAAACGTCGCTCATGACCCTTGACGGAGCGGTCATGGGCACCATGCAGTACTTGTCGCCCGAACAGACCGACGGAAAAAACGTGGGCGTGGCGGCCGACCTGTACGCGCTGGGCGAAATCCTGTACGAAACCATAACCGGGCGCAAGGCCTTTCCCCAGATAAACCTTTCGCAATTGATGTCGGTAAAGACCGCCAATATTTTCACGCCGCTCAAATTCTACAGGATCCGGATGCCGAAACGGTTGACAAACCTTGTGCACCAGTGCATGCGTCACGAACCGGACAAACGGCCCGGGTCCGCCGCGGAACTGCTTGAAGAGCTGGAATCCATCCATGAAATGCACAGTTCCGAAACGCCTGAACAGGTCATCAAACATTTCCTGGAATCGGCCGACGGCGTTAAAACGGTGTACCTTTCCCGGCGGCGGGCGCCCGGACTTGTTTGGGTCGCGGCGGGAATTATCACGTTTGTCGCGGGGACCGGGGCATGGTTCGCATTAGTCCAGTCGCACACCCGAAACTCCCCTCCCCGGTTTCTTACGACTTTAAAAACCACGGACCAATCACCTGCTCAGACGCCGGAAAACACCCTCACGCGGCGACCCAATGCAATTCCGAACAAGACCACGGCGTCGGCGCCGCCGTCCAGAACGCTTTCGCGCAAAAGCCTTGTCGCGATTAAAGACAGAGGAGCATACGTCCAAAAGGTGACAGCGCCTCCCGACAAACCATCCATTAAGGGCGACCCGCTGGAAGCCTTTACACGGGAAATTGAAGCGGGAAACTATTCCGCCGCGCTGGACCTGTTCGATAAACTACCGTCCGAGGAGGCGGTTGAAAAAAGCGCGCAAATATTGCGGCTTCGCGCGCTGTGCGCGCTTGGAAAAACCGCGGAAGCCTGGCAGTCCATCGGCAATCTCGCCCTGGACGACGGGGAATTGTTTTTGATCAAAGCGCGGCTGCTTATGGAAAAAGGCGACGCCGCACAGGCCTTGCAATGCCTGGAAAAAAGCGTCCAGGTAGGCGCGCGGATGGTCGATCCGGCCACGATCAGGCGCGATTACCTTTATTACCGGGCGGTATGCATGACCCGCGCGTACGAGGCGTCGCCCACCGACGAGCGCCGTAAAGACGCGCTTGACGGATGGTTTGAAGTAAAAAATTCGCTGCGGAAATATCCCAACCACGCTTATTTCAGGAAAGCGGTTTCGGAAATGCAAAGGATCGGCAGCGGCGCTTCCCTATCGAAAGGACCGTAACCGCATGAAGACCATGTACTTTATCGTCATATGCTCCATGCTTGGGGCCGGTTTTTTGTTTTCAGCCGGCGCCGGAGACGACCCCGGAACTTTTTCGGCCCCGGTAGCGCGCGATTCGACGCCGGATATACAAACCACCCCGGCCACGGCAATGCAGATGGGCGATTCCCTGGGTGGGAACCTGCCTCGAATAATCCAAGCCGGCGCCAGGCCCTATCGCGTGGCTTCCGATATTTACGTTCCTTCGGGAAAAACCGTCACCATCAAGCCCGGCGCCGCGTTCCTGTTTAAAAACTTCACGGAACTGCATATAGAAGGCTGCCTCATGGCCGAAGGGACCGTTGACAGGCCCATCGTTTTCACTTCGGAATTCGACACGTCCTTCATCCGGGGGACCGCGCTGCTGGCCAATCCCTATGACTGGAACGGGATTTTCATCCATGAAAACGGCCTTGGTTCCTCCTTCGCCCATTGTAAAATCCAATATACCGTCTACGGCATAAACTCGCTCACCAAATATATTAAAATCGACCAGGTCACGTTCAAAGGCAACGGCCGTTCCGACGTGACCATAGAAGGAAAGAAGCAATTGGTGACCGACAAACCATATTCGTATTCCCTTACTCTTGCCGACGCGAAAAAAGACGGCGTACCCGTGACGATTCTCATGGATCCCCTGGCGAAAAAAAGAAATGAATTCAGGTATGGCGGGACCGTCATATTTGTGGGAGGTTTGACAATGGGAATATGGAGCACGGCGATTTTAAACATTGACCAGCAAAAACTCGACCAGTTGAGCGACGGGACCGTCATTGATGAAAACAGCCCATTGGTATCGAAATCGCCACATGACCGGGCGGTGGCGGAAGATAAGCGGGACCGCGACCGGTGGCTTGCCGCGGCCGGGTACGCGATCGCCGTTTTAGGCGCCGCTGGTTTCACGCTGTCTTTCAGGTTTTGAAGGAGGATTTTATGGGAATGCTTTCGAATTTTTTTAATCAATCGAAAAACGCCGACGACAACGCGGACCCCGATAAATCGCCTCCCACGGGCGCACATGACGATGAGGTGGTGGACCTTGACGACCTGATCAATAAAAAAGCGCCTGTTCCTTTCCAACAGCCTGACCATGAAAGGCCTTTGGCGGAAATGGAACACATCTTTTTCCAGGCCCTGATGGATGAACTCGGCGATGTCGTTTACTTCAAGGACCTCAAATCGCGTTTTATCATGGCAAATGCGGCGCTGGGCAAAAAACATCTTTCGGCGCCCGACGTCTCCCGCATTAAAGGCAAGACGGACTTCGACATTTTCGCGCATGAACACGCGCGCAAGGCCTATGATGACGAACAGAAAATCATCGCTACCGGCAAGCCGCTCATCGGCATCGAAGAAAAAGAAGTCTGGCCCGACGGTAGCGAAACCTGGGCGATAACCAGCAAATTTCCGTTCAAGGACACGAACGGGGCGATCGTCGGGACCTGGGGAATTTCCCGGGACATTACCGATAGTAAACGTACGGAAGGGGAACTTAAATCCGCCGAAGAGCAACTTCGCCATTCACAGAAAATGGAGGCTTTCGGCCAGCTTGCGGGGGGCATTGCCCATGATTTCAATAATATAATAAGCGTCATTCTCGGCGCCGCGCAACTCGTGGAAATGGACCTGAAAAACCACTCGGTGGAAACAAAGAACAGGATCGATATGGTCATCGACGCCTCGAAGCGGGCCGCCGAACTGACGCAGCAGCTGCTGTCCTTTTCGCGAAAAGGGAAATATACGATCGTGGCCGTGGACGTGCACGAGGTCATTCAAAGCGTCATCAGGCTGATAAACCATACCTTCGATAAACGCATACGCGTGGTGGAGCGGCTTACCGCCCGGTCAACCACTATCATGGCCGATTTTGCCCAGATGCAGAACGCGCTGCTCAACCTTGCCTTAAACTCACGCGACGCCATGCCTGAAGGCGGCACGCTTACCTTCGAGACCGCGACGGTGGGTCCTGAAGTGACTATCGGCGATACGCAGCATGGCGAGATAGCCCCGGGCAGTTTTCTGAGGCTCCGTGTTTCCGATACCGGGTGCGGCATGGACAAAAAAACAAAAGACCGCGCTTTTGAACCATTTTTCACCACCAAGGGTAAGGAAAAAGGCACGGGGCTCGGATTGGCAAGCGTTTACGGGACCATAAAAAACATCAGCGGCATGATCGAAATCGATTCGAATCCCGGTAAGGGGACGCAGTTCACCATTTTCCTTCCGCTCGTGGTAAAACAAGTTGAGGCGAAGAAAAAAGTATTGTCCGGCGCGGATACAAAAGCGGCAAGGATACTCATCGTCGACGACGATGAGGACGTAAGGGTTGTGCTCCGTGAAATGCTCGAAGACCTGGGATACGCGGTCTTTTCATGCAAAGACGGCGTGGAAGCGGTGGAATATTACAAGGTCAATCATGGTTTCCTTGACGCGGCCATCATCGACCTCACCATGCCGCGCATGGGCGGTCATGAATGCATAAAACTGTTCAAAAAAACAGACCCATCGGCCCGAATTCTGATTTCAACCGGATATAACCTTGTGTCCGATACGCAACAATTAATCATCAAAGGGATCGCCGGATTCGTCCAGAAGCCTTTTCAGAGAGAGGAGCTTGCGCGCGCGGTTTCCGAGGCGATAAAATAGCGCGATACCTATGGGGCGGGGGTGATGAGGTGAGGTTATAATAGGATTACCGGAACATGACGAGAGCGTCCTGGGGTTTCTGATTCATGTAAGAGAGCCTGAGCCAGTCCGCCGACCGGGCGTCGCGCGCGACGATTGCTTCGTCGATAATGCCTTCAAAATACCCGGTCGAAATGGGGGTTTTTGCGATCTGCACCGCGGCGGTCGTCGACGGCAGGAAGGCCGGGACCGTTCCTCGGAATATGAGCGTCTGCTGGACGCCATTGAAATAAAATTTGAGCCTTGTGTCATTAGTCAATTGGGCGCCGTCATACACCATGACGCAATAAAACCATGAACCAGTGGAGAGAATATTGCCATTTGTAGAGCCGTCCATTGAAGAAATAGTCCCGCCGTTGCGCGCGGTAACCAGAAAGTCGTCCTTGCCGTACACGGCGGTCCCGGTGTTGGAGCTTTCCGTGAAGCCCCATTGGTTTTCCTGGACGTCGGCCTTACCGATGATCGGCCCCCAATCATTTAAAATGCTTGGATTGATCCACGCCGAGGCCGTCAATTTTGTCGTTCCGTCGGTAGCATTGATATCGCCGAACGAAATATAATTGCTCGTCCCGTTAAAATTCAGGCCCTTTCCGATAAGTCCCGGTACTTGGTTCGCGGCGTTCATTGCGCCGTAGGGCGTGCCGTTGTTACCTAAAACCGTCCGGTCCGTGATCGAGCCTGCGCCGGCCGGGTACTCATTCAAATGCCATACGCCGCAAAACCCGTTGGCTGTATCGAAAACAGCGTGAGGGTTTGAAATGCCGGTGTTTCCGCAGTTGAGCATGATAGCGTGCGTGCTGTCGTTGCCGTACACGGTGTCTGCCTTAACCCAGATGACCGCACTTTGCGCAAGCGAGTCCCATTGCTCGATTTCATACGAAAGGTCTGTCCCGTCGGTTTTGGTGAAATTCACGTTTTGCCCCTGCGCCTTGTTGAAATCGAAATTGCTGGCCGTCAATCGTACAAGCACGGGGAACCCGAACTGGTCCGTGAGCACGCCCGCCCCCGACGCGGTCGTGTTGAGTTGCAAGCGCACCGAATATGCTCCCGGTTTATACATGATGACAAGCGCCATGCTATCGGCGGTTTTTGTCTGGTCGGAAATGGACACGCGGAGCGTGTCGCTGACTTTGGAAGAACCGGGTGATAGCGCAATTAAAAAAGTCCTGTCGTTGGTCTCCTGGATGGTGCGCAGGTTATTCCGGGTTATAGACACGGAATATTTTTCGGTGAGCGGGTCGTCCTGGTCGCGGATGGTAAAATTGAGCGTATCGGCCTGGGTCGCGGCGGTCAAATCGAGCGCGCCCGCGGTGGTCAGCGCAGTCGTGCTCGTCCATGAAAGACTGCACGGGTACTGGTTACGGCGCACGACCCTGATGGCGGGATACAGCGTATCGAAACAGATCGCCCCGTCTCCAACGGTCACCATGAGGCCGCGGGCCCCGGTGTCGGCCTCAACGGGCCTCCACGTCAGGAGCGGCGACGCGACGTTTCGCTCGATGGACTGGTCCCTGTCGGTAAAGCGCGCTGAGTATTGGGGCGTGTATTCCGAAGGCTGTTTGTCGATTGCCAGAACCACCGACATGCTGTCGACGCCAGCCTGCATGAGCGAAGGAAAATCCCGCTTTGTCGTGGTAAAATGCACGGGAGCGTGCGCCTGGCCGCAGTCGTTTATCGAAAAATAAAATGTCGTGTCGGGCGTTTGCCCGTAGCCGTCGAGAAGATGGACCACCATGCTGTCGGCGCCGATGGCCGTCGCCGCGGGCTTCCATGAAAAGCCCCCTTCCGCGGCCACGGTCATGCCCTTGGGCGCATGCACCCATTGGAACGTGACGGGATCGTTGTCGGCGTCGAAGCAGGCAAGCCGGAGAGAATAGGCCGTGTCCACGCACAAAGAACGGGGCATTGTCGCGGAAACAAGCCGCGGCAGGGAGTTTTTATACATGACCATTGTTTGTTCGCAAAAATTATTTACCTGGTCTATTGCGCGGATGGTGATGTCATTACCTTTTATCTGGTGCGTGAGCGGACCGGTCGATGCGGTCCAAAGGTAGTTGTTCGAATCCACGGATTGGGCGGCAACGCCATTGACCAGAACGCTTTTAATGCCGGACCCTTCGTCGAAGGCGACTATTTTAAGCGTTTCCGCCGCGCCGCTCGTGGTAAAATCGGCCGCCGGCGACCCTGAGTTTGTGGTGATGGACCAGATCATGGGTTTAATGGTGTCGATAAAATTAGGGTCGAATAAAACGTTTACCGTGTCGGCCGCCAGGAAACCGTTGTCCGTCGAATACGCCGCCGCGACGACCTGGTTTCTTCCTGCCCTCAGGCGCACCTGCCATACCCATACGCCGGAGCGCCCCTGGATCGTTGCGTAACCGCTTGAAACCGAATCGTTGATTGCGATGCGTACGATCATGGTTTGCGTCCGGTAATTTTCCGCCGTTCCCGTCACCGTGATTTCGGCGTTGCGGTACGTGACGGAATCATTCTCGGGAATTGAGAAAGACACCCTGGCGTCGGCGTTTTTTACCCCCGAAGAATCATACAAAGCGTAAAACGTCCGCGTCGCGGCGTTATGGAACTGCTGGTTGTCCATGGCCCACACGGTAATGGCCAGCGGACCGTCCTGACGGGAATACCGGGTCAGGTCCTTGAATATTTTCGTATAGACGGCGGTCTTAGGGTTATTAAAATCGAACGACGCGCCGTTGACTGAGCACGTGTCGACAATCTGGTCCGTATTGTCGATGATATGCACCCTGAAAACAAAAATGCTGTCGCCGGTAAAAATCGTATCGTTTTTCATGTCGTCGAAGTAATAGATGATCGGCTTTGACGTGTCTTTGAACGACCAGCTAAACGAG
>Ga0182017_10000685_pt1 | contig 26616 bp, 27 predicted proteins | sample 712E3DmetaG_FD_120492 | JGI IMG/M metagenome (GOLD analysis project Ga0182017, IMG submission 120492) | Permafrost microbial communities from Stordalen Mire, Sweden - 712E3D metaG | ecosystem: Environmental > Terrestrial > Soil > Wetlands > Permafrost | place: Sweden: Stordalen | collected... | reverse complement strand
GTGGGCAGCGAGCCGGTGGGGCTGAAGGTGCCGGTCGCCGGGTCATAGACTTCGGCTGAATCGAGGTCTACCCAGTCCCTCCCTCCGTCGAGATTACGTCCTCCGGCGACAAGGACGCGACCGTCGGAGAGAAGCGTGGCGGTGTGGTCGGCTCGGGCGGTAGCCATCGACCCGGTGGGGCTGAAGGTGCCGGTCTTGGGGTCGTACAGCTCGGCTGAGGCCGCGACCGTCGGGACATTCATATTCCATCCTCCGGCGATCAGGACGCGACCGTCGGAGAGAAGCGTGGCCGTGTGGAGCTCGCGAGCGATCTGCGATGTCGTGGTCGAGTCGTTCCAGCAGCCGACCAGCGCGAGGGCGGCGAGCAGGCATGCCAGGCCGAGGCGGGTCGCACTCCCGAGGGTTCGACGCGGATGAGCCATTTCCCACACCTCATGCCAGGAACGACGCCTTCATTCGATCTCAGGATTGCCAGGTCGCCTCGGCGGAAAGGCTCATCGTCCAGGTGTCACCGGGTGCCGCACTGGCCGGAGGCGGTCCAGCCAGCCTTCCACCCAAGGCAGCGACCCCATGGAACCCCACGGCAGTATCGGTGTTCCCGCGATTCCGGCAACAGAGCCGTTTGGCGCGATGGTTGCGCCGACGCCATCATCGGCATCGCCCGGGCGATGCCTGGAAGGTTGCCTGGTACTTTCCCTCCGGGGTTACTTTTTGACGGTCGACAGTAGCGTTCCAGTACTAGAATGCTACGGGCGGCATGGTGCCGCCACGCAACTGAGGGTGGCCATGAGCCTCCTTCAAAGGATCGAGAAGGTACACCAGGAAGCCGGCGCGGGGGCTGCCGGCTCGACGGCGCCGGTCCAGACGCCTAGCGCGACGCCTTCGCTGACCAGCGGTCGCGACGCGTACCTGAGCTCCGTCAGGCTCCATCTCCTGGACGGCGTCATCGCCGCCTCGGATACGCTGGTCGACCAGACCGGCGAGACCGACGTCCACCCCAAGGTCGAGGCCATCGTCGACCAGATCCTCTTCCAGAACCGGTTCACCATCAACCGGGACGAGCGCAGACGGCTGATCGAGGACGTCATCGCGGAGATCACGGGCTTCGGACCAATTGAGCCCCTTCTCCACGACGAAACCGTGACCGAGGTCATGGTCAACGGACCGTCTCAGGTCTACGTCGAGCGCAAGGGCAAGCTCGTACTGACCGACGTCACCTTCCGGAACGACGAGCACGTCCGGCACATCATCGATCGGATCATCGCTCCGATGGGCCGCCGCATCGACGAGTCCAGCCCCAGGGTCGACGCCCGCCTACCCGATGGTTCGCGAGTCAACGCCATCATTGCGCCACTCTCGCTCACCGGACCCGTGATCACCGTCCGGAAGTTCTCAACCAACCCGTACACGGTTGCCGATCTAGTCCGTTTCGGCTCCGCGACGGCGGAGATGTTCGAATTCCTGCGCGCCTGCGTGGAAGCCCGTCTCAATATCTTCGTGTCGGGCGGCACCGGCTCGGGCAAGACGACGTTCCTCAACGTGCTGTCGTCGTTCATCCCCAACGACGAACGGATCGTCACCGTGGAGGACGCAGCCGAGCTTCAACTCCGCCAGGAGCACGTCGTCACGCTCGAGTCGCGGCCGGCGAACCTCGAGGGACAAGGCGAGGTCCCAATCCGCCTGCTGGTCGCCAACGCCCTGCACATGCGCCCCGACCGGATCATCGTCGGCGAGTGCCGAGGCGGCGAGGCCCTCGACATGCTCCAGGCCATGAACTCCGGCCACGATGGATCGCTGTCGACGGGCCACGCGAACACGCCGAAGGACATGCTCTCCCGGATCGAAACCATGGTCCTCATGGCCGGCTACGAGCTGCCGCTGCGTTCGATCCGCGAGCAGATCGCCTCGGCCGTGGACCTCATCGTCCATACCGCGCGGCTCAAGGACGGCTCCCGCAAGGTAGTCAACATCACCGAGATCTACGGCATCGAAGAAGACGAGATCCTCTTCCAGGACATCTTCGCCTTCGAGCAGACCGGAGTCAGCGACGACAGGGTCGAAGGGGTCCTGAAGCCAACCGGGATTCGGCCCACATTCATGCCGAAGTTCAAGGATTCCTTTGTCGAGCTTCCACCCGGCGAATTCGGGATTCCGCCGGAAGACCCGCTGCGCCCGGACCGGAGCCGAACGGGGAAGTCGAGGTTCACGAGGGGGGAGCTTCAGTCTCTCGATCCGTCACTCCTGCGTGGGCGGGCGATCCGGGCCGGAGGCATGGTCTACGTGTCATCGGTTGGGCCCGTCGACCCCGTCACCGAGAAGGTCGTCGGGGGAGGGATCAAGGAACAATCCAGTCAATGTCTTCGCAACCTGAAGGCAATGCTGGAGGCTGAGGGAAGCTCCCTGGACAAGGTGGTCTGGGCCAACTGGTCGTTGCGCGACCCTACCGAGTTCAACGCCTTCAACAAGGAGTGGGTGCGCTGGTTCCCGGTAGACGCGCCGATCGGCCAGGAAACGCTGATGCCTCCGCTGCAACGCCGCGCCGGTTTCAGGGTCTCGATCGGAGTGATCGCCCAGGCATAGCCCGCCGGCCGGGCCATTCCGGCGTTGACTATCGGCGCCGCGCACCGCAGTCTTGTGCCCGGCAAATCTCAGCGAAGCCCAGACTAACGACTGAGGAGCGTCCACTTGACTGCCCAGGGCGGCGACACCGGCGCGCGGCGCATCGACTCGTGGGTGACCTTCCGGCCGGAGTTGAAGGTCCTCGACTGCACGATCCGAGACGGCGGCCTGATGAACGACCACCGCTTCGAGTACCCATTCGTGCAGCGCGTCTACGAGACGGCCGTGGCTGCCGGGATCGACTACCTGGAGCTCGGCTACAAGGCGGACCGCAAGATCTTCGCGGAGTCGACCGCCGGTCCATGGAAGTTCTGCAGCGAGGACGATCTGCGCCGGATCGTCGGCGAGGCGGCTGCGGCCGGCCCGAGCGCCGTGAAGCTGTCGGTCATGGCCGACGCCGATCGCACGGACTACCACACCGACATCCTGCCGCGCGAGCAGAGCGTCCTGTCGTGCGTTCGTGTCGCCGCCTACGTCCACCAGGTGCCAACCGCGATCGACATGATCAAGGATGCCCACGACAAGGGCTACCAGACCACGTTCAACCTGATGGCCCTCTCGACCGTCCAGGAGCGTGAGCTGTTCGACGCCCTGGAAGTAGTCATGGCCGGCCCGGTCGACGCCGTTTACGTGGTCGACAGCTTCGGCTCCTTCTACTCCGAGCAGGTGCGCGACCTGACCGGCAAGTTCGTGAAGATGGCCCGCGCCGCGGGCAAGGAAGTGGGTATCCACGCCCACAACAACCAGCAGCTCGCCTATGCCAACACCATCGAGGCGATGCTGGCCGGTGCGACCTGGCTCGACACCACGATCTCCGGCCTGGGCCGTGGAGCGGGGAACTGCCCGACCGAGCTGCTGCTCGGCTTCCTCAAGAACCCCAAGTTCCACCTCCGCCCCGTGCTCGAGTGCGTGCAGGAGCTATTCGTGCCGCTCCGCAAGGAGCTCGACTGGGGCTACTCGATCCCGTACATGCTGACCGGCCAGCTCAACATCCACCCGCGCATGGCCATCGAGCTCCGCGAGAGCAGCACCCCGGACGACTACGTCCGCTTCTACGACTCCCTGACCGAAGACACGGACTAGAGGCGCGGCAATGCCACTCACTGGGGAGTACGAACCGGGAACCTCCAAGTGGTCGCGCGACCAGGTGGAGCAGTACGAAGCCACGAACGGCGCCGAGGGCGGCGAGCTTCGCGGCAAAGCGGTGGTCGTACTGACGTCCGTCGGCGCCAGCAGCGGCAAGCTGCGCAAGGTAGCCCTGATGCGCGTCGAGCACGACGGCATCTACGCGGTTGTGGCATCGCTCGGCGGCGCCCCGCAGAACCCGGTCTGGTACTACAACCTCAAGAAGGACCCGCACGTCGAGCTGCAGGACGGCGCCGCCAAACGCGACTACCTGGCGCGCGAGGTCAGCGGCGACGAGAAGGCCCTGTGGTGGGAGCGCGCGGTCGCGGCCTGGCCGGATTACGCGGGCTACCAGGCGAAAACGGACCGGCAGATCCCGGTCTTCGTCCTCGAACCGATGCCGTAGCGGTTACGCGTCGCGGCCGTAATTCCTGGCTATCACGTGTGGTACTTCCGTCCGCCGGAACAGGCCCCCATGGGTCGCTCGGCGCGCGTCTCACTTGTGTCCTCAAGAACGAGACAGAAGCCAGGAAACGGAGTCTCCAGATGTTCCTCTTCAACACCAGAGCCAGCAAGGCGGACGCCTTGCACGACAGGATCGTCTGGCGCCTGCTCGACGCGCCGTCGGGCGAGCGCCCCTTCGTGCTGATGACCGCGCTCCAGAGCGGCGAGCTTCGCCTCAGCCAGGCCTGCGAAGTACTCTCGACCGCCAATCGCATCGAGTCGCTGAGCCAGCCGATCCGCCCGCCGGCGACCGTCGGCGAGCTCGAACCGTACTGGCAGCAATCCGGCCGCCGCTACATCTTCGCCGCTTAGCCGGCTGTCAGGAACTCGAGTACGCGCCGGCGGAGCACCGCCGCGGCCGTGGCGTCGTACGACGGCAGGCTGGAGTCGGCGAACAGGTGCCCGTTTCCGGGGTAGAGGAAGAGCTCCGCGTGCGCGGCCGACGCGACGAGCGCGCGGGCCGCGTCGATGTCCCCCTCATCCACGAAGAACGGGTCCGCGTCCATCGAGTGGATCTGCACCGACACATCCTCCGGCCACGAATCCCCGAACTGCGACACCGGCGCGCATGAGTGGAAGAACAGCGCCCCTCGGGCGCCGGCGCGGGTCTGAGCCAGCTTCTGCGCCGGCAAGACCCCGAGCGAGAAGCCGGCGTAGACCAGCTCGGCGGGCAGGCCGTCGGCGGCCCGAACTCCGCGCTCGATGATCTCGCCGAACCCGATCTCGTTGGCGTGCGCCACGCCTTCGTCGACGGTGTCGAAGGTCAGGCCGTCGAAGAGGTCCGGCGTGTGCACCGTGTGCCCCGCCCCGCGCAGGTCATCGGCGAAAGCGAGAACCCCCGGCGTCAGACCCTGAGCGTGGTGGAACAGCAGCACTTGTGCCATGTCGCTCCTTTGTCGCTTGGGACGGTCCGAGAGTAGCGGAAGGCCGGCGAGATCGGTCCGCACAGGAGCCCCGTCGCGAACGGCGGGCCGGCGTGCCCGATGTAGCAAGGGGCCGTGCAGAACGCTCGATCTGACCCGTGCAACGAGCTTCTTGGAGTCCTCGAACTTGGTGGCGACTAGCTGGCTGCCCGCAACCTGGGCTGGGCCCCGTCAAGGCCCAGCCCGGACCGCGCGGTGGAAACGAGCATGCGACCCGAACTGACCCGTCCACGCCTGCCATTCGCCCAGTGCCAGTCGAGGACGAGGCACTTGGCCGGCATCCCGCGCTCCACGGCGGCGAGGACCGCCGGCCATGCCTCGCGCGTGGACGCGAAGCGGCCCAGGATCTTGTTGGAGGGTATCAACCGGAGCGAGTACTCGATCGCTCCGTCGATGACGATGCCGAAGCCGTCGGCTTCCATGCTCGCATACCTGCCGTACTCCACCTTCCCGGATTCCAGGATGTCGGCGAAGTCGGGGTTACCGTCGTCGTTGGTACGCATCACGTTCGCGCTTCGAGGCGCGCAATGCGGAAATGATCCGGGGTTGTGCCCCGTCATCTGAGGTTACCACCACCAGGATCCGGCCGAGATCCGAGTACCCAATGGTCTTGAACCTCGGCTCCTCAGCCGAGTGGAGTTCGTCGAACCAGGTCACCGCAAGGTTCCCGCGAAGAACCGTCCGAGCCTCTTGGAACCAGATGCCGTGTTCGCGGACATTCTCGGCCTCCTTGTCGGGATCCCATGTGTAGTCGAACACCCGCGCACGGTAGCGAGCGGCGCTTGCCCCGCACTTACGCGGCGCCTGAGCCGACTCCTCGGCGCGCGGACGCACCGGGATCGGCGGGGCGTGACAGGCAAGGTGTCACGCGGGCGGCGCAGCGTGCCATCGTGGACGACATGAGCAGAGGACCGGACCAACCGATCGAGCGCCGCGAGTACGACGCCGCGATGCTGATGCGCCGCCACCCGCCGTTCTTCCGGAACGAGCGCAAGCTCTTCGTCTTCAGCCTCGCCTGCCCGCAGGACGCCGTCCATTCCGGCCGGCTCGAGTACAGCCGCTGGGCGGAGATGCCGCTCCCAGCGGAGGCGGAGCCCGCCCGCGCGGCCGACCTCGTCGAAGTCCGCGACGGCTACTACGACTACCGGCCGCTCGGCGCCGCGCCCACCGCTCCCGCCACTCCCGCCACTCCCGCCGCGCCCGCCGGGCCGGCCCCCACAGTCGAGTGGCACGTCAACTTTGCCGACCCCGAGCTGTTCGGCTACTACGGCTCCGCGGCGATGGCCCAGGACGAGCTCCAGGTCGCCGAGCACCCGGCACTCGCCGGCCTCAGGCAGGCATTGCTGTCAGAGGGTCACATGGCTAGGACCGTGGAGCAGGGCCGGCCCACGCCCGTGCTCGTGGCCGGAGTCGAGCGCCGCATCCACCTGCTCACGGACCGCAACGCCGCCGAGGGCAGGCCCGACGGCCTGTACGGCCGGCCCTTCCACGGTGCCGACTACGAGACACTCCGCCGGGCCGTCGAAATCCTGGATCCGCCCACCATCTCGAACGTGATCGCCATCGCCGCACCCACCTTCGGACACGGCCGCTACACGCTCGACCAGATCGGATACTCGATCGCCACCGCATACACCGGCTTTCGCGCCGCCAGGCTGGAGTCGGATCGGATCGCCGGATCGGGCGCTTGGCTCGCGATCCACACCGGCCGGTGGGGCTGCGGCGCTTTCGGCGGCAACCCGCGCCTGATGGACCTGGCCCAGGTCCTCGCGGCCGGGATGGCCGGCGTCGACCGGCTGGTCTACTGGACCGGCGAACCGACTCGGACGCCCAGCATCGATCGGACGCTCGAGACAGCCCGCACGGCCTTCGGTCCCGGCGCCGTGCCCACCCGCGACCTGGCCCCAACCATCGCGGCCATGGGCCTCGAATGGGGCGCCCGCGATGGCACCTGACGCGCCGGCAGGCGAGGGCCCGGAGCCCATCGACAGCTATGGGTACAAAGCGCAGGGACTGATGCAGCGCCACCCGCCCAGGCCGAAGAATGACAACAAGCGGTTGCTCTTCGGCATCTCGTGCCCGCCCGGGGCTAAACACGGCGGGGCGGTCCGGTGCGGCCGCTGGGTCGAGATGCCCCTGCCCGAGCTGGTCCGGCCGGCCGGCGCCGCGGGCTTCGCCGTTCGCGACGGCTTCTACGACTACGCCCCGGCGGCCGAGCCCGCGACCTCGTCCGAGCCCGGGCCCCCGGCCGCGGAGTGGCATGTCCACTTCGCCGACCCCGAGCTCTTCGCGCTGTACGGCACCGCGGTCTTCGTCCAGGACGAGTGGCAGGTCGTCGAGCATCCCGCGCTCGCGGCGCTGAAGGAGGCGCGCGACGCCTTCGGAATCCCCATGCGGACCGTGGAGCGCGGCCGTCCCACGCCCATCCTGATCGCCGGGGCCGAGCGCCGCATCCGCTTCGCCACGGACCCGAACGCGGCCGAAAGTCGGCCCGAGGGCCTGTACGGCGACAACTTCTCGCACGCGCCCGAAGTGGCGATCCGCCGCGCCACGACCGTGATCGATCCGCCAACCACCACCAACTTCGTCGCCATTTCGGCTCCCCGTGGCGGCAGAGGCCGCTACCGCGCCGCCGAGATCGACCTTGCGCTCGCGACCGCCTTCACCGGCTTCCGAGCCGCCGTCGTAGTGTCGAGGCGCGGCTTGCCCGAGGTCCCGCCCGGCGCCGGAGTGGTCGTCCATACAGGCTTCTGGGGCTGCGGCGTCTTCGGAGGCAACCGCGTGATGATGACCGTGGTGCAGGCCCTCGCGGCACAGATGGCCGGCGTCGACCTGCTCGTCTTCCACGTTGGAGACGCCGCGGGCCGCGGACCAGTGGCCCGGGCGCGGACGATCCTCCGGGACGTGCTGGCCGCCGACGCCGCGGACGCCTCGATCGTCGCGCCCGAGCTGATCAGGCGGATCGAGTCACTCGGCCTGGAGTGGGGGAGCGGCGACGGCAGCTGACGCGCGCTGGGCCCGAGACGGGCTGCGGGCCCGTGTGGCCAGCTAGCTCTAGCTGGCGGTCGGCGACGCGGCCGCGCCCTTCACCCAGAAGATGTTGATCAACGCGCCGGCCGTGGCCTTGTCCAGCCCGAAGCTGTAGGACTGGGTCGGATACGTCTTGGGCGTCGCGGTCAGGTCATTCGGATCGAGCGCGTTGCCTTCGGCGCGGCTGAGGAACCAGACGTACGCGACGGCATCGCCGCCTGTGAGGTACGGCCCAAGGTCGACGTCGAGTTCGTAGATCCGCTCGCCGTGGTTGCCCGGAGGGAGGGCCGTGTCGCGGCGCCCCATCGGCTGCCAGTTGACGTACGCGTCGGATGAGATCGAGCCGGGCGCCTGGGTCGTCACCTGGTTCAGATCGACGGCCGAGGGCAGGGCGCTGACGATGATGGCGTAGGCCTCGGCCATGTGGTCGAGCCCGGCCATGTCCTGATAGCGATCTGTGTAGCCGGCGTCGGAGAGTGCCGAAGTGCCACTGCCGAATGCGCCCCCGTCGGACGCAAATGCTGCGGGGTCGAAGCTCACCGCGGGCGCCTGGGCGGAGGCCGCGGAGCTGGGCTGGGCGTTCTGCCCGGTCGATTTGCTGCTGCCGCAAGCCGCGGCCACGCCCGCGAACAGAACCACACAGAGGCCGAGCCGGATCGCCCCACGGACCGGCGCACCGAACCGCCAGCCTCGACTCCGGGCTGGACTGAACTCTGGGTAGTCGTTCACTTCTGCACGCTCCTTATTGGGGGCATTCGCGCCGGCACTCAGCTCGCTCGCGGGGCCTCTGGCGATCGCTCCCCGGCCGTATCCTGCGGGCGCGCCCTCCCCGTGTCCTCATCCATGTTGGGGATTTGACCGGGACTGCCGGGAGCGGCAGCTCTGCAACCCGGACTAGCGTCACCGATCCCGGCGACTCCGCGATTCGGGCCAGCTTCACGGACCCCGGCGATGCTTCGAATCTGGGCCCGGCGACGCTGTCGGCGCCGAGGCTGCCTTTCTCGTGACTGGGCGCGCGAGCGAGCGGTCGCCGCTTCGGCCCGACAGTCCGCCGCCGGCAGGCATGCGCCGCCGAGCCGGGATGCCGGCGGCCGATTCGGCGAACTCGACCAGAAAGTCGCCGGTCGTGATCACGTATCGACCGTGGTCTGGAGCGTTACAGACGAGGCTGAGCCCGATCGGATCGACGCCGCGGCGTATCTCAGCCAGGGCGGCCAGCAGAGGCGCTTCGCTCGTGGCCGAGTCCTCGCCGATCCGCCGGCCATCATCTCGCTCCAGCCAGTACAGGGTTGCCCCGACGATGGAGACAATGGAAGGTCGGTCGAGCTTCTCATGGAAGGCGCGAATGCGCTCTTCGTCAGAACGAGCCGGTTTCGTACGCATGTCGTTCGCGCTTCGTGGCGCGCCGTGCGGAGATGATGCGGATGATACCTTCGACCGTCTCCGCGGTCACCACCGCAAGGAGTCGGTCGCGAGTACTGTAGCCAATCGTCAAGACGCGCTCCTCCATGTCAGCATGGTCGATGTCTAGACGCGAGATCCGGCTGGGATCCCTCAGGGCGGACGTGGCCTCCTCGAAGCTGACACTGTGCTTCGCGCGATTGACCGCCTCCTTCCACTCATCCCAGTCGAACTGCTCCACGCCGCGGACGGTAGCGAGCGGCGCTTATCTCGCCCTTACCCGGCGCTATCCTCACCAATCCGCTATTCGCGAGGGGCGGCCCGCAGTAACCTGACGGCAGCGCGCCCCGAGACCGCAGGGCGACGAAGCCGAAGGACTGGGGGTGAACTGAGTGAGTCCTCGCGGAGCCAGGGGAGCAGGCGCAACCGGGCGTGCGACGCGCCAGGGCGCCGCCGCCAACGACCCCGCGGCCAGCGCCACGACCGGCCTCGAGGCCAAGCTCTGGGCCTAGACCCGCGAATATCGCGGTGGCACATTGAGAAGAACTGCTGAGTTGAGGTCAACCGGGAGGCGAGTTCGATGATCGAGTCGATTGGGGGCGGATGGGGCAGAGCGCTTTGCGAACGTATCGCTGCGAAGCAGCTCGCGGCGCTTGAGGGCTACCTGGCGGATGCCTGGTCGCGCAAGGAATCACCGGTTTACCCTCGCAGATCGCAGGTGTTCAGAGCGTTTGAGAAGACTCCCCTCGGGGATGTACGCGCCGTCGTGCTTGGCCAGGATCCCTACCCGACGGAGGGTCAGGCATGCGGCCTCGCCTTCTCCGTGCCGATCGTCTTGCCGCCGGGTACTCGCAGGCCGCTATCTCTCGGGCGCATCCTGACTGAGCTGGGGATCCTTCGATCGTGAATGGCGCGAAAGCCCTCGGGCTCGAGCCTTGCCAGGACTCGGCCGATGGCTTCCTCGCCTTCGGCGCCGGTTCTCCAGGCGGTCGTGTGCGAGGGCAGCACGAGAGCGCCGATGACCGTGGCCAGGATGGGGCAGATCGCGAAGAGCCACAGCATCCGGAACGTCGGCCCGATCGGCCCGGCCGGCACGGGCCCGACCTGACTCATGAGCACGCAGAACCCGATCCCGGCGGCCCCCAGGGCGAGGATGTAGGGAGCAGCCTTCCGCCGGACCGTTCGATTGGCTTTGGCGCGGCGATTGAATTCTGCCCGAGCCGAGGCGCCAGCATCCGACACGACTGCATCCGACACCATCGGCCTTGCTTCTTGCGCGGGTTCGTCGATCGGCATCGACTCGATAGGGTCGGTTGGCGTTCGTTCGATCGGGCCGGTCGTGGTCGTCGCAAGGGGGGAGCTATCCACGGCCTGCCTGATTCCGCGACAGGTCGGGAAGCCGGAGCAGCCCCAGAAAGGCGCCCCGTCGCTCTTCCGGTTGCGCAGGACCATTGCGGCGCCGCACTTCGGACAGATCGGAACGGCGGTCGAGTCGGCCATCCATTCACCCCCAAAAGGATCATGGCTGATGCTCCCATCCTAACCCTCTGGTATCCCCTCGGTCGGCTGGGCCGAACCTGAGCCGCCATCCAGCCGATACCCCTAATGCAGGCAACTGTGTGTCGTGACCGGGAGGGTGAAATGAAGCGCCAGGGGCGGGTTCTGGCAGCGGCGGTGTTCGTCGCCGGCGGTCTGAGTGTCGGCCTGGTCTCTTCGGCGGCGGCCAGACCACCCGCCGACCCGCCGACACTGACCACGGTGTTCGGCTCGGCGACCGTCCGCGCCGGTTTCACGGTTTCGCTGACCTTCACGATCCAGAACGCGCCGACGAGCTCGGTTCCACTGACGGGCGTCAACCTCGCCGACTCGCTCCCGGCCGGGCTCAAAGTCCTGAGCGGAACCTCCGCGGCTTGCCATGGGACCCTGACCACCACAAAGCCATCGGGCATCGCGCTGACGGGCGCCTCGATCGCGCTGGGCGGGAGCTGCTCGTTCTCCGTCACGATCTATGGCGTCACGCCGGGGGTCGATACCAATACGACGGGCCAGGTCTTCTCTAGCGAGGCCTCGCCGAGCTCCGCGGCCAACGCCACGGTGGAGGTATGGGTTCCGCCGACGGCGACTCTGTCCTTCAGCGTCCCCAGCATTCAGGTCGGTGGCACCGCGTCGCTGACATCCAACATCGCCAATCCGGCCGGCAATGTGGTGGCGTTCTGGAACGTCAGCGTCACGTATGTTCTGCCGGCGGGGTTGACCCCGGGCGCGATGATCAACACCTGTGGTGTGCGAATGGTCTCCACCCCGACGGGCTACGCGCTCCAGGGCGTCGCCCTATCCGTCGGCGGCACATGCGCCGTCTCGATGACGGTTCAAGGCACCACGCCGGGCGTGCAAACCGCCACGGCCACGATCCAGATGGCCGGTGACGGCTGGGATGGCAACGTCGCGACCGCGGTTCTCGAGGTCACGTCACCGCTGCCGCTAACTCCAACCCGGACTCCCATGCCGACTACTGCTCCTACCGCGCATGCACCGTCCGGCGGGACCGCCACTAGGACTCCGATCGACTCGACGACTCCAGCCGTCCCAGTGGTCTCCTCCCCGGCCGTGAGTCCGAGCCAGACGGCCGGCGGGGGAAACGCCACATCCGGGTCGCCCGGCATTGCGGGAATCCCCGGTGCCCCCGGTGGCTCGGCCACGGGTTCGTCGGCCGATCCGGCAGGATCTGCCTCCGCGCTTCTCCTTGCCGGTGGCGGCATAGTGGCCGTCGGCCTTCTGGCGTGTCTCGCGACCTTCTTCGCAGTCATCGCGCCCCGTCGACGCCGATCCAGGACTGATCCGAAAGCTCTTTGAGGCTGGCCTCCCGAGCGGTCACGCAATCGCAGACCGGTAGACGGGATCCGCGCTAGTCACCTGGCAAGCAGCTTCGCCTTCTGGGCGGCGAACTCGGCATCGGTCAGGATCCCCCTGTCCCTCAGGGCGGCGAGCTTGGCCAACTCGTCGGCCACGTCCGGTTCCGCCGATGCGGTTTGCGAAGCCCTGAGCCGGGTCGTTAGCCTCTCCACGTTTTCCAGAGCCGCGTCGACATCGTCGCTCGACTCCGCTGGGCGACCTTCCCGGGCCGAGTGCGTTCTCTCGCTGTACTGCTTGTTGTATGCGTCGGGATCGATCGTCACGCGCTTGTGGTTGAACCTGGCGACTCGCACCGGAACCGTCTCCCCCTCGGAGAGACTGGCGCATATGTACAGCATCGTCTTGTAGGGAGGCCAACCCGGGACGGTCACTTCCAGGCCGTACTTCCATACGAACGGCGCCTGCCAGTCAAACTCGCCTTCCTGCACCACCGTATTCGTCTGATCTGCCGACAAGACAACGGCGGTGCCGGGCACACCATTCCTGGCGAGGCGCTTGTCGCCGCCACGGATCACCGCCATCGAGAGGTACATCGCGTACCCGAACGCCGCCCAGGTCACGACCTGCTCGGCAGCGAGCCCCAGCACACCGCCGAGCATCGCCGGCAGCATCAGGATCATGCCGGCAACGAAGATAACCCAGCACCACATTGACATCTGCCACGCGTTCATCTCAGCCCTCCTGCCGGCGTCGTCACCGCAAAGAACGATCCTAGCCGTGGCAAGCCGCCTACGCCTCGAGTTCGAAGCCTTCCGTGGCGAAGTCGGAGTCCATTGCCCAGGCTCGTCTGATCTCGCGCTGACGCATGAACTCGAAGCTGGTCCGGTCGACCAGTGATACGGCCGAGCCGGTTGTGGCGCGGAAGGCTGCCAGGGCGCGGGAGCGCAGCGAGGCGTCGACGTCGGTGATCTCGATTGCCGGCAGGACCTCGTCGATCAGTCGGGCAGCAGCGTCGGCGCCGAGGCGGCGACGGACGAGCGAGACGAGCTCCACGACAATGTTGCTGTGTGTTACCAGCTCCTCGCCTAGCAGTCGTTCGGTGGCGTGGAGCGCGCGCTCGTGGTTCGAGTCGCCGGCGTCGAGGAGCGCATAGACCGCGCTGGTGTCCACGAAAACGATCACCAGCGGGTCTCTTCGCCCAGGATCTCGTCGTGGCGCTCCGAGGTGTCGGACAGCCCGGATGAGAATGCGCCCGCCAGGCCGAAAGCACGTCGCTGCCGGGTCAATCGATCGGAGCCTCCGTCCGTCACGGTGGCGTCGACGGCGTCGCGGATGATTGCCGCAATGGAGGTATGCCGCCGCCGGGCCTCGCGTCGAAGGCGATCCATCTGCGCTTGGGTCAGCGATATCTGGGTTCGTATCATGGTTGACATGATATCAGTCCAGATCTGGGTGATGTAAGACGATCCTATTCTGGGCGAATGCATGATGCCCGCGTCGCCTTCTCTGACGCTTATCTGGCTCTGCACCCGAGGTCCCAGGAGAGGCAATCACGCGGGGAGGAGCCCACGACGCACATCACGCCTGGATTCGTTGCCATTTCTGTTGATCTACGGCAACAGTTACCGCCAGCTAGGGCCGATCCCTTAATGGAACCCGCTTCTCGTGGGCCGACAGCACCGGAGGGCCAAGCTTGGCCGCACGCGTGCGCGCAATGCCGCAGCGTCACGCAGACACCAGCGCCGATCCGCATGGCGACATGCCCAGCCTTGCGGCGTACGGCGCGCGGCGCTACGCCCTGCGGCGTCGCACGACCATCGCCAGAACGGTGGCGGTTGCCGCTATCGCCATCACCGTGCCATACCTGATCTGGCGACTGTGCTTCACCATCAGCCCGGAGTGGTGGTGGCTCTCCGTCCTGCTGTTCATCTGCGACTCATACGGGTTGTTCGGGCTGACCCTGTACGTGTTCGAGTTGTGGGACATCGATGCCGACAGAGCGCCCGACAAGTCGGCCCTCCCATGGAAAGTCGCCGTCCTGATCACTACCTACAACGAACCGGCGGAGGTCCTGCTGCCGACCGTCGCCTGTTCCGTCGCCCTCGAACCCAAGCATGAGACCTGGGTACTGGACGACGGCCACCGGCCCGAAATCGCCGAGCTGTCCGCCAAGCTCGGGGCTCGCTACCTGTCCCGACCCGACAATGCCCACGCCAAGGCGGGCAACCTCAACCATGCCCTCGCTCTCATCGATGCCGACATCATCGGCGTGCTCGACGCCGACCACGCCCCGAGCGGCCGGTTCCTCACCGCCACTCTCCCTTACTTCTCCGACCCTGCGCTGGCATTCGTCCAGACTCCCCAGGACTTCTACAATCGCGACTCCTTCGAGCACACTCGGATGGGACGGGCGATCTACAGCGAGGAGGACCTCTTCTACAAGGGGATCGCGCCGGGGAAGAACCGCTGGCAGGCGGCGTTCTGGTGCGGCACCTGCGCCGTACTGCGCACTCTGGCTCTCCAATCGGTCGGCGGAGTGGCCACGGACACGGTCACCGAGGACATCCACACCAGCGTCCGGATGTACCGCCAGGGCTGGAAGGGACTGTTCCTCCCCGATGTGCTCTCCCACGGCCTGGCTCCGCACGACGCCGCGGGATTCCTGGTGCAACGTCACCGTTGGGCCCAAGGCAACGTCCAGAGCCTCCGCCTCGACAACCCCCTCACCAATGCGGGGGCCATGACGGCCATGCAGCGGCTGGCCTTCTTCACGAGCATGAGCACGTGGCTCAGCGTCTGGAGGACCATCGGGTATCTGTCCGTACCCGTGCTCATGATCCTGACCGGAGCCACCCCGATCGTAGCGCCACCCGAGCTGTATCTCCCCCTCTTCCTCGGGATACTGGCGCTCCAGCTGGTCGCCGTCCGGCTGCTCGGCGGAGGGACCCTGTCGCTGCGGTCGTCAATGATCTTCGAGATGATCCGCCTGCCCGCCGTCCTGCCGGCGACGGCCGCCCTGCTGCGCCCTCACCGTAGAACGAAGTTCCACGTCACTCCCAAGGGTCGTACAGATGGTGCTGCCGATCGAGTCCGCGTGCCCCCGCTGCTGAGGGGCATCGCCGCGGTCCAGGCGGCAGCCCTCGTCTGGTTCGCGGCCGCGGTCTCCGGCCTGGCGCCGTTCCACTACCAGGCGATCCTCGCCCCGGCGGCCGCGGCCGGCTTCGACGCCATCAGCCTGGGGGTCACGCTGGTGGCGATCTCACGGATCCGGTCCCCGCTGTACGCGGGCACCCGGCGTGCCGCCAGCAGGCTGTCGGTGTGGACTCAAGTGAGCATCGAGGGCGTCATCAGCCCCGTCCTCGACCTCTCGGCCGTCGGGCTGCGGGCGCGAATCGACGACGATCACGCTCCGAAGGTCTCCGAAGTAGTGGAGGTCGCATTCTCGACCCCGGACGGACCGATCCACCTGGCCGCCGAAGTCCGCCGGAGATTCAAGACCGACGACCCGGCAGAGGCCGACGCGACCCACATCGGGCTGGCGTTCGAGCCTGACCAGGAGGAAGCCATCGGCATGCTCATGGTGTCGATCTTCCATCCGGACGTCCTCGGAGAGGTCTGGACCCGGTCGCGTAAGGGCGGCGCACGCCCGATTTCCTCGGAGGCCATGCGGCCGAGGCCGTTCGACCGCCTCGAAGAGTGGCTCCGCGATATGGACAAGGCCGTGTAAGGCGGTGATTGGGGTCTAGGACGGTCGAGCCAGCCAGGCCCGCCAGGTCGTCTCGCTCGGGCCGGCGGTCACGGCGTCACCGTGGCGCACGAGGGGGAGTCGCAGCAGGCTCGGGTCGGCGCGGATCCGCGCGAGGAGGGCGGCCCTGTCCGTGGTGACGTCGGCATCCGTGAGCGCGGCCGCACCGAGCCGATCCATGAATTGGCGGAGCTCCGGGGCAGCGATCGGCCTCTTGCCTATGTCCACGAAGCGGACCACGATCCGCCGCTCGCGGAAGAACCGCACCGCCGCTCGGGTCGACTGTGAGCCCTCGAGGCCGAACACGTCGATCTTGGGCATCTTCTTGGTCGGCGTCTTGCCGAGCGGAGCCGGCATCGAATGGGCCTCCTACGCCTCGAGTTCGAGCGCTCGTCCCGGCTCTGCGGGCGCGATTTAGTTTGTCGGCGCCGTGATCGTCACGCCCGACAGCGTGCCGATGCTGATGTCCAGCGTGACCGTCTGGTGGGCGAGCGTGCCGATGACCTTCTGATCGAGAGACGCCCCGATGCTCAGGCCGGCCGGGGTGCCGTCGGCCTCTGCCCAGAAGGACAAGCTCGTGAGGGTCAGGTTCTCCTGACCGGAACCGACATTGATGCCGAACGCGGAGGGGTCTACGCCCGACACGTTCGCGACGGTGAGGTGATGCAGCTGGCGGCCGAACTTGGTTTCCACGCCCGCATCGGTGAGAACGACGCTGCCCACGAAGCCTTGAAGCGTCTTGCCCGAGGCCGGTGATTTGGTCCATCCGCCGCCGTTGGTGCGGGTGTAGGACCAGCCGCCGACGACGATGCTGTCGTACGTGATCGTGGCGCCCAGGATCTTCGGGCTGATCGACTCGGCGCTGTCTCCGCCTTTGACCTTGAACGTTCCGGTGACCGGGCCGGAGCTCGAGCCGCCGAAGAGGGTCACGGTGATGGTCCCGGACACGGAGCCCCCGGCCTGGAAGTCGCTGCTCGTGACCCGGGCCTTGAAGCTGTCCAGGGTCGACATCGGCGACGGCGTGGGCGTCGGCGACGGCGTGGGCGTCGGCGACGGACTGGGAGTCGGCGTCGCGGTGGCGGTCGGTGTCACACTCGGAGTCTGGAACCCGAGCCAGGGAAAGCCACAGGCCGCCACGGACACCAGCAGCACCGCTACGGCGGCGCCCCGCGAGAGAGGACGAACCCAGGAGGACGACGACATCTCCACTTCCTTACGTAACGACTACGAGGCCGCCCTCTCATCGCGCTGAGTGGCGTATATCGCCTCCGCTTGATCGGCCGCTTCGGCGAGGACTTCTTCCGGCGTGGCCTCCGGGTAGGCCGCTCGGATGGCGGAGGTGACTTCCAGAAGGTCGACGCCTTCAACCTCCTGAACAGCTTGAATGTTGATGACGTAGTTGGCCAGGATCGAGATGACCGCCGCGACCGGCAGGCCGAAGAGGGCGCCCCAGATCCCGGCCACCTGTGCTCCGATCATGACGGACAGGAGCGTGACGATGGGATGGACTCCGGAGGTCTTCTTCATCAGTCGCGGCACCACGAGATTCATGATCAATGCCTGGGTGATGAAGAGCGTGAGGGCGACCGGGAGGAACGCGCTGGGCACGAAGGCCGCGGCGATGAATATCGGCGGCAGCAGAGCCAAACCGGGACCTACGAATGGGAGCGGCATGCAGACGGCCGCAACCAGACACATCAGGAACAGGTACGGCAGACCGAAGATCAAGCCGACGGCGATCGTCAGGCAGACCTGGATGGCGATGAGGATCAGCTGGGTCCACAGAAAGCCCCTGAAGGCGCGACCGACCGAGCGATCGAACAGATCGAGCTGGGTCTCGAAGCGGTTCGGCATCACGCGACGCAATTTGGCCTGCAGCCCCGCCGCGTCCGAGACTATGAAGACCGACAGCACCAGGGTCATGAAGAGGGTGCCGATGATCGAGACCGCGGTGCCGGCGATGGCCCCGGATTGGTTTGTCATGGTGGACTTGAACTCGGGCACGACCCTCGCCTCGGCCTGGCGGAAGATGGCGGCCAGGTCGATCGTCCCGGTGCTGATGCCCAGCGTCTTCTGGAGGGAGGCCAGGCTGGCGCTGATCGTCGCGGTACCTTCGTCGAGTCGATTCACCAGATTCGTCGCCTCGCTCATGCCGATCGAAGCGGCAATTGCGACCAAAGCGACAAATCCCAGGGCCACGCAGCCGTAGACCAGTCCTATCGCCTGGGCTCGCCCAATGTGGAAGCGACCGGCGGCCCCGTCAACGAGGGGGGTGACGACGAACGCCAGGAGCCAGGCCAGGAAGCAGATGATGGCGATCCCGCTGAAGGCTCCGGCAAGCGCGATGAATCGCTCGAGGATGAGCAGAATGAAGACGACCGAGCCGGCGGCGAAGAAGAACGTCGCCACGCGACGGAGACCGAAGGCATTACCCGGGATCGCATGAAGACCGGCCAGGCGAAGCTTTGGCGTCGTGCTGGTCATGTCGGTCCTCCACTGGGCGCGCAAGCTTACGCGGGGCATCGATCAATGCCCGCCAGAGTCTGGGCCGGGCCGGCCGCCACCGCGAGGATGAGAACCCCCTGTTCGCTTGGGCGCGGCTTCAGGCGGTCACCGCCACGGGCTGCAGCCGTCCTCGCCCAATGATGCTGGCGAAACCCCATGCGCAAACGGTCAGCGAAACCACGAGCAGGACCGGAGACGCTCCCACCAGGTCGGCGGCGGGCCCCACGACCATGATCGGCAGCAGGCTCGAGACCGACACGAGCATGTTCAAAATGCCGAACACGCGGCCTCGAACCTCCTCCGGCAATTCCTCCTGGAGCTGGGTTTGCGAGGAGATCGCGACGACGGCGTAGCACATACCCGCGACGAAGGCGATGGCCACCACGATCGAGAGGAGCGAGAGAATCTGACTGAGGTCCTGGAAGCCGTGGGCATCGGCGGCGATCTGGATGTTGAGGAAGCGCCAGATGGCACCGAGGCAGGAGAGCAGGGCGAGGAGGAGACCCAGCACGATCAACCCGACCTCGATGATCCGCCTCCTCGGGAAGCTGTGGCCGTACGCGTTGACGGCCAGGACGCCGGTGACGATGCCCAGACCGAGGGGCAGGACGACCACCACCAGGCCCTTGTCTCCGAGCCCGAGCGACGTCTTGGCGAAGTCGGGGCCGAGCACGGCAAGGATGCCGATCAGCGCTCCGGTGACGCCCATGTATGAGAGCGACCAGCCCACGTGTCGGTGGTCGCGGATGTAGGCGAGGCCCTCGAAGAGCTGTCCGAATACGCCCTTGACCGCCTTCCCCGCGACCACGACCGCGTGCCCGGATTTCACTGCCTTGATCGACATCGACGACGGCAGGACGACACAGAAGACGGCCGCGACAAAGTAGAGGACGGCAACCAGCACGATCAACATCTGCGGTCCGGCGACGGCGATGACGAACGGCCCAAACAACGCGAAGCCCAGCGCGAACGACGCGTTGGTGGTCAGGGCGAAGAGGCCGTTGGCCGCCAGCAGCTGCGACCTCGGGACGAGGAACGGAATCATCGAAGCTTCGGCCGGGCCGAAGAAGGTCGTGATCGTCGACACCAGCACCATCAGCAGGTACAGCAGGATCAGGTTGCCGCCGACCACGAAGACCAGCGCGAAGGCGACTCCGCGCAGCACGTTGGTGACGACCAGCACGAGTCGCTTGTCCACCCGGTCCACGAAGACGCCGGCGATGGCCGAGAAGACGATGGGCGGAGCCAGAAAGCACAACAGAAGGACGCTGATGGCGATCTTGGAACCGCTGTAAGTGGACGTGATCATGACGAGCAGGCCGAGCATGACCATGTTGCCGCCGACCTGGGTCGACAGCTGGGCCAGCCACAGCAGCAGGAACGGCCGGTTGCGCAGCACGGCGAAGCCGCCGCTCTCGGAAGGTATGGGGACACCGGGCAGGCTCAAGCCCGGTGTTTGCGCGGATGGGATCGACATTCGAGGAACCTACCTTCGGCGCCTGCGCGGTATGAGGATGGGAACCATGCGTGTCTCGCTCCACCGCCGGCAGGCCCATGCTCGCCGTGCATCAGATGCGGGCTGTGCTAGCATCACGCATCATGTCAAGGACAACCATCGACATCGACCCGGCAGTCATGCGAGAACTGAAACGGCGGCAGAACCGCGAGGGAAAGACGCTCGGCCGGTTGGTCTCCGAGCTTCTGGCGACAGCGCTCCAGCAGCCCGAAGCCGAAGCTCCGAGCGGGCTCGCCTGGACGACAAGGAGCATGGGCGCGCTCGTCAACCTCGAGGACAAGGAGGCACTGCAACGAACTCTGGACGCCTCGTGACCAACCCGGTTGGAGCCCTGCGATGAGCTACACGCTGGATGCCAACATTCTCCTGTACGCGTCGGACGAGTCGAGCCCGCATCACGCTCGCAGCCTGGACATGGTCACCCGGGCGGCGGCAGGCCCGGAGATCGTCTACCTGTTCTGGCCGACGATCATGGCCTACCTGCGGATCGCCACACATCCGGCCGTCTTTCGGCGTCCGCTTTCGATCGCGGAAGCCGTGGCGAACGTCGAGGCGCTCGTCGGCCGCCCGCACATCCAGACTCCCGGCGAGCAGGAGCGTTTCTGGCGGCGCTTCGGCGAGGTGGCCGCGGATGCTGCCCCCACCGGCAACCTCGTGCCGGACGCTCATCTGGTCGGCCTGATGCTCGACAACGGCGTTCGGACCATCTGGACGCACGACCGCGACTACCGCCGATTCCGTGGCATCGAGGTCCGCGACCCGCTCGAGTGAACGGAGGCCGTTCCGCCGGCCGGACTCCATTTCGTTGCGTCACGTGAGGCAATCCGTCGCGGGCTCCCCGGCCAGGCCATCATCCGGCCGTAGACGGGTTCACCCTGCGGCTCGAGGCCTCGGCCAACCGCGAGGCCGCCAGGGTCAGATGGTGCGTCAGGAGCGAGTCGTCGTATGACGAGCGGATCCGGTTGGGCTTGCCCCGGACGGCATCGATGAAGGCGCGGTTCTGTCGCTCGTAGGGCGTGGCGAACTCCGACGGCGGCTTGATCGTCTTCGGCTCCGTGCCCTCGCGGACGATGAGCCGGGGATCGAGCACCTCCAGCGTCAGGGCGAGCCCGTCGGACATGATGTCGAGCCCGGCTCGATGCAGGCCGGGGAGCAGTGACGTCGTCGAGAACGAACCGACGGCACCGGAATCGAAGCGCACCGTGGTCTCCGTCACGTCCAGGATGTCGCTGTCGGGGTAGGCCGGGCGCGGCACTCGACGGCCGGACGCGGCGACCGGCTCCATCTCGCCGACGAGATAGCGCGCCAGATCGAAGACGTGCGTCGCCTGTTCGACTATCTGGCCGCCCGACTGATCTTTGTGCGTCCACCACCTGGCGCCGGGTGTGTCGCCCAGCCACGAGCCGATGACGAGCTGTGCCGGGTGGGCCTGCAGCAGCTCCCGCGCTCGATCGACGACGTCAAGGTATCGGAACTGGTAGCCGACGCAGGCCACAACGCCCTTGTCGTGGATCGCTCTGGCGATCCGTGCCGGCCCGTCCTCGTCCACCCCGAGCGGCTTTTCGACGAATAGGGCCAGGCCGCGCTCCACCACCGCCAGGGCCGGCTCGACGGCGGCGTAGGGCGGTAGGCAGACGAAAACCGCGTCGAGTTCGGCCGCGTCGAGCATGGACCGATAGTCCGCGAAGACGCGGGCGCCCGACGATTCGGCAAGCAGCCCGGCTGCCGCCGAATTGCGGGCGGCGATGCCGACAACCCGCACGTCGTCGAACCCCGCGAGGACGCTCAGATGGACTCGAGTTATCCAACCCGAGCCGACGATCCCAACCCGTGTCGCGGCCATCCGCACCTCCGACGCGCTGGAAACTCAACCCAGCCGCCGGTAGTTTCTCACCGTGCCGGGAATCGCTCCCGCCGGACCGCCCGCCGACCTCCCGTCTCGGGGGCGATGAACCGAAACCTAGGGAGGCTATGATCGTCTCGGGCCGGCCCTGGCCCGCGGGCGACCACTCGAGCGAACTCGACCGCCCAAGCGAATCGGAGATATCGAGACATGGCGCAATCCTTCCAAGCCGGCGACAAGGTCGTTGTCGTCTCCGGGCCGGATGCCGATCGCCGGGCGACCGTCATTGACAATTTCGCGATCGTCTATGGCGACGACCTGATCGACGGCGCGCTCGTGAAGTTCAACGACAAGAAGCCCAGCAACGCCCCGGTCGCCGGGCAGATGGGCGTGTCGCGCGAGTTCGGCAGCGCGAACCTGCGTCGCGAATAGGCGAGCGTCGCGCATAGGCGAGCCCCTCAGGTCTCGGGCGCGTCCAGGACTTCGCGGACCTTGCGCGCCAGCCGCTCCGGGGTGAACGGCTTGGGCAGGAAGGCCGCCCCGACGTCGATCAGCCCGGCAGGCAGCACCGTTTCCTCGGCGTGGCCGGATACCAGCAGCCGTTTCGCCCGCGGCGCCACGGCCGCCAGTCGCTTCAGGAGCTCCGGGCCGCTCATGCCGGGCATGATCACGTCGCTGACGACGAAGTCCAGCTGGGGCCCCATGCGTTTGGCGATCTTCAGCGCCTCGACGCCGTCGCATGCCTCTATCACCGTGTAGCCCTGCGACCGCAGGCCCAGGACCGCCAGGCGCCGGACGATCGACTCGTCCTCGACGACCAGGACGGTCTCTGTTCCAGTCGGGGTGGGGGAGGCGGGCTGGTGCGTGGCCCGGGCGGTCGCCGGCCCGTCCACACGCGGCAGGAAGATGCGGAACGTGGCCCCGCAGTCCGGCTCGGAGAATACGCGGATGTAGCCGCCCATCTGGCGGACGATGCCGTGGCACGTGGCCAACCCGAGCCCGGTTCCCTGGCCTCGAGGCTTGGTCGTGAAGAACGGCTCGAACAGATGCGACCGGACTTCCTCGGTCATGCCAATGCCCGTGTCGGTCACGGAGAGCCGGACGTAGCTGCCGGCGCCGGCGCCCGGGTGTGAGGCGGCGTAGGTCTCCGTCACGTCCTCCGTCGCCGTCTCGATGATGAGCCGGCCGCCGTTCGGCATCGCGTCGCGGGCGTTCACCGTGAGATTGACCAGCAGTTGCTGGATCTGGCCCGGGTCCGCCTCGATCGTGCCGGTGTCGGGTTCCAGTACCGTCTCCACGGCGATGTTCTCGCCGAGCAACGGCCGCAGCATCTTGAGCAGATCGGCGACAACCGCGCTGAGATCGAGGCGGACCGTCGCCACGATCTGCTTGCTGGCGAAGGCGAGCAGCTGACGGGTCAGGCTCGCCGCACGGTCGCCGGCGCCGCCGATCTCGTCCAGGTCGGTCCGCAGGGGGTGATCGTCGGGCAGGTCGTCGGGCAGGTCGATGCGAGCCATCTCGACATAGCCGAGGATGGCCGTCAGCAGGTTGTTGAAGTCGTGGGCGATGCCGCCGGCGAGGCGGCCGATGCCCTCCATCTTCTGGGCGTGGAGCAGCTGCTCCTGCAGGGCGCGCCGCTCGGTGATGTCCTGGATCAGCCCGTCATAGGCGATCAGGGTGCCGGCCGGATCGAAGCGCGGCACGAGGGTGTTTCGGACCCAACGGAGCGCCCCGTCCTTTCTTACGATGCAATGCTCGATCGGCGCAACCAGCTCTCCGGCGAGGAGCCGACGGGCCTGGTCGGTGACGAAACCGCGGTTCTCGGGGACGACCATCTCGATCCACATATAGGGATGCTCAGCGAGTTCCTCCGAGGTGTAGCCGGTCACTGGTAGACAACCGGCGCCGTGGGTCGTCACGGTCGCCTTGCCGTCCTCGACGACGACGGAGAAGACGTAGTCCGTGATCGTCTCGGTTATGTTGCGGTAGCGCTCCTCGCTCTGGCGGAGGGCTTCCTCGGCGCGCTTCTGGTCGGTGATGTCCTCATAGGTGCCGAGCAGGCCGGTGACAAGGCCATCGGCGTCTCGCACCGGGATCTTGCTGGTCCGCAACCAACCCTGGCGGCCGTCCGAGCGGAGCTGAGGCTCCTCGAAGTTGATCTTGGGGATTCCCGTCCGCATGACCTCCTGGTCGTCCGCGCGGTACAGGTCCGCAGTTGGCTGCCAGGGCATGTCGAGGTCGGTCAGGCCGACCAGCTCGCTCGGATCGCCGAAGCCGGCATCGTGGGCGAACGGAACGTTGCAGCCCACGAAGACCGACCTGGTGTCCTTCCAGAAGACCCGTTGAGGGATCGAGTCGAGGGCCAGCATGAACATCGCTTCCGAGCTGAGGACGGCCTCACTGAAGCCGTGGTCCATGGCCTCGGCCCGTTTGCGCTCGGTGACGTCCTCGAAGATGCAGAGCACGCCGATGACCTTGCCGTCCCGGGCCCGCAGCGGGAACTTGCTTGTGCGCGCCCAGCCACCGCTGCCGTCACGGTGAGGATGCTGTTCCTCGTAGTCGATCTTGGCGACGCCGGACTCCATGACCGCAAGATCGTCGGCCCGGTATCTATCGGCAGTCGCCTTCCAGGTCATGTCGTAGTCGGTAAGACCTACTACCTTGCTCGGATCGTCGAAGCCGGCGTCGCGGGCGAACCGCGCGTTGCAGCCCATGAATACAGACTCGGCGTTCTTCCAGAACACGCACTGCGGGATCGTGTCGAGCACACTCTGGAACATCGGCGACGACAGGACCGCCGCCTCGAGTTGGTCGCTTCCGGTAGCCTCGGCGGGTTCGGGCGGCTGGTTTGCCGGCGCGGCCCGGCCGGCGCGGTTCGGGGCGCGGGCGGGCTCGTCAGCCCCAGCCCGAGCCCTGGCATCCGGCTCCGGGCGCGAATCGCGAGCCACCACTCAGGATCCCTCCGAGGGACAAGTCTGGTACCGATCTAGGCTTCGGTAACGAACGACCAAACCTGCAGCCCGGGAACTTGCCTCCAGGCAAGCTTCCGGTGCGTATTCTGCACCCGCCGACGGAATATCCGGTGAGCCGATCGTCTACACCGGGCGGTCATCGCGGCCGACTTCTCACGTGAACGGATCGTGTGGCGCCGATGAGCCGTGTCGCTCCCGCCCACGGGCCCAACGGCTCGGACGACCCGCCGGAGCGAGTGTCGATGATCGACGAATCTGGCCACCGGGACGAGCTCGCAATCCAGGATCGCGTACTCGTCGAGGCCGAAATCTACGGCCGCCCGATCTCGTTCCGGGCGGTGATAGTCAAGATATGTCCGGACGAACTGTGGCTCGGTCTCTCTTCGCCCGACCACCGCCTCGAGACGATGCGGCCGGATCAGACCGTGCGACTGACCGTGGCCCGAACCGGCGCTGCCCTTCTCGGCCGGTCTGGTTTCCTGCGACCGCTGGGCGGTAGCAAGTCGCGCGTGTTCGCCCTGGTCCGACCCGGCGTCCTGGAGCGGGTCCAGCGCCGCGCCCACGTCAGATATCACATCGACGTGCCGATCATCTTCCGCCGCCTGGATCCCGTCACCCGCCAGCCATGGGGCAGAGCATCGAGCGAAACCACGGTCAACGTGGGACCGGGTGGCCTTCTCTTCGATACCGAAGCTCTCCTTGGAGTGGGCGACGAGCTGGATCTGGCGCTGCCGCTCTCAGGCGGCGACCGCATATCGACTCTGGGCATCGTCACGCGAGTGCGCGGTCCCTCGGAGGTGGCCGTCAGGTTCACGCGCGTTACGTCCGTCGACCAGGAACGTATCGTGCGGTTCGTCTTGTTGACCGAACATCGCCGCCGCGAGGCCGCGCTGCCGCCTGGCGGCTCGATCGGCCTGGTGCGTCCCGCGTGACGTTCCCAGTCGGCCCTCAGAGCCCCGGCTCGATCGGCTAGACTCAACCCACCGCTTCCGCGTCGCAGGGAGGCTCCATAGTCGTGCCACGTCCCGCCGTAGCTATAGCCTTGCCGGAGGCCGAGTTCGTGGCCGTTCGGGAGCATCTCGTCGAAGCCGGCTACGATGCCATAGCGGTCGAGTCGGCGGATGAACTGGGCCGGCTCCTCGATTCCCGCGCCGACGTCAGCGTCGCCATCCTCGATGGGCAGACCGACTTCGATCGCAGCCTCGAGATGTACGCCTTGCTCCACGAGGGGGAGCGCAACATCCCGGCCCTGATGGTCATGCCGCCGCGTTCTTTGGGTCGGATGGGCCTGGGCGGCCGCGGCAACGCCAAGGATGAGTACTTCACCAGGCCGTACTCGCCGGAGTCGCTGCGCTGGCGGATCGAGGCGATCCTGATCCGGGTTGAGAACGTCCCGGCCGAAGGCACGGCAGCGCCCGACTTCCTCGACGGCCCCGGCATTCCGGTTCTGGAGGAGGTGTCTGTCTCGGTGGTCGGCCCCGCCGGCATGGTCCCCGATCTCGGGCAGGGCAAGATCGTCATCGTATTCAACCCCAAGGGCGGCGTCGGCAAGACCACGATCTCCATAAACCTCGGCACGG
>Ga0182017_10000684_pt1 | contig 26617 bp, 17 predicted proteins | sample 712E3DmetaG_FD_120492 | JGI IMG/M metagenome (GOLD analysis project Ga0182017, IMG submission 120492) | Permafrost microbial communities from Stordalen Mire, Sweden - 712E3D metaG | ecosystem: Environmental > Terrestrial > Soil > Wetlands > Permafrost | place: Sweden: Stordalen | collected... | reverse complement strand
GTCCCGTCCAATGCGACGTTGCCCAGCTTGACCAGTCGGGCCTTCTTCGCCAGGCCCAGCACTTGGGTGAACAGCTCAGCCAGGGCATTCAGGTGGACGCGCCGGAACTCGCTGATGCGTGTGTGGTCTGGCTGGTCGCCCCCGGCGATGACCCGGAACGCCACGTCCTCCCACGTCTTCTTTTCGATCTTCCGGGATGACGCCACACCTACGCAGTACCCGTACACGAGCAAGCTGGTCATCATGACCGGGTGATAGGGCTGGGTGCCTCGCGGGTCCGCGCTTTGGCACCGTTGGTGGATTGCTGACAAGTCCAGTTGCCCCACCACGTCCATCACGAAGTGCGCCAAGTGGCCCTCGGGCAGCCAGTCCGATGGCGATGGCGGGAACAGAAATGCCTGCTTTGGGCTGTACGGCCGGTACGTCTTCGTCACGCCCTCAAGAGATCATAGACGATGGTCTTTGTCGATCCCCTTTTGCACCTGGCGACCTGAGCGAAGCGAAGGCCGCCGGGTGCCCTATCCGCAACACGCTCCTAGCAGGCTGGTCATGCTTTCTCCAAGTAGCAAAGCAGCGATTGCTCAAGCGCGTTGGCGTAGAGGCGGAGGCGCGCGTGGCGAGAAGAGGTAGCCGGATCGATCACTCTGATCACCGGGGCCCACTCGGATGCCTCCGGTGCCAGTTCGGCCAAACGGTTGGGAGCGTTCTCGAAGTAGTCGACGTTGAGGCTGCCCTTGTGCTCGGGAAAGACCGCCACGTAGAGGATGTCCAACTCGATGAGGCCGTTGAAGAAGTGGGTGCCCAAGGATACGTCGGGCACCAGGTCCTCGTGCATGGCCACGATCTCGCAGAGCACGGACACGTTGCTGATGGACTTCCACGAAGCCGGCACGCCCAGCGACGGTGTGCTGGTGCCCCAGCGACCCGGGCCCATGAGCATGAGGGTGGGTGGCGCCTCACCGGGTCCGGGTTGAGTGAGCTGGCCGATGATGCGCGCCACTTCATAGCGCCGCGAATCGGGCAGTTTGCCGTACGCCGAGGGCGATACGTAGATCACCCGGTCAATGGTGCAGCACCGGCTCTGGCCCACCACCGCTCCCCGCGTCTCCATGACCACATCATCGGCGGACAGCTCTTCACGGCGGGGCCGCTCGATAGAGCCGCACCGGCCCATGCTGACCGGCCGGCACTGCAAGACATTGATGCGATAGCTGCCGTCGCGCAGGAAGTTCGCAGTGAATTCCATTTCCACCGGCGTGCCGTAGGCCTCCTGCAGGATGTGCAGCATCTCGCGCATGTCCGAGGCGAGCGGGGTTTGCATGAGCATGCGGTCAAAGGTGAGAACCCAGGCGAAGTCGGCGCGGCCCCGCTCCGCGTTCATCTGCTCAATCTCCTCATCGCGCGAGGCATAGAGGTCGAGGGCAAGGTCCGGGCAACGCCGGGCCACATCCACAAAATCGTAGGAGGCGAGTTGATTGGTTTCGAGGTCGAGCACGTCGACGCGGCGCTGGGCGTGCCGCCGGACATCGTCGAAACTGTGTTCCGGCCGTCGGGTAGGCGCGTTTAGCGCCACCACGCGCGTGTAGTCGTCATCGGAGCGGTCCACCGCGCGTGTGCCCAAGCCGAACACCAGCCGCATCACACCGGCCTGCGGATCGATGGCTTTGTCCCACACGTAGGGATTGTAGGAGAGCGCCACCCCGGCCACATGCGGGAAGTACAGCCCGCCGTTCTGGTTGCCGGAAACCCGTTGCACCAGCAACGCCATCTGCTCATCCTCGTCGAGCATGCCCCGCTCTTTGCGATAAACCAGCGCCTCCTCGCTCATGCTGCTGGCATACACGCGCCGAACCGCGTGCATGAACTCGTCGAGGCGGATGTGCCGGGGCCCTTGGTTGGCGCAGAAAACGCTTTCGTACTTGCCCGCAAAGGTATTCCCATACGCGTCCTCGAGCAGACTGGAGGAGCGCACGATGATGGGCGAGTGTCCGAAGTAGTCGAGCAGGTTCTGAAAGCGTTCGCGCATGTACTCGGGGAACTGGCCCATGAACATGCGCTGGCGCGCCTCGGATACGCCGTCGAGGAAGGTGTCGGGATGCTTCTGCCGTTGGCGCAGCCGCCAGACGTTGTTCTGCACGAGGTAGGTGTAGAAGTTTTCGGAGGCAATGTAGAACGAGTCGTGCGGCTCGATCACTGCGGACCACTTGGCGCTGGCATTGTCCAGAATCCGCCGTGCCAGCAGCATGCCCACCGCCTTGCCACCGATCAGGCCCGACGGCAGAATGCGCTGCCGGATGCGGACGATATCAGCCAGGGTCAGGTAGCGCTCGGCCAGCTCGGCCAGGCGTTCGTCGCGCGTGATCCCGAGGCGCAGGGTGAGCCGGCGCGCCTCGGCGATCTGTTCGGGCGTAGCCTGCCCGCGGGCCTGGGCCCGCAGGGTTGCCTCGGCTTCCTGGAAGGTGCGCGTCCACGGGCCTACCCGCTCGCCGCTCGGTGGCGAGCCGGACCCGGGGGTGGAGGTCAGAACTTCGGTGGTCAGGTAGCTCTCGGTGACGGGGAGGAACTCGTCACCCTGCCACACGTGCAACCTGTGCATGGTGGGCGAGTAGCGATGTTGGACCTTGCGCGGGTAGAGGTACAGCTTGTCGTGCAAGCGGTACACGTCGACCAAGATCTGGGTGGTCTGCGCGATAGGCGAGGAGGCGGGGAACGAGTGGAAGTTTCGCAGCAGCACGTGGTACGCGATGGTGTTGAGCGCGAAGAGATAGGGACAGGTGAGAACGAAGAAGTTCCCCAGCATGCGGTCGCTGACCCGTTCCAGGGACAAATCCGACATGCTGTCAAAAACGTAGTAGGCGTCCTCGCCCACTTTTTCGATGACCTCGTGAATCTGGGTGATGAACGCCTCGAAGCCTGCGTCCGCGCGAACCTCGTGTACCTCGGCGTACGCCTCGGCGACCAGGGGCTGGTGCTTGGCGAAGCGGAAGTAGACCAAGCGGCGGCCGTTGCGCCGCGCCCAATCGCAGAAGGGCCGCACGATGGCCACGTAGTCATCGAGCGAATCCACCTGCCAAACCAGGTTGTCGCCTGCCCGCAGACCCGTGAGTACTTGGTCGAGCCCCGGCAAGCCGGTACTGTTTAGCGCGCGGTTGAACGGCATGGTGGAATCCTACCTCCCGAGCCTGCCCTATGCCTAACTCGGCAACCCAAATGCCGGCTCCTGGCGCAATCGATCGTCGACGCGGAGATCGCTCGCAAGCGATTGCAGGTGAGTGCGCGCACGCGACAGTGGATGGGCGTCGGGGTTCCCGTCTCCCGCGATCGGGGTGGCGGCACTTGGGTCTAGCGATACGGTACCGTCCTGCATCTTCTGCTGCAGGAGAGTTCGGTCACGCGTCCAAAGACGCCGATGCGGCGGTTCGCACTTGGGTCCGGTTAGCGGAGACAAGGGCACGTGGCTCGGGCGAGGACGCTCGTATATACCTCCGGAAGTCGGCGTAGGACCGGCATTCGACGCGGCTGTTGTTCCGGGTGGAGAGATTCGCTACTAGGTTGATGAGAGGCAAGCGGCGCTCCCAAACGCAACTCCACACCCGGCGTATCACACCCGGCATTGAGTAGAAAATCCGGTTGCAGTCGATCATTTCCTTGATGACAGCGTCGGACGACAGGCGCTGATAGCGGGCAACTGGGAAGGTCAGGGTGTAGTAGCGCCAATCCCCGGGGAATGCCTTGAGCGTGATGCGGTCTTCGTTGCTCATCTGCTCCCACAGGCGCGTGCCCGGCAGCGGGGTCAGGTATAGGGCGTTCAGGCTGTCCACGCCGTACTGCTTGGCTGTCTCAGCGATGCGCTCGCCGATGCCAACGTCGTCGACGTCCAGACCGATGATGAACGAACCCATGACCAGGATCCTGTGCCGCTGAATGCGGCGGACCGAGGCACGGAAATCGCGGTCCATGCGTAGGTTGAATTTCTTCCCCAACTCGCGCAGGCCCTCGGCGGTCGGGGTCTCGAAGCCGATGAACACGCCCCGGCAGCCGGCATCCCGGGCCAGCGACATCAGTTCATCATCGTCTGCGAAATTGATGGTGGCTTGGGCTATCCACTCCTTGCCAAGCTTGACCTTGGCTAGCGCACGGAAAAGCTCTTTAGCGCGGACAATGTGCTCGGGGCGTGTGCCGACAAGGTTGTCGTCGACCACCAGCACGCGCTTTTCCGGAATGGACTGAAACTCGCGCACGACATCGTCGACCGGGCGCTGGCGGTACTGCGCCCCATTGAACGTCGTGACGCTGCAGAAGCTGCAGTTCAGCGGACAGCCGCGCGTCGTCTGGATGGTTCCAAAGGCATAGCCCTCGGGCAGCAGATCCTGGCGCGCAGGCGCGAAGTCACTGACGGGAATATGTCCTCCGTCGTAACGGCGTTGCAGCCGGCCGTCCCGCACGTCCTGCAGCACACGTGGCCAAATGGTTTCTGCTTCCTTGGTCACGACTGAGTCCACGTGCGCCAGGACTTCGTCCGGGCACATGCTCGCGTGAATCCCTCCCATTACCACCGGCACTCCTAGGCGGCGAAAATGCGCGGCCAGTTCGTAGGCTCTGGGAGCCTGAGACGTGAACGCGGTGATGCCCACGAGATCGGGGCGAGGCAGGCTTGCGTAGTCTGGCCGCCGCAGGTTCTCGTCCAGGATGGTGACCTCCCACTCAGGCGGCGTCAGGCGGGCCAGCACCATCAGGCTGAGTGGCTTCCAAATGCGGTACCGGTTCCAGCGATTCCCCTTGGCCGTTACACAGCTGACCAGCGGATTCGTTGGGTTGACTAGGTAGAGACGGATGTTACACCTTGCTGCCGCTCCTATCCGCTTTCGGGTCACGGTGCTGTCATGTCCCGGTCACATTTCGACGAGCTTGGTTCGCCAGTGGAATTCCGGGGAGTTGCGGGGTTCTCGGATCCGGCGATTCGCTGCTCCAGGCGTTCGACCGTGCCGCGTCACGGAGAAACTCGTGCCGGGTGGACAGCCCACTCACACGAAACGTACGCCCAGGTAGATGAGCACGGGAGGACAGACGAAGGCCTTCGGATCGAAATCTCCGGAGGATGGCGCGCCTGAACAACTCGTTTGCAGAAAGCATGAAAGGTCGATTGCAATAGTCTGGCAGTCCTTGCCGGCGAGCGACTCAGCCACGCCTGTGGTCCAGGATGCACGAAGTTTGGCTAGGCAGTCGAGGACGCCCTGGCCGGAGATGTTGCAGCTTTGTAGGATGTCCTGGATCGTGACTATGGCACCATCAGACTGTGTGGGCGCGCGCGCATCGTCTGCCCGAGACGCGAAAGCATCGTGTGCCAGAGACGCGTCTGGGGACGCATCAGGCACCGCGATGGGAATCGAAGCAACATCAGGGTTGGACGCGAACCTATCGGGTGCCAGAGACGCGAGCACATCAGGCGCTATCAGAGGCGCGTCCGGGGACGCATCAGGCACCGCGATGGGAATCGAAGCAACGTCAGGGTTGGCTGCGGGTAGCGTGACTGGGGCATCGATCACATCAGGCAAGCCCGCGTCCCGCGTCTGGGTTGATCCGTGCAAACCCGAACCACCACATCCGACGGTGACCACCCCGCCCAACAACAGCAGGAGCGCGAGGGCGGGAGCGGAAAGCGCCGAGGCCAAGCGGCGAAAGGTCGCGGGTTCCGCCGTCTGAGCGGCCAGCACTGCGCGGATTTCGTCGAGCAGGGCGGCGTAGCGCTCGCCGTCGAGCAGCTCATTGTCAACCAGGGAGCCGGGCAATGCCTCTTGCCTTGCTTTGAGATCGCGGGCCAGGGTTTCCAGCAGCCCGCACAACGAGGTCCAGAAGATCTGGCACTGGTGGCGAGCAACCAGCGTGGTGTGGAGCGCGGCCAGGGTCTCCTCGGTGGTGGCCCATGGTTTGACCTTCATCCCGCACCTCTCAATCAGAAATGATCGAATGCGTTGGATTGCAGAAGGAAGAATCAGGCTTTCCATACCGCGACCCCCGTTCGTAAGGTGCAAGAGGACTCCAATCAGGTTAGGCCCATGTCCGTTGTTTCGCAAGACCGCGCACCTGTCTTCCAACCGGCGGATGACATAGAGCGAATAACAGGTAGAATACGCCATGGCTAGGGACGGAGTTATGCGACTAGGTATCTTTGCGATCCTTGTCTCCCTGGGGGCGGCCGCGTGTAGCCACTCGGCGCGTGGCCGCGTGTCTGACGCCGGAACGTCAACCCAGACTTCTGTGACCACCAGTACGGCCACAGGAGCCGCGCCAACCCAGACTTCTGTGACCACCAGTACGGCCACAGGAACTGCGGCAACCCAGACTTCTGTGACCACCAGTACGGCTACCGGAACCCAGATCGCAATTGGCCGCCCCTACATCCAAGTTTCGGCCGCTGGGTACCACGCTTGTGGGCTACGGGCCGACGGCAGCGCCACCTGTTGGGGCGACAACTCGTACGGAGAGTCCAGTCCACCCGAAGAAACTTTCACCCAGATTTCCTCCGGCCAATCGTACACTTGCGGGCTGCGAGCCGACGGCACGGTCACCTGCTGGGGCGACGTCTCATTTCCGGGGTTTGGTCCGCCGCAAGGGACGTTCGTCCAAGTCTCCACGAATTGGAACTGCACTTGCGGACTGCGGACCGATGGCACGATCGCCTGCTGGGCCTCTTCATGCCTGCAAGCCAATTCACCGCAAGGGACATTCATCCAAGTGGCCACCGGCCTGGGGTACGCATGCGCGCTGCGGCCCGACGGCAGCGCAGCTTGCTGGGGCGACTACTCCGCCGGTGCGACCGTCCCACCGCCAGGCACCTTCACCCAGCTCTCCGCCGGCACGGTCTTCACGTGCGGATTGCGTACCGACGGCACGGTCACTTGTTGGGGCAACACCGAGGACTGGCAGCACAGTCTCCCCCAGGGGACCTTTACCCAGATTTCCGTCGGCGAAACCTACGCCTGCGGGCTGCGCGCCGGCGGCAGCGCCACCTGCTGGAGCGACTATACCTACCTAGCGCCGACTCCTCCGTCTCGCAATTTCGCCCAGATTTCTGTTAGCAAGGGCTACACCTGCGGCCTGGTGACCGATGGCAGTGTCACCTGCTGGGGCGACCATTCCCTTGGTGAGGCGACTCCCGCGGCTGGCCCCTTTACCCAGATCTCCGTCGGTTGGGGGAACGTGTGGGCACTCCAGACAAACCGCAGCGCGAGCACCTGGATCTACGAATACCCCTCGGACGCGCCCCCATCGTCGGCAAACGTCATCCAAGTCTCAGTCGGCTGGCAGGATATCTGCTGGCTGGGCACCGACGGGACCGCCGCCTGCTGGCACAGCTATCTCTTCCAGCCGACCACCGCACCGGCGGGAAATCTCACCCAGCTCTCGGTGGGCGGCTATCACACCTGCGGGCTGCGCACCGACGGCACGGCTGCATGCTCGGGCCTCAACGCCGACGGACAGGCCACTCCCGCGGCAGGAGTGTTTACCCAGATCTCCGCGGGCGGCTTTCACACCTGCGGGCTGCGGGCTGACGGCAGCCCTACCTGCTGGGGCTACAACGCGGATGGAGAGTCCACCGCGCCGGCAGATACGTTCACCCAGGTTTCCGCGGGCGGGTATCACACCTGCGGGCTGCACAGCGACGGCAGCGCCACCTGCTGGGGCCGGAATACCTTCGGACAGGCCACTGCCCCGGCGGATTCGTTCACTCAGATCGCAGCCGGCCCCGATGACACGTGCGCGATACGGGCCGACGGCAGCGCCACCTGTTGGGGCGACAATTCCTACGGAAAGGCAATTCCACCAGCGGGTACGTTCGTTCAAATCGCAGCCGGCGAGTGGTTCTCGTGCGGGTTGCGGGCCAACGGTTTTGCGAACTGCTGGGGCAGCCTGGTAACGCCAGACCCGTGAGCGGCGACAATCTCCCAATGTCCGTCGGTGGGTATTCATGCAATGCGGTTTCAAGATTCCGAGATCCGCTGAGAAACTGCTGAGTCGCTCGCGAGCGGCCCGGGGGCCTGCAGCGAACAGCACAGGCACAACGCCTGTCCTGCGCGGGGCTCAGCGGGCCGCGAGCGTGATGATCTGGATCGCGTGCGCAGCCGCGCGTCCGCCCTGCCGCCAGGCCGAGGCTCGGCCCGCCCCGATGCCCAGCGCGGACGCAAGCGTGTCAGAGGACAACACCACCCAGAGCGCGCGCGAAGCGATGGTGCGCGAACAGATCGCGGCGCGCGGAGTGAAGAGCGCGGCCGTGCTCGCAGCCATGCGCAGGGTGCCGCGACACCAGTTCATGCCGGAAGACCTGCGCCCCTTGGCCTACGGCGATCGGCCAGTGCCCATCGGCCTGGGCCAGACCATCAGCCAGCCCTACATCGTGGCCCTCATGACCGAACTGGCGGCGGTAGGAAGCGGCAGCCGCGTGCTCGAGATCGGCACTGGCTCGGGCTACCAGGCCGCAGTACTCGCCGAGCTTGGCACGGATGTTTACTCCATCGAGATTCTGGCTCCGCTGAGGGAACGCGCGGCCGAAATCCTGGCGCGGCTCGGGTACGCGCAGGTGAAGACTCGCGTGGGCGATGGCTACCTGGGCTGGCCCGAGGCCGCGCCCTTCGACGCCATCATCGTTACCGCCGCGCCTGCCCGCGTGCCGGAGCCACTCAAGCGGCAGCTCAAGCTCGGCGGTCGACTGGTCTTGCCCGTGGGCACCTCCGACCAGGAGTTGAAGGTCATCACCCGCACAGCCGCGGGCTTCTCCGAGCGAAACGTGATTCCCGTGCGTTTCGTGCCCATGACGGGCAAGGCAGACGAGAGCAGGTAGCGCTTCGCGCGCGACCCCGGCCGGCCAGTCAGTCAGTAGAGAATTCCTGTAAGGAATTCGCCTGATCATACATCTCATCCATACCCATTCTTGAACCCACACACTTGGCGTGCTCTCTACAGTCAACATTAGGACCGTTGACAGGCCCCACCACCTTGGCCACGACCGCCGTCTTGTAGGAGAGATTCATGCCGGGATCTCAGCTCCCTGACCGAGAGGTTCCAATAGCTGGGAGCACAGCCCTAGCCGCGGCGGCGCGGGGCGCCCCGCGCCAGGTATGGCGCTCGGCGCCGGTGCGCTACGGGGTGGCCGTCCTGGCCGTAGTCGCGGTGGCGCTGATCCAGCGCTTCACCGTGCCCCAGCAGGAGATTGCGCCGTTCGTTCTGTTCTTCGCCGGCATCGCGATTGCGTCCGTATACGGAGGCCGCGGGCCAGGTTTGCTGGCCGCGCTGCTCGCGGCCGCGACGGGCAACTATTTCTTCATCCGGCCCTTTGGCCATTTCACACTGCACGGTTCGGCGCTGGTTGCCACTTGCCTCTCGCTTATCTCGGGCGTAGTCGTGGCCATCTTCTGCGGGGCCTTGCGCAAGTCGCTGGATGAAGCGAACGCCAAGGCCGCGACGCTGCGCCGGCAGGCGTGGATCATTCGCGCGCAGGCCGAGCTCGCCAGCGAGGTGCGCGGGGAGATCAGCGAAGCGACCACCGCTTCGCAAGTCCTATCCTCCGTCGCACACTACCTGGGGGCCAAGGTTGGCGTGCTCTACACGATCGCTGAGTCGGGGACAGCGGAGCGCGCGGCAACCTTCGCCTGCGCCAGCAGCGGCGACGGTGCACCACCCGGATCCTTCCAGCCGGGAGCGGGCTGGGTGGGCCGGGTCGCGCTCGAAGGGAAGCTGGCCTCGCTCTCCGATGTGCCCGAGGAGCACTTCCGGATCGTGACGGCCACCGGCGAGTCGCGGCCGCGTCACCTAGTGGTCGCACCGCTCTCCGCCGAGGGCCGTACCGTTGGAGTGCTCGAGCTCGGTTTCCTTGCGGCGCCCGGCGCGGCTGCGCTCGAATGTATCGAGGCGATCTCCGAGCTGGCCGGCATTTCGCTGCGCTCGGCCCGCTATCGAGCGCAGCGACAGACGCTCCTCGAGGCAACCGAGCGGCAGGCCAAGGAGCTGCAGACCCAGCAGGAGGAGCTGCGAGTCATCAACGAGGAGTTGGAGGAGCAGAGTCGCGCCTTGCGCGAGTCGCAGGCCCGCCTTGAGGCTCAGCAGGTGGAACTCGAGCAGACCAACGTGCAGCTTGAGGAGCAGACGCAGGCGCTCGAGCAACAGCGTGACGATTTGTCCCGAGCGCAAGTGGATCTGGTCGAGAAAGCCGACGAGCTGACTCGGGCAAACCAGTACAAGTCCGAATTTCTCGCCAACATGAGCCACGAACTGCGGACGCCGCTCAACAGCGCCCTCATTTTGGCCAAGCTGCTCGCTGACAACAAAGACGGCAACCTCACGCCCGAGCAAGTGAAGTACGCGGCCACTATCTATTCCTCAGGCAACGATCTGCTGGTTCTCATCAACGACATCCTCGACCTTTCGCGCATCGAGGCGGGACGAATGGAACTTCAGGTCGAAGTGGTGGATCTGCCGCGCACCATCGAGTCTCTTAAGCGCACCTTCCAGCCGGTGGCCGCCCAGAAAAACCTGTCCTTCGAGGCGCAATTCGCCTCGGGGGCACCCGCTTCGATCATGAGCGACGGGCTGCGGATCCAACAAGTATTGCGCAACCTCCTCTCGAACGCGCTCAAGTTCACGCAAGAAGGTTCGGTGAGTCTGCGGGTCTCGGACACGCCAGGCGGGCGCGTGTCGTTCTCGGTGAGCGACAGCGGCATCGGCATCGCTGCGGATCAGCAGCAGATAATCTTCGAAGCCTTCCGCCAGGCTAACGGCACCACCAACCGCAGCTACGGAGGCACCGGCCTGGGCCTCACCATTTCGCGCGAACTCGCCAGACGGCTGGGCGGCGACATCTCGGTGCAAAGCACACTGGGCAAGGGGAGCAGCTTCACGCTCACCATCCCGCAGGTGCTTGAGGCGGTGGCCAGTGCAGGCTCCCAGACCGTCGAGTTGCGGACGCGTGCCGCCGCCCTCCCCTCGCCGGCGGAAAGGCCGGCCGGCATGGTGCCGGTGTCGCAAAGCCAGCAGGCGCGTTCAAAGCCGCCACCGGCGCCGGCTGTGGAAGACGACCGCGAGCGCCTGCGACCCGACGAGCGGTCAATCCTGGTCATTGAGGACGACCAGGCGTTCGCGCGCATTTTGCGCGACCTGTTGCACGAGCAGCGCTTTCGTGCGCTAGTGGCGACCACCGCAGCCGAGGGTATTCGCCTGGCGGAACAATTCCTCCCTAGCGCCGTGCTGCTCGACATCAACCTGCCTGACAGTTCCGGGCTCTCGGTCCTGGAGCACCTGAAGCGCAACCCAGGGACGCGCCACATCCCGGTCCACGTGGTTTCGGCACTGGAGCACACCCAGCAGGCTCTCGAGATGGGGGCAGTGGGCTACGCCATCAAACCAGTCAAGCGCGAGCAACTCATCGAGGCGATCCAGAAGCTCGAGCAACGGCTTGAGCAGAAACTGCGGCACGTGCTGGTGGTTGAGGACGTCGCGGCCCAGCGCGAGGGCATCGTTCAGCTTCTGCAAGCTGAGAACGTGAACATCGTTTCCGTCGCGACCGGCGCCGAGGCCCTGCAGCGGCTCAGGGAGAGCACCTTCGACTGCATGGTGCTCGACCTCACGCTGCCGGACATGTCGGGCTACGATGTGCTCGACAAGATGGCAGCGGGCGAAGCCTTCGCGTTTCCCCCGGTCATTGTCTACACCGGCCGCTCGCTCGATCGTGGGGAGGAGGAGCGGCTGCGTCGCTATGCCAGTTCCATCATCATCAAAGGCGCAAGATCGCCGGAACGTCTACTCGACGAGGTGACGCTCTTTTTGCACCAAGTGGAGGGCAATCTCCCGGCGGAGCAGCAGCGCATCCTGCGGGAAGTGCGCAACCGCGAGGCAGCGCTCGAGGGCAGAAACATCCTGGTGGTCGACGACGACGCACGCAATGTATTCGCGCTGGCCAGCGTGCTCGAACCCAAGGGTGCCAAGCTGCGCTTCGCGCGCAACGGCAAGGAAGCACTGGCCGCTCTGGAGAGCGCCCAGGCCCCCGGCGGCATCGCAGTTGACCTGGTGCTGATGGACATCATGATGCCCGAGATGGATGGGCTCACGGCTATTCGAGAGATCCGCAAGCGGTCCGAGTGGAGGAGGCTGTCGATCATCGCGCTGACCGCCAAAGCAATGCCCAACGATCGCGAGGCGTGCCTGCACGCCGGTGCCGACGACTACATCGCCAAGCCACTCGACGTCGACAAGCTGCTTTCGCTCATCAAGGTCTGGATTCCCAAGTAGAGGCACGGTGTTGTCCGGAGAGTTCGATATCGAGCTGCCCCTGCTGCTTGAGGCCATCCACCTCAAGTACAGCTATGACTTCCGTCGCTATGCGCTTTCCTCGCTCAAGCGCCGCCTGGAACAGGCGATGGAACATTTCAATTGCCGCTCGCTCTCGGCACTGCAGGAGCGTGTGCTGCGCGAGCCCGAGGTCATGCGCGGTATGCTCGCGCACCTGACCGTGCAGGTGAGCGAGATGTTTCGCGACGCAGGCTTCTATCGGGCCCTGCGCGAGAAGGTCGTTCCCTATCTGCGCACCTATCCCTCGCTCAAAGTTTGGATTCCGGGCTGCGCCACGGGCGAGGAGGTCTATTCGCTCGCCATCCTGCTGCGCGAGGAGGGGCTTCTTGATCGCACCCTCATCTACGCGACTGACATCAACCCCGAGGCTCTACACAAGGCCGAGGCCGGCATCTACGAGTTGGACCGGATTGCGGATTTCAGCAAGGCCTATGCCGAGGCCGGCGGCCGTGCCTCGCTTTCCGACTACTACACCGCGGGATACAACGCAGCGGTTTTCGACAAGAGCCTGCGCGAGGGTGTGCTCTTTTCCGACCACAGTCTCGCCACCGACAGCGTCTTCGCCGAGGTTCAGCTCATCACCTGTCGCAACGTCCTCATCTACTTCGATCGCGTCTTGCAGGACCGTGCCGTCGCACTGTTTCGCGACTCGCTCTGCCGCAAAGGCTTCCTCGGCCTGGGCGCGAAAGAGTCACTCACCTTTTCGAGCTACGCCGCGGAATTCGCGGAATTCGTACGTGAAGAGAGGATCTACCAGAGGCGATGAGGGAGACATGCTAGGCAAGCCCACCTCATCCGCCACGGCGCCGGAGGCCATTCTTATTGGCGGTTCTGCGGGAGCAATCGAGGTTGTCTCCCTCGTGCTCGGGGCACTTCCTGCTGATTTCAGGACGCCTGTCGTTGTGCTGGTTCACCTGCCCAAACAGAGGCCTAGCGCTCTGGCCGGAGCCCTATCCGGGAAGTGCCGGCTTGCGCTGCGCGAGCCGCTGGACAAGGAGCCGCTGGCGCCTGCCACGGTGTACCTAGCGCCGCCGGACTATCACCTACTCATCGATGAAGGACCCTCGTTTGCCCTTTCGGTTGACGAGCCGGTGAATTTCTCGCGGCCGTCCATCGACGTGCTCTTCCAGTCTGCCGCGAGTGTTTTGGGTCCGCGCTGTGCCGGGGTGCTTGTCTCGGGCGCAAACCCGGACGGCGCACGCGGTCTTTGCGCTATCCAACAAGCCGGCGGCCTGGTCGCCATCCAAGACCCCGACGACGCGGCACAGGGCGCGATGCCAGAAGCTGCGATTGCCCTTTGCCCGGACGCACATGTGCTAGCCACGACGGAGATTTGTCAATGGGTGCAGCAGCTCGGCGCGTGGCAGACTTCACCTCGGCGAGGCTCAACATGAGCGATCTGCCGAAGCTCCTCCTGGTTGATGACCGCCCGGAAAATCTCCTGGCGCTGGAGGGCTTGCTCCGGCGCAGCGACGCCGAAATCCTCAAGGCCGAGTCGGGCAAACGCGCCCTCGAACTTCTGCTCGAGCACGAGGTGGCGCTCGCCCTCATCGACGTACAGATGCCCGAGTTGGACGGCTTTGCGCTGGCGGAGCTGATGCGCAACGTAGAGCGCACCCGCGAAATCCCCATCATCTTCGTGACCGCCGGGCTCCACGATCGGGATCGCGTGTTCAAGGGCTACGAATCAGGCGCGGTGGACTTCCTGGTCAAGCCCATCGATGCCCGCATCCTCGCGAGCAAGGTCAGCGTTTTCCTGCAGCTCTATCGCCAGAAACAGTTGCTCATCGCGGCCAATGCGCAGTTGATCGAGGCCGATCAGCGCAAGAACGAGTTTCTCGCGGTGCTCTCCCACGAGCTGCGCAACCCCCTGGCTCCTATCAAGAACAGCCTCTACGTCCTCAACCGTGCCGCTCCCGGCGGCGAGCAGGCTCGGCGCGCCCTAGGAGTGATCGATAGGCAGGCCACGCAACTGGCGAAGCTGGTCGACGACCTGCTCGACGTCACCCGGTTCACGCGCGACAAGATTCGGCTACAAAAACAGCGTCTTGAGATCAACGAGCTCGTCCGTCGTGCGGTCGAAGACAACCGCAGCTTCTTCGAGCGGAATGAGGTGCGGCTCTCATGTGATCTCGCTCCTGCCCCGGTGTTCGTCAATGCAGACGCAACCCGGGTCGCACAGATGGTTGGAAATCTTCTGCAGAATGCAGCGAAGTTCACTCCCCGGGCAGGACACGCGCATATTGCCGTCGCGGCAGAGGCGGGTAATGCCGTCATTCGCGTCGTCGACAACGGCGTCGGCATGGCACCTGACACGGTCATGCGGCTGTTCCAGCCCTTCATGCAGGCCGATCAGTCTCTGGACCGCAGCAAGGGAGGGCTGGGGCTCGGATTGGCCTTGATCAAGGGCCTGGTGGAGCTGCATGGGGGCAGCATCCAGGCGCAAAGCGACGGACTCGGGAAAGGAGCAGCGTTCGTGATCCGGCTGCCACTCGATGCCGGAGCTGTGTTGGAGAAGCCCGCCCTACGCGCGAGCGGCGCACGAGTCTGCCGGCGTGTCCTGATCATCGAAGACAACTCCGACGCGGCGGAGAGCTTGCGTGAGGTCCTGGAGCTGGGAGAGCATGAGGTCGAGGTCGCCTACAGCGGGCCGGAGGGAATCGAGAAGGCCCGCTGGTTCCGCCCCGACGTCGTCCTTTGCGATATCGGCTTGCCGGGAATGGACGGTTATGAGGTGGCGGGGGCCGTGCGGCAAGACCCGGTGTTGCAGTCCACCTTTCTCGTGGCCCTGAGCGGCTACGCATTGCCGGAAGACCTGGAACGAGCCGCCCAGGCTGGCTTCCAGCACCACCTTGCAAAACCGCCGAGCGTGGACGCGCTGGAGCGGGTCTTGTCAGAACTGCCGGACTTGCCTCGCCCCGCTACGAATCAAAACGTCTGAGACTTCTGGCGGTGCAACGGCATCACTTGCAGTCGCGTCGGCGCCACCCGACGATGAGAATGCCAACGATCAACAAGAGACTGGCAGGTGCAGATCGATTGGAATTCCCACTGGTCAACGAGCAGCCCGAGGAGCTTCCATTGCTGGAGGAGACACCCGTACTGGCGCTGCCTCCTGCTGCCATACCGCCGCCCGCGCCTAGCGAGCCACCGGTCTGGATCACGCCGCCCGTGCTGCTCGTACCCCCAGTGCGCACCGCACCGCCTGTGGCCGACGTGCCACCGGAGGGAATAGCGCCGCCCGACCCCACCGTTCCACCCGTGGCCAGCACGCCACCCGTCGCCACCGTTCCGCCGGAGGTCGTTATCCCACCGGTGGTCACCACTCCACCTGTCGCTTTCGTGCCGCCGGTCGCCACCGTTCCACCCGTGGCCAGTACGCCACCCGTGACCACCGTTCCACCCGTGGCCAGTACGCCACCCTTGGCCACCGCTCCACCGGAAGTCGTTATTCCACCGGTAGTCACCACTCCGCCGGTCGCCGTCACGCCGCCCGTGGCCGTGGTTCCACCGGTGTTTCCCGCCAAGTCCGTCTTTGTGGTATCGGGACGCGCGGTATCAGCTACCGCGCTGTCCCTCGCGGGATCGACAACGCCACCGTCAGGAACGGGACTTGAACCATCGAGGCCCAGGAAATGAATTGACTCGCCGGCTTCGGGATCGACAGAAAGGTCGCCGTGCCCCTTTCCGGTTTCCTGAATGGCCTCGACCTCGACCACGCCCGCGCTGTCGGCATAGCGGGTCCTTATCCAGCCAGTTTGGAGGGCATTGTTCTCGGTTGAGGTTGGCGTCTCGCTCACCCCGAGCACGTTGGTCCACTGTTTGATCGCTTCGGCGAAATTGTGGAAGGCGACAGTGGTATCAACCGACCCGTGCCACAACTGAATGCGGGGACGAGGTCCCGTGTAACCAGGATAGGCAGCCCGCACCAGATCGCCCCATTGCGCTCCTGTCATGGTCACTTGGCCATTGGCACAGGTCGAGCTCCAGCCCAGGCTGTCGATATTGCCCTGGGCAAAACAAGCGAAGGGTACGCCGGCAAACGCGGCGCCTGCCTTGAACACATCGGGATAGGAACCAATCATGGCCTGGGTCATCATGCCGCCCGAGGAATAGCCCGCAACATAGACCCGGTTGGCGTCCGCGTTCTTGTTGGCAATGACGTAGTTGATCGCCGACATCATTCCCTCGGCATCGCTGCCCGTCCCGTTGTGGGTCAAGTCCGCGGTCGAGTGGACGTCCCAGCACTGGTCGCTGCTGACCGCTGACGGACAGACCATGAGAAAACCGTACTTGTCAGCTTGCTGTGCGAATGAATTTCCCGAGCTGCACATACTTTGGCCGCCGTTTGAGGCATGACAGGCGTGAAGATGGAGCAAGATAGGCGGCTTCGCCCCGACATTGGTCGGGGTGTAGAGGTACATAGGGAGGTTCTTGGGGTTGGAGCCAAAGTTCGTGAGCTGGGTCGTCGTGCCCGCTTGCGCGATCGGCGCGGCCACGGCGAAGGCCAGCAGACAGGCAGTCGTCAACTCAGCGCGATATCCACACATTGTTCTCATCACCCTACAGAGGGTTCCATCTAGTGAAAACCTTTCAAGAAAGATCTTCAGGTTCCCCGTGGCCCGACCACTAGTGCTCGGAACCGGCGCACCAACTCTTCGGACGGTGCGCCGCCAGACAACGGAGTGCCAGGGATGTATCCCGATCCGCCAGAGCTTTCCGGGTCGCTGACGAATCCGGCGATGACATACAGGCGGCTGGCCGACATGCTCCACACCAACGACGACCACTGCCTCCGCGGTGGCCAACTCGTGTTTCTCGGCGGATCGCGCCCGACCCACGTGTTGGCCGCGAGATCCCAGTGTTGGCCAGCGCAGACATTCAGACTAACACACAGCGGCTTGGAGCATTTGACAGCTTGCCGGACCACCCTAGTTTCCGAGCGAAACCGGGATGTCGTCAGCGGTGCACGAGGCAGTGGTGAAGCTGGGACTGACGATGAGGGCGCGATTGAGGTTGTTGTAGCCGGTGCTGGCTTCCCAGGTGTTCTGGTTGGCTAGGCGAATCGCGTATTCGGGTCGGGTGGCAAGCACGGGCACGGGATCGGCCAGGCTGAGAAGGAGCGCGTAGGTGCCCGCGGCGATGTCAGAGGGCAGACAGAACTTGTGCGAAATGGTGGTGGTGCTGCCCGGGGTAAAGCGGCGCGGGTCGTCCGGCAGTTTGGCAAGGTAGATGGTGCCCAGATTGGTGTTGCGCAGGATCAAGCTCATTCCGCGGGGATTGAAGGGTGCGGCGTAGCCGTCGTTGCGAATGGACAGGCTCGCCTCGAACTGGCCCCCGGTCTTGGCAATGGTGGAATAGCTGCCCGAATCGAGGCTCAGACGGTAGCCCAGCCTGCGTTTGGCGATGTCGATATTCGTGCCCCAGCTCGCCAACACGTCCGGGTGGTAGTCCTGATTGAGAAAGGACCAGTGCAGATTGGCCATGTCCTGCGTGGCATTGCTCCAGGCTGAATACGTGGACGTCGCACAGGTCTCGCCGCCCTGGGGCACGTACAGATTCTCCGCGGCCAGATAGGCCTTGTCTGCCGCGACGTTGGCATAAGTGCCCATATCAGTCGCGTCCGCGAGAAAGCAATCGTTGTGGTGGCCCACTCGCGCTTTCGCTGTGCTCGAAAAAGCCTCTGCCGAGGTCAGTGCGGCCGTACCGTAGAAGTGCTGCTTGAACGCCGGGGTTCGCAATTGAATGGGGCGCAAGAGATCGAGGGCGTCAAGCAGGGCGGCAACCACGTCTTGCCGATCCGTCCATTGCGAAGCGCTGATTGTGCCATTGTCGCCGAAGTAGTCGGTGTAGTACCACTCGCCCCAAGCCCCGATAAATCCCGCCTGCAATACTGCGATCACATCGCTGTTGGCGAACAAGATCGGCTTGAGTTGCGCGATATGGCCCAGCAAACGCGCCTTGTTCGCGTCGCCGTAGGGCTTGGTCGAGTTGGACGTATAGGCAAATCGCAAAACAGCTTTCACACCGGCCAGTCGCATGATGTTGAAATCCGCAGCGACCTTGTCCAGGAACCCTTGCGTGAGATCTGAATTCACGAAGCTGTCCAAATACCATTCGCGCATGACCAAGCTCACCGCTGACTGCGTGCGCAGATTCTGCAGCTCACTCTGCGACAGGCTCTGGTAGGCGCTCGCGTAGGTTTCATACATGGCGTAGAAGCCCCGCTCGGGATTGGCGAAAATGGTGTTCGGATCATTGGTGTAGGTCACCGGCGCGACGCCCGTGAACAGGTCAGGCCCGGACAAGGGGCCGTCGAAGGCGAGGTCGCGAGGTCCAGAATCCGGCACGGTCTGGGTGGCGTCGGCGGAATCGCGGCCCGCCGGCGGCCGATCCGCCGGCGCCACCTCTGGCCCCGTGCTATCGCGAGCGACGTCCGCGGGCGGCGAGCCGACGTCTGGCGAGGCCGCGGCGCTGCTATCAATGCCCACGTCTGCCGGTGCTGCCACGCTGCGATCACTGCCGAGGTCTGCCAGTACCGCGACGCTGCTGTCATTGCCGACGTCCGCCGGTCCCGCAGCGCTGCTGTCCCTGCCCGCGTCCAGCGGCGCCGCGGCGTTGCTGTCCCTGTCTGCGTCCAACGCTGGGACCTTTGCTCCCGTGGACGAGCCTCCGCACGCGACCCATGTCAAGACGATGATGAGCGATTGCTTGCGTGGACTGGTCGGGGCTAGCATGGCTGCAAGTTGCCACACCGGACAGCGCGGGTCACGCCCGACCGCCACGTCTGCGCGGCCCATCAGCCGGAGGGCTGGAGGGCGGCCAGCGGTCTTGGCTGTCGTGGCAGTGATTCTGTTGCTGTTCGCACATGGCGCCCCTTCGACCGTAGTTCTCCGCTCGCGCTGTTCTTGCTTCTGGCGACCTGTGGCTCGCGGCCGGTCGCGCTCGATACCCGGGCCGTTGGCAACGGCATCTTCGAGAGGGACGTGGACGTGCCCATGCGCGACGGGGTCAGGCTGCGCGCGGACGTCATGCGTCCAGCTGGGCACGGGCCCTTCCCGACCCTAGTGTACCGCACCCCGTACAACAAAGAACAGGAGCGCCGGGAGTACACCACCTTTGCGCGCGCGCTGGAACGCGGCTACGCAGTCGTGGTGCAGGACGTGCGCGGCCGCTACGCCTCCGAGGGCGAGTTTCGTCCCTACCAACAGGAAGGCCAGGACGGCTTCGACACCATCGAGTGGGCCGCGGCCCAGGCCTGGTCAACTGGCGCGGTCGGCAGCTTTGGCCTGTCCTATCCCGGGGCGGTGCAGTGGATGGCGGCGGTGGAGAATCCCCCTCATCTCAAGGCGATGGTTCCCGCCATGACCTTCTCGTCGCACGAGAACTTCATCTACGCGCGCGGGCCTTTCGACATGTCATGGGTCGAATGGGTGTGGAACGACATTGCCCCTGACCGCCGCGCCCGACGGCATCTGCCGGGGCCGTCGAATTTCGACGAGGCGGTTGCGGCGTGGAGCATCCAAGGCCCGCACATGGAGAGCGTGCTGCCGTTGCAGCGCATGGACGCTCTGCAAGAGGTAGCCCCTTTCTACTACGAGTGGCTGCGCCACCCGCTGGAGGACCCGTGGTGGGCTTGGGCCGATCTGCGCCCCCAGTACGGCAAAACCCAGGCGGCGGTCCTCAACCTCTCGGGTTGGTACGACGAGGGCAACGGACCGGAGGGTGCGACGGAGAATTTCAGCGGCCTGGTGGCCGCCCGTCATGGCCAGGCCAGCAAAGTGGGGCTGCTGCTAGGTCCGTGGGTCCATGGCGTGAAGGAGACGGCCAGCGTGGTGGCGGGTGAACGCCATTTCGCGGAGCATGCGAAGATCGACTACGACAGCGTGGTCCTCGATTGGATGGATCACTACCTACGCGGTATGGCCAACGGCGTGGGCAGCGGCAACCCGGTCCGCTACTACGTGATGGGCGCGGACACCTGGCGGGAAGCCCCCGACTGGCCGCCCGCCGCGGTCCGCACCAGCTTCTACCTGGGGCCGGCCGCGCCGGGAAAAGCTGGCACGTTGACATGGGAACCCTCAAAGGGTTCCCATACCCTCCCGCGATGGTTCGCCGCCGGCAACGAGGGCGCGCGCGAAGCGCGCGGGGTGGGCAGGGTGGCCGGCGGTCCCGAAGCCCCCGCAGGGGGAGCCGGCGGGCTCCCCACGCGAGCGCGTAGCTCTGCGGGCCGCGGGTCGAGCGCCTTTGTCTCCGATCCCGACCACCCGGTCACAAACCCGTACGACGATCTCGGTGCGCACGACTACCGCGAGCTGGCCCTGCGCAAGGACCTGCTCACCTTCAACAGTGAGCCTCTCGCCGCAGACACCGAGGTCACCGGCCCAATCGACGCGGAAGTCTTTGTCAGTTGCTCCTGCCGCGACCTTGACCTGTGGGTGCGGCTCTACGACGTGGCCCCCGACGGCGTGGCCTTCAACCTCATGAGCCCGGGGCCCGACGTGATGCGCGCCAGTTACCGTGACCGGAACCGAGGTCGCCAACTGCTCCGGCCGGGCCGGATCTACGAAATCGAGGTGCGCGGGCCAGTGACCAGCAACCTTTTCAAGCAGGGTCACCAGATCCGAGTGCAAGTCTCCGGTGCTTTCTTCCCCGACTTTTCCCGCAACCTGCAAAGCGGACAGAGCGAGGTTACGGCGGCCAGCTTTCGCAAAGCCACCGTCCGTATCCATCACGATCGGCTTCACCCCTCGCGTGTCGTGCTGCCCATCGTGGCAGGACCGTGAAACGCATCCGAAGCCCATTGGCCAGAAGGCCGGAACGCGGCGAGCAGGCGGCGAGCTAGCACGGGCGCCTCTGCGGTTTCGTGCTTGACGAAGACGTAGGCCTCGTTCCAGGGCTGGCCGGCGATGCGCTCAGCCCAGGCGTCGAGCGCCGCGGGCGTGTAGTCTTCGCGGCGCAGGCGCAGGTAGCCCCAGGATGCGGTGGCTTGCAGCGGCGTCTCCAGCTTCTCCGCCTCGGCAATGCACAAAGCGGCCCCGGCGGCGCGCAGGGTGGCGTAGACATCGTCAGAGAACCACGAGGCGTGGCGGAACTCGAAGGCTGGACGAATTCCTTGCCCGACTTGTGCCAGCACGGTCAGGAAGGCCTGCAGCCGCTCCAGATCCTTGTGCAGCCAGGGCGGCAGCTGAAACAGCACCGGGCCCAGCTTGCTCTCCAGGGTCGCGGCCCCTTTGGCAAAGCGCTCCACCGCACTCTGCGCGTCGTGCAGCCGCATCTCGTGGGTAATGCGTCTGCTGCACTTGAGCGCGAAAACAAAATCCGCTGGCGTGGCGGCGGACCAGCGTTCGAGCAGCGTGGGGCTGGGCATGCGGTAGAAGGTATTGTTGATCTCCACCGTCGGGAGTTGCTGGGCGTAGAAGGCCAGCATGTCGGCGGCGGGAAGTTTCGCCGGATAGAACGAGCCACGCCAGGGCGGGTAGCTGAAACCGCTTGTCCCGACCCACACCCGCATCGCCGTCCTCCGTGGCTAGCCCCGCGAGGCGCGCGCCTTGGGCCGCGCGCTGTGCGACTGAGCGGGCCGAGCGGCCTTGCGCTCAAGCTCGCGCGTGCCCGTCGCTGCCGGCTGGCCGCGTGCCGCCAGGCTGGCCTTGAGCGCCTCCATCAGATCGATGATCTGTGCGGGTTGCTCAGGTGCGGCCGATGCCGTGACCTCGTGGCCAGCCACCTTGCGCTCGATCTCGGCCTGCATCCGGTCGCGCACGTCGTTGCGATACGCCGCCGGGTCGAAGCTGTCGGAGGCGATCTGCTCCACCACTTGACTGGCCAGCTTCAGTTCGGCCTCACTCGCCTGGCCCTCGGGTATCGGCACCTCGGCCAAGGGGCGCACCTCGTCGGCGTACAGGAGTTGCTGCATAACCAGGCCGCTGGCGCCTGGGTGCGCGCCCGGAACCGGTCGCAACATCACCAGGTACAGCCGGTCGTGTGCGGCGTAGCGGGCGATGGCGGCGCGGCCGCTCTGGCGCATCACCTCGACCAGCAGCCGATAGGCCTTCTCGCCGCCCTTGTCGGGCGCCAGATAGTAGGGACGGTCGAAGTAGATGGGGTCGACCTTGTCCGCAGGCACGAACTGGGCAATGGCAATGGCCTGGGTTGCCTTCTCCTCCATGGCCTTGAGTTCTTCGTTGGTGAAGGTCACGTACTGGTCCTTGGCGAACTCGTAGCCCTTGACCATTTCTTCGCGCGGCACCACCTGGCCGTCCTTGGCACACAGATATTGCTGGTGCACGCGCGAGCCATCTTTGCTGTGGAGCAAGTGAAACGAAATGCCGGCCGACGGCTGCGTGGCCGCATACAGTTTCACCGGTATCGAAACCAACCCAAACGAGATTGTTGCACCCGCCATTGCCCGCGCCATGATCCAAGCCTAGCGCAGAAAATCGTCGCGGCGAGCCCCGCGCAATGTTTGCGCAAAAAGGCCCCTTTGCCTCTGCAGGATTATCGCGCCAAGCGTTCGCCCGGCCGGACCAATGAGCCCTTTGGCGGTGGTTCCGGCCCGAGCAGGCTGTTCGTGGTGCACAAACACGCCGCGCGGCGCTTGCACTACGATCTGCGCCTGGAAATGGAAGGCGTGCTGCGCTCGTGGGCCGTGCCCAAGGTGCCCAGCTTCGACCCGGCGGAAAAGCGCCTGGCCGTGCAGGTGGAAGACCACCCCATCGAGTATGGATCGTTTGAGGGCGTGATCCCGGCCGGCAACTACGGGGCCGGCCCCACCATCGTCTGGGATCGCGGCACCTGGACCCCGCTTGACGATGTCGAGCTAGGCATGGCCAAGGGCAAACTGCGCTTCACTTTCGCCGGATACAAGCTGCGCGGGGCTTGGTCTCTGGTGCGTTTGGCGAAAAGCCCGAAGGACTGGCTGCTGATCAAGGAACGCGATGCCTATGTTGTCCGCGGCGGCGAAACCAGCCTGGCCGAGGCTTCGGTGCTGTCCGGCCTGACCATTGATGAACTGCGCGACGGCTCGCCTCGCTGGGCCGAGGTGCGCGCGCAGGTCGACAAGCTGTCCCCTGCCCCGCTGCGGGCCGAGCAAGTGCAGTTGATGCTGGCGGAAACTCGGCCGCAGCCATTTTCCCAGCCAGGCTGGCTGTTCGAGATCAAGTACGACGGCTTTCGCGCCCTGGCTGCGCACGAGGCCGGGCGGGGTAAACTGCTCTACCGGCATGGCAGCGACGCCACCGCGCTCTACCCCGAATTGGCGGCGGCGCTGACCGCGCTGCCGGCGGATGTAGTGCTGGACAGCGAGATCGCAGTGTGTGACGAGCAGGGTCGGCCCAGCTTCGAGCGCCTGCAGCGACGGGCGCTGCTCAACCGGCAGCCCGACATCGAGCGCGCGTCCTTGAGCCTGCCCGCCAGCCTGTTCGTGTTCGATTTGCTCGGCTTCGAGGATCGCGATCTGCGCCCGCTGCCGCTGCATGCGCGCAAGGCGCTGCTCAGCCGCCTGTTGCCGGCGCTGGGACCGCTACACTACGTGGACCACATCGAGACACGCGGGCAAGAGATGTTCGACGAGATTGCGCGCCTGGGCCTGGAAGGCGTGATGGCCAAGCGGGCCGAGTCGCCCTATCGCGCTGGCCGTTCGCCCGACTGGCTGAAGATCCGGCGCGACCGCAGCGCGGATTTCGTGGTGGTGGGTTACACTGCGCCCCACGGCCTGCGCAGCGGGCTGGGCGCCCTGCACCTGGCGGCGCAAGAGTCGGGTGCGCTGGTGTACGCGGGACGGGTGGGCAGCGGCCTCGGCGAGAAGGATCTGGCCAGCCTGCCCCGGGAACTGCACGACGACGTGCAGCCGGATCCCCCGTGCAGCGGACCAGTGCCACGCGGTCGCGAGCACACCTGGGTGAAGCCGCGCCTGGTGTGCGAGGTGCGCTACAAGGAGATCACCACTGACGGGCTTCTGCGCCAGCCGACCTTCCTGCGCTGGCGCACTGACAAGCGACCTGATGAATGTGCCCGCCCGGTGGCGCAGGCCGAGCCGCCGCTGGCCAAGCCGGACGTTGAGAAGAGGATTGCTTTCACCAATCTGAAGAAGGTCTTCTGGCCCGCCGAAGGATTCACCAAGGGCGATCTGATTGACTACTACCACGCAATTGCGCCCTGGCTGCTCCCCTACTTGCGCGACCGACCCCTGGTGCTCACCCGCTATCCCGAGGGCATTGCCGGGCCGTCGTTTTTCCAGAAGGATGCGCCAACCTGGTCGCCCGAGTGGGTGCGCCGAGTGCGTATCTGGAGCGACGAGCGCAAGCGCGAGTTGGAGTATTTCCTGTGCGACGACGTGGAATCGGTCCTGTACCTGGCCAACCTGGGCACCATTCCACTACATGTGTGGGCGAGCCGGGTGGGCTCGCTGGAGCGGCCGGACTGGTGCATCCTGGACCTCGATCCCAAGGACGCGCCCTTTGCCCACGTGGTGCAACTGGCCCGCGCCATCCACCAACTGTGCCAGCACATCGACCTGCCCTGCTTCGCCAAGACCAGCGGCGGCAGTGGGCTGCATGTACTCATTCCGCTGGCCGGCCAGCTCACCCACGCCGAGTCGCGCACCCTGGCGCAACTGCTCGGCCAGGTCATGGTTCGCGACCATCCTGATCTGGCCACCCTGACCCGCGCCCTTGCCCAGCGGGCCGGCCGCGTGTACCTGGACTGCCTGCAAAACGGCCACGGCAAGACCATCGCCGGCCCTTTCAGCGCACGCGCAGTCCCCGGCGCTCGCGTGTCCATGCCCCTGCGCTGGTCCGAAGTGAATGCCCGCCTGGATCCCGCGGCTTTCACCATCAAGACCGCGCCCGCGCGAATGAAGAGGCTACGCGAAGACCCACTGGCGCCGGTCCTGCAACTGCGCCCGGACCTGCCGCGCGCGCTGGGATTGCTGGAGGGGGACGTGGGAAAATGACCGCCGTGAGCACCCGCCTTGCCTCGCCACAGAACAGGTGGGACAATCGGACCGTGATCGAGCGAATCCTGCGCACAGCAGCGGATTTTCGTGAGGTCGAGGAGTGCGACCGGCGCGATATCGCGCGCTTGAGTCTCGAAGAACGCATCTCCGCGGTGGAGAAACTGAGGAGGATCTGGTTCGGTGAAGATCCAGCTAAGTCCCGACTGGAACGAGTTCTTGTCGCTTCTGATCTCGAAGCGCGTTCGGTTCCTGCTCGTGGGCGGCCACGCCGTCGCGGCCCACGGCGAGCCCAGGCTGACCGAGGACCTCGACGTCTTCGTGGATCCAGCGCGGGCAAACGCCGGTCGACTTCGTGAAGCCCTGCTCGCCTTCGGGTTCGGCGCCAGCGTGCCTCCGGCGCGCGAACTGGCAGTGCCCGGCAAGATCTGGATGCTGGGCCGCAAGCCCTGGCGGATCGATGTGCTGACCAAGATCAGCGGGGTGACGTTCGCGCGGGCATGGCGAGGGCGTGTCGAGGCAGATTTCATGCTCCGGCCTCTGTTTGTCATCGGGCGCCGGGATCTCATCGCCAACAAGCGCGCCAGCGGCCGCGACAAAGACCTGCGCGACGTGGCCATGCTGCAAGCCCTGTCCTCGCCCAGCGCACGACAAACTGCGCGGCGTCGCCGCGCGAGCAAGCCTCGTTCGTAGACCACCGTCGCGATTCAGGCGATGCGGATGACCACCTTGCCGACAGTGCCGCCGGCTTCCATGGCTGCGTAGGCCTGCGCGGCCTCTGCCAGCGGGACGACTTTGTCGATCACCGGCTTGATGGATCCTGGCCGGGTTTCGTGACTCTTGCGAGTGCGGAGCTGTACGAATACGAATAGCCTGACTCCCAACCCGAGAATGGCCCAGGTCGCGGACTCCAGACGAATCGTACCTGTCGTGGGGCGGCTGACTTCTGCGTGCGACTCAGGCGATGCGGATGATCACGACGACCGGCGCACGCCGCGGCGCCGAAGCCTGCTCGCCACCACTGCGCCAAGCGCCAGCATCGCGCTCCAGCGGGTGGCACCGCGGTCGACCCCAGCGAGACGACAGCCGCACCCTGATTCCCCGCTGGTGGCGCTCGTAGTCTCGGTCGTTCCGGTGCTGCCGCCGGCTGCGGTCGTCTCGGCGCTGGTTCCGCCTGCGGTGACCGAGCCTCCCGATGCCTGGGTGGCGCTCGTCGCAATGCCGCCCGCTCCCCCCGCGCTCGTCGCAATGCCGCCCGCTCCCCCCGCGCTCGTCGCAATGCCGCCCGCTCCCCCCGCGCTCGTCGCAATGCCGCCCGTTCCCCCC
>Ga0182017_10000682_pt1 | contig 26681 bp, 24 predicted proteins | sample 712E3DmetaG_FD_120492 | JGI IMG/M metagenome (GOLD analysis project Ga0182017, IMG submission 120492) | Permafrost microbial communities from Stordalen Mire, Sweden - 712E3D metaG | ecosystem: Environmental > Terrestrial > Soil > Wetlands > Permafrost | place: Sweden: Stordalen | collected... | reverse complement strand
CTCCAAACTATAAACCCGATGGTTCGGATTATCCGGAGGGCCGCGAAAAAAATCGTAGGACCGAGTTCCGCGTGATAGGAACTTTAAGTTCTAAAACGGAAGATGTTGATATAGAAGAAACTCAATAAATTATATTAAGACGCAATAATCAATGCCAAAGGCATCCCTTTGGGAGAGCCAGGAACCAAGACTAAAAATGCTTAAAATCATAATATTATAAGTTTATTATGTCAGATTATTAAATTCGTTGTATAAAATTATGAGCAAAAAAATTTATTATTCAGCCCTGTTTTTCTTATTGGGGATAAAAATTATGCCGGTTGTTGCACAAGGAGGTGGATGTGGTACTTATGTGAATGCCGCTCAAATTGCATTGGAAAGTTTAGTTCCCATCACTGATGGAAATCCTACCCAAAGCCTTCCCCAGGTTAACCGGACTTTGTCAATTACGGTATTTGTGGTTAAAGATGAATTGGGGAATGCGGGCATCAGCGAAGCTAGTATTCTAGCTGCTGTCAGTACGTTGAACCAATATTTTAGTCCAATTGCACTAAGTTTTCGAATATGTTCTCCTATTCATTATATTGATAATTATAATTTTGATGCTCTCTATCCTGAAAATGATGTTACGCATTTTAATGCAAAAGCATTGGTTACTTCAAATTTCGAACGGAATACTATTAATCTTTACCTGGTAAACACTCTTTATGACCAGAATACAGATGTTAACGGATATACTTATATGCCCGGCTCGGCAGGTAAAAATTCAATATTTTTGAATAAGGGTTCCATTGGAGGTTCTACTTTGGCGCATCAGATAGGACATTTTTTTAATTTATATCACACGCATGAGGCTGTTGCTTTTGGTTCGGAGAAAGTTACCCGTGGCGCAGGCGCTAATTGTTCAACTGCGGGTGATCGATGCTGCGATACAGATGCTGACCCAAATTTAAATTTGAATGGTGTGAGTAGGGTAAATAGTAATTGCATTTACACCGGTACATTTAAAGATAGTAATAATGAGCTATACTATCCCTCTGCTAAGAATATAATGTCATTCAGCAATGATAATTGCAGGTGTTTTTTTTCACACACACAATATTTAAGGATGGTTTATGCATTGAATCATTTCAGGAATAATTTGCAATAACGGCTAATCTTCCCTACTATTCAGAGCAAATCATAATAATCATTTTGCAGGAGTTTGTGTTTTCTAATTGGCATGACTTGTGGAAATAGAGACAGGCATTTTCTACATCATTCATTTTGTTGTAAGCCATTCCCAGATTATAGAAGGTAATAGGATTACTAGGGCTCAAATCTGATGACTTCAGAAAATTGTTTACAGCCTCCTGATAATCACCTTGCTCGTAATAAACCAATCCGCGGCTATGGTAAGCAGAGGCGCTTTTGGGATCGAGTTCTATGGCTTTATTAAAATCGCCTAATGCTTTCTCCAATTCCTTGAGGTTCATGTAGGCAACACCACGGTTAAGATATAATCCGAAAGAGTTAAAACCGGGATTCAAAGAAAATGCTTTGTCGAAATCCGGAAGGGCTTTGGAGTATTTTTCTTTGGTATTATTGAGAAGTCCCCGTGCATAATAAAATTCAGCATTTGTAGGTTGTTTAAGAATAGCTTCATTAAGTATCCTGAATGCTTCTTTATTATCTCCCAGCTGGTTCATTACCTTGGCCTTACCTGTAATTGCCTGTGGTGGTGAATTAGGCAGCTGAGATGCATCCATATAAGCCTTCAATGCTTTAAGATATTCTTTTTGATAAAAAAAGATATCACCTATTAAAATATAAGCATGTGCATTATTTGCGTCAAGGGTCATGGCCTGTTCGGCATCTTTCTTAGCGTCTGAATAATTCCCCAGGTAAATTTTAGCTTCAGCCCGTCCGCACAAAGCTTCTATATCAGTGGGATTTTTTATTAACACCTGGTTAAAATCCTGGATAGCGCCTTCGAAATTACGTTTGGAAAGTTTATCGCTACCCGCTTGTGTCAAAGGGTCAACCTGGGCATAAGCATTGATATACCCAAACCAAACCAGCAGAATGAAAAGCAAATACTTAATCATAGCGAAACATTTTGTAATGATCCGACATTTACAAATAATGATAGATAAAATCTAAATATAATGCATTTTTTGCAAAAAATCATTCTCCGATAATTTTTAAAAGATGACCAGCATAATATAGTGTGATGTTTCTCCAGTAGTTATACGATGTAAAAAACCGTCAGATTTTATAAATTTATAATTGAATTGTTTACATTTGAATAAACAAAAATAAAGTGAGACTTATTTATAAAAAATCTTGTTCTATACAACCAATTTTAGCTGTATAGAACAAGATGGATAAATCTATAAATTAAGTTATGGGCTAGTTTATAAAACGACAGATGCATTAACAAATTAACAAACTGATAATATTTTGATAATTCTTAATTGAAAATAATTACTGATAATTGAAAACAAAATGGATACCAGAAACCATTAATAAAAACGGGGTGATATCGAAAAGCCATATGAGTAGGAATAATTAAAGACTGAAAAAATGAAAAAGTTATTAAGCATAATAATTTTCTTTTTGTTAAGCATTTTAATTCTTAATGCCCAACATTTAAAACAAGATGGGACACCTGATAGGCGATATAAGGAAAATAAGCAGACTTATTCTACACCCACTACTACGTCTATACCCACACCCACTACTACCACGTATTCTACCTCAAATAATTCAGGAACTCATTTAAAACAAGATGGAACACCTGATAGGCGATATAAGGAAAATAATCCTAAGTATAATACCCCTGTACAAAGAGATAAAAATGGTAAAATTATTAGAAGCCAAGCTGCAATAAATGAGTTCAAGAAACAAACACGCTATCCAAATGGACGACCAGGATATGTTATTGATCATATTATTCCATTAAAAGAAGGAGGATGTGATTGTCCAGAAAATATGCAATGGCAAACCATTGATGATGCTAAGGCGAAAGACAAATGGGAATAATATTTTTTAGTAATTGGAATAATGAAATGAAAAAAAACCAGCCCATAACGCGCAGTATAGCCAATAAGGGTTTCAGTGGTATGTGAAGGTCATCTCCCGCATCAAAGTTTCGTCTCAGTTGATAGGAACGTAGCTCCGAAATCCCTTACTGGCCAACGTTGGTAACAAGGCGAACAGACCGTACAAATTGATAATCAGGTGATGAATTGTAAAAAAAAACACAATTAAAGAGTTGCTTAAAATGTAAGGTTCATTAATGTTTTAATGGTAAATTGTAATTTAGTAAATTATTGTATTTTTGCTTTTGTGGAAAAGAAAGGACACATAGAGATAAGGATTACTGGGAAAAAAGGCAACTTGGATTTAAGCCCTGATAATTTTGATATCAAAGAGATTATGGCAGTGCTGGAACAGGTTGATAGTCTTCTTTTCCCTAATGACAAAAGCAATCGCCCTGTTATCAGCTATGCAATTGAAGAAGGATCAGTAAAACACCTGTTTAAGACAACAATCCAAGCAATTATTGGATTTAACGCTATTTTAGGACAAATAAACACAAACCAAAATATTGATTTTTTAGATTTACCAACTGCCCAAGCTATAGAAGCATTCCAAAATACTGCTGTAAAAAAGGATTACTCGTTTTCAATAAATACATCTTTAGCTGAAACTACCGAATTACGAATTGACAAGTCAACTCATTTTTATAGAAATTCTGCAACTTGGGCAGATGCTGAATTTTATTTTTATGGCAAAGTTACTAATGCCGGTGGCAAGGATAAAGCCAATATACACATATTAACAGACGATTTGGGCAGGGTAATCATAGAAACTCCCATTGAATTTCTTGAAAAACAAGAAAAAAATATTTTATACAAAGTATTTGGGATAAGGGCAGTTGGCAAACAACATTCAGAAACGGGTGAGATTGATAAGTCAAGCCTTAAATTTGTTGAAATAGTAGATTATCGCGCAGATTACGATGAAATCTATTTAAAAAAGCTTAGGCAAAAAGCAATCTGGTTAAAAAAGATTAAGCCGGATTCATGGCTAAACGAAATTCGTGGTTACGATGCGTAAAGCAGTATTGTTAGATACCAGTTTCTTTCTGAGATTTTTAAATGAGTCTGACCCTTTGTTTGAAAATGCTGATGGTTACTTTAAGTATCTGATTGAAGAAAAATTCGACCTTGTAATGTCGACAATTTCGATAGCAGAATATTGTTCGGGTGGAGATATTTCAGAATTACCTTTGAGAAACCTTCAAATATTACCTTTCAATCTGAATCATGGAAAACGTACAGGAGAATTTGCCAGAGTTGCGTTTCAAGCAAGAAAAGAAAAGGCACTTGAACTTAAAGAAAGGTTGTTAATACCAAATGATACAAAATTATTTTCACAAGCAGATTCAGAAGAATATATTCAATATTACCTATCATCAGATTCAGAAAGCCTAAAAGTATATAACGTTTTAAATGCATCTTTAAAACTTAATTTTAAGTTTATTGATTTAAATATTAAGCATACACAGACTTTTGGATTGTTAGACTTATAGCGATTCCGATTAGTAAGTTATGGACTGTGTTAAAATGGAGACAATTGGGAAAAACGCCCAGTTGCTAATATGTTGTAGCAATAATAAGGGTTTTGGTGGATAGTAATTAAACTCAATTATGAAATCATTCAGAAAAGAATTATGGTTTGAAACACCGCACAGGCGTGATTATATCAATATCACACGAGAAGTTGAGAAGTGCCTGCACGAAAGCGGCATCAAAGAAGGTCTTATCCTTATCAACGCGATGCATATTACTGCAAGCGTTTTCATTAACGATGATGAATCAGGCCTTCATCAAGACTTTGAAGTATGGCTCGAAAAGCTGGCTCCTGAAAAGCCTCACTCACAATACCGTCATAATGGATTTGAAGACAATGCCGATGCCCACATGAAACGTCAGGTTATGGGTAGGGAGGTCGTTGTTGCTGTTACCGAGGGGAAACTAGACTTTGGCCCCTGGGAGCAGATTTTCTATGGAGAATTTGACGGGAAACGAAAGAAAAGGGTACTGGTTAAGATCATTGGTGAATAAAAAAGAGGGACTAAAAAGTTCTTTTCAACTGTCATTCTGAACGAAGTGAAGAATCTATATTTCTGTAATACAGATGTTTCGCTATCGCTCAACATGACAAAGAGAATAATTAAATGACTTTTTGGACACCCTCCTAGTTAGTTCAACTTCAAATCGGCAATAATATTTTTAATTTTTTGTTCGAGCGCCTGATTTACTTTTTCGAAATCCTGAATGCTGTGTAACGATGCATGTACCCCAAAATAAAATTTAATTTTAGGCTCAGTGCCGGAAGGTCGTATGGAAATTTTTGACTTGTCTTTTGTAATGAATTGTAATACATTTGATTTCGGCAGATCAATGTCTTTTTCAATGCCTTTGGAAACATCGAAAGATTTTCGTTTTTCGTAATCAAGAATTATCAGGACGTCTGAGCCATTAATCTTTGCAGGAGGATTTTGGCGAAAATTATCCATCATTTTTTGAATTTCTTCGTTGCCTTCTTTACCTTTCTTGGTAACCGAAAGTAACGATTCTTTGTAGAATCCGAATTTCTGGTAAATATCCAGCAGCAATTCAAACATGGTTTTGTTTTGACCTTTTGCCCAAGCTGCAGCCTCAGCTATAAGTGCGCATGACATTACGGCATCTTTATCCCTGACGAATTCACCTGCAAGGTATCCGTAGCTTTCTTCGCCACCACCAATAAATGTTGCCTTCCCCTCGTTTTGTTTGATGATTTCTGCAATATATTTAAAACCTGTTAGCACATTATAACAAGTGACATTAAATGTTTGGGCCATGTCGGTGATAAGTTCTGTGGTAACAATTGTTTTTACAAGGTATTCTTTACCTTTGAGCTTTCCATTTTCTTTCCATTTGGTAAGCAGGTAATAGATTAAGATCGAAGCTGCCTGGTTTCCATTGAGTAAAACCATTTCGTTGTTTTTATTACGAACTGCAATACCAACGCGATCTGCATCAGGGTCGGTTGCCATTACAAGATCGGCGCCTGTCGCTTTGGCTTTTTCGATGGCCATGTTTAGTGCTGCCGGTTCTTCAGGATTGGGCGATTTAATTGTGGAAAAGTTACCATCTGATATATCCTGCTCAGGTATATGTATAATGTTGCGAAACCCCATTTTTTGCAGTATCATTGGTACCAGTTTCACCCCGGTTCCATGTAAAGGGGTATATACTATTTTCATGTCGCTGTTTTTTGCAATAGCTTCGGGTGAAAGCGACAGTTTTTTAATTTTGTCTGTGTAAATTTCGTCAATTTCATTGCCAAGTATTTGGATTTTATCCTTTGGGCCATTGAATTTTATCTCATCTATGCTTTTAATTTTATTGACTTCATCAATAATGTTTTTATCGTGAGGTGGAACCACCTGGCCTCCATCGTCCCAGTATGCTTTGTAACCATTGTATTCTTTAGGGTTGTGAGATGCGGTAATAACAATACCGCTCTGGCACTTCAGATAACGGATTGCAAATGACAATTCAGGTGTGGGCCTTAATGCTTCGAATAGATATACTTTAAAGCCATTACCAGTGAAAATACCTGCAGCAGTTTCAGCAAACAAACGACTATTGTTGCGACTGTCATGGGCAATGGCAACTTTGATTTCAGAGAGGGATTTAAATTCCTTTTTAAGACAATTTGAAAGTCCCTGGGAAGCCATTCCTACCGTGTAGATATTCATCCTGTTGGTGCCAACCCCCATAATTCCGCGTAGTCCGCCTGTACCAAATTCAAGGTTTTGGTAGAAACATTCAATCAGTTCATTGGGGTTGTTGTCTAGCAAATATTTAACCTGGTTGCGTGTTTCCTGATCGTATTTTTCCGAAAGCCAAACTTTAGCTTTGTTTTCCACTATTTTAGGTATATCTTCAGTGCTCATAAAATTGATTTCTATTTTGTCTTAATTAATGCGTCCAAACATCTGTACAAACTTGTTTTCCAATAAGGTATTTCGATATGAAACGTTTGTTTTATTTTGGTTTTATTAAAAACGCTGTAAGCCGGTCGTTTCGCTGGAGTAGGGTAGTCCTTTGATTCGATAGGTATAGCCTTACATTTGCTATGTGTGAAGTTAAATATTTCCCAGGCAAAATCGTACCAACTGCAAACACCTTCGTTAGAAAAATGATAAATGCCGGGCTTTACACCTTGTTTTTCGGTATCATCGATAATTGATAAAATGGCAACAGCCAGGTCTGCTGCATAAGTTGGTGTACCAACCTGATCGAATACAACCCGGAGCTCGTTACGTTCTGCTCCTAAACGCAGCATGGTTTTTACAAAATTATTTCCAAATTCAGAATATAGCCATGCAGTACGAATAATAACCGACTGACTATATTTCAATGCTTCTTTTTCCCCATCTGCCTTGGTCCTTCCGTAAGCTGATTGCGGATTAATGGTTTGAAACTCGGTATAAGGTTCGCAAGATGTACCATCAAAAACATAGTCTGTGGAAATATGGATCAAAATGGCATTGTGTTGTGAGGCAATGGTCGCCAGGTATTTCACGGCGTCCCGATTAATCAGGTATGCCATTTCAAGTTCCGTTTCGGCTTTGTCCACAGCAGTATAAGCGGCACAATTTATGATGTACTGAAATTTCCGACCTGTACAGAATTTTTCAAGTGATTGGAGATTGGTTATATCCAATGTATCAATATCTGTAAACATGAAACTCCAAGAGGGATAACGAACCGATAGCCCCTGCAGTTCGCTGCCAAGCTGTCCCTTTGCCCCTGTCACTAAAATTTCGGTCATAATTTATTATGTAAAAGAAAATGTCAAATTTGCGTTTTTCAACAAAGGCAGCACTTTGTCTTTATCAGATAATATTGCCTTTGCAGGGTCTACTTTCCAGTCGATACCCAAATCGGAATCGTTGTATAGAATTCCGCCTTCAGAAGCAGGATTGTAAAGGTTGTCGCATTTATAAAGTATCACAGCAGTCTCGCTCATGACCGAAAAACCGTGAGCAAAACCTTTAGGAACGTAAAGTTGCTTTTTATTTTCACCCGAAAGTTCAATGCCAAACCATTTACCGAAGGTCGGTGATTTTTTACGAATGTCAACGGCAACATCGTAAATTTTACCTTCAAGGACACGAATTAATTTGGTTTGTGCGTGAGGCTCTGCCTGAAAGTGCAATCCCCGGATTACCCCAAACAATGATTTCGATTGATTGTCTTGGACAAATTTGGTTTTTATGCCATGTTGACTTAATTTTTCTTCATGGTAACTTTCAAAAAAATATCCACGGTCGTCCTCAAATACTTTAGGTTCAATCACAAATAAACCGGGGATATCTGTTTTAATAATGTTCATGTTTTATTGTTCAATTGTTAAAATTTCTTCGTTTGCTATTTTAAAAAGGTATTCGCCGTATTGATTTTTTTTAAGTGGCTCGGCCAATTTTAGAAGTTCTTCCTTATTGATGAAACCACGATTGTAAGCAATTTCTTCAATACAGGAAACTTTTAACCCCTGGCGCTGCTCGATAGTATAAATGAAGTTCGATGCCTGAAGTAGACTTTCGTGAGTACCCGTATCGAGCCAGGCTAATCCCCGTCCAAGAAGTGTGACTTTTAGGCGGCGTTCGTTCAGGTAAAGACGGTTCAGATCGGTAATTTCGAGTTCACCCCGGTCTGAAGGCTTTAAAGATTTTGCTTTGGCTACCACATCATTGCTATAGAAATACAAACCTGTAACTGCATAGCTCGATTTGGGTTGTTTGGGTTTTTCATCGAGGCTTAATACATTACCCTTATCATCGAACTCAACTACTCCATAGCGTTCAGGGTCTTTAACAAAATAGCCAAATACCACGGCGCCGTCGTTAAGTTTAGCCGTGTCGAGTAGAATTTTGCCAAAACTATAGCCATAAAAAATATTGTCGCCTAATACAAGGCAAACATTGTCACTTCCAATAAATTTTTCTCCAATTATGAAGGCTTGTGCCAAGCCATCCGGCGAGGGTTGAATAGCATACGAAAGTTTTAATCCTAATTGCGAGCCATCGTGAAGCAATTCTTCATAAAGGTGAATATCTTTAGGGGTGGAAATGATTAGAATTTCTCTTATGCCCGCCAGCATAAGCACAGACAATGGATAATAAATCATAGGTTTATCATAGACCGGAATAATCTGTTTGGAAATGCTTTGGGTTATAGGGTATAGTCGTGTGCCAGATCCTCCGGCAAGAATAATTCCTTTCATGGGTTTAGTTTTCCGTTTTTATTAAACAAAGAAACGCAAATAGTGTTTGATTTAGCGTGCTTTGCCTGAGAGTTTTATGTACTTTGTATAAATTATCATCAAACATTTAACAATGCCCTAAAATAAGCTATCGTCCTCACTAATCCTTCCTCTAATGGCACTTGAGGTTTCCAATTTAGTTTTTTCTTAGCCAGGGTAATATCAGGCTGACGCTGAATAGGATCGTCTTGTGGTAGCGGAAGGTAAACTAGTTTAGATTTTGAACGAACTAATTTAATGATTTGTTCGGCGAGTTGCAAAATAGTATATTCTCCTGGATTTCCAATATTTACAGGCCCTATAAAATCGTCAGCCGAATTCATCATCCTGATCATGCCATCCACCAGATCGTCTACATACTGGAAGCTCCGGGTTTGTGAGCCATCTCCATAAATAGTAATGTCTTTATTTTGCAGGGCTTGTACTATAAAATTTGAAACCACACGACCATCGCTAGGGTGCATACGTGGCCCATAAGTATTGAAAATACGAATGATTTTTATAAGAACATTATTCTGATGATAATAATTGATAAAAAGGCTTTCGGCACAACGTTTTCCTTCATCGTAACATGAACGGATACCAATGGGGTTCACATTACCCCAATAAGCCTCGGTCTGAGGATGGATCGTAGGGTCGCCGTACACTTCACTGGTGGAAGCCTGAAGAACTTTGGCCTTGGTGCGTTTGGCCAATCCCAGCACATTGATGGCCCCCATCACCGAAGTTTTGATGGTTTTTATTGCATTGTATTGGTAATGGATTGGTGAGGCAGGGCAAGCCAGGTTATAAATTTCGTTCACTTCAGCATAATAAGGCGTTGTAACATCGTGTCTTACCAATTCTAAATGAGGATTACCAATTAAATGTAAAATATTGTTTTTATTTCCGGTAAAAAAATTATCAAGACAGATAATATCGTTTCCTTCATTCAGCAGACGCTCGCACAAATGTGAACCAATAAAACCGGCGCCGCCGGTAATTAAAATTTGTTTCATTTAATTGTCATGTTATTGTATTAAACTATTTGTTGGCCAATGCAATAATATATGAACTCCCTTTCTTTCATTTCACCAGGCTCGTATATATTACAACCATCAAAAATAAGTTTATTTTTTAAAAGACGGTTCACTAAAGTAATATGAATTTAATACATTAAATTATCGTGTGTTAATAGCAATAAATTATGTTATTTATACTCAAAGTTTGAAAAATCAATTTAAAAGTGTTTAATTTAGTAAGATTTTTTAAGTATATTAGCTTATAGGTTTTGTAATATTTTGGTGATATTACAATTATATATATCTATGAAAAAGAGGGTTTTGGTTATTGACGATGATGCTACAATAAGGTTTTTATTACAAAACATATTACTTGATTATGAAGTCATATCTAAGGAAGATGGGTATGAGGCGCTAACATGGCTAAATTCAGGGAATGTGCCGGATCTGATTTTGCTTGATATGGAAATGCCTAATATCAATGGACGCGTTTTGATACGCAGGATCAAATCGAGCTATAAACACAGGCAAGTTCCAATTATGGTCATGTCAGGAACGGATAGCAATCTTATTAAAAATAGTTTTTTGAAGCTTGGTGCCTCTGATTATGTCATTAAACCATTTGCAGATTTGGATTTTTTGGAAAGGGTCAAAAAAGCTTTAATTGTTGGATAAAGAATTTTAAGTGTACATTTTTCACATTTTCTGAACTTTATTAAAAATAAAATATATAATTTTGCAGCTTAATTTAAATATAATGTCTAACTTATTAAGGATTAATTTAATTATTCATGATTAACAAAAACAATGATTTAGAAAATGAGCTGATTGAAAAAGAGAAATTAGCTGAACCTGAAGCTGTCATAAATGATGTTGAGGTTATTGATACATTGGAAGTTGATGACGAAGATGCTGAAGAAGAATTAATTGAAGAAGATGCTGATGAAATAGCAGCAAACATTTTGAAAATGAAGAGCGAACAGATTTCGCTCGAAAATTTTGACTGGGGTAAGTACAACAACAAGTGGGATGTCTATTCAGTTGACGAACGTTCTCAACTTGAAACAATGTACGATAAAACTTTATCGACCATTGTTGAGAACGAATGTATTGATGGTACAGTTATCGCTATGAATAAGCGTGAAGTAGTCATTAATATTGGCTACAAGTCCGAAGGTATGGTTAGTTTGAACGAGTTTCGTTATAACCCCGATTTGAAAATAGGCGATAAGGTTGAAGTTTACGTCGAAAGCCAGGAAGACAAAAAGGGTCAGTTGATCCTTTCACACAAGAAGGCGCGTGCAATGCGTTCCTGGGATAGAGTAAATGCAGCACTTGAAAATGACGAAGTCATCACAGGTTATATCAAATGCCGTACTAAGGGTGGAATGATTGTCGATGTATTTGGTATCGAAGCTTTCTTACCAGGGTCACAAATAGACGTTAAGCCTATACGTGACTATGATGTATTTGTGAATAAAACCATGGAATTCAAGGTTGTCAAAATCAATCACGAATTCAGGAATGTGGTGGTTTCGCATAAGGCGCTTATTGAAGCCGAACTGGAACAACAGAAGAAAGAAATTATTGCTAAGCTTGAAAAAGGTCAGGTACTTGAAGGTACCGTCAAAAATATCACCTCTTACGGAGTATTTATCGACCTGGGTGGTGTGGATGGTTTAATTCACATTACCGATTTATCATGGGGCCGTGTTAATCATCCGGAAGAAATCGTTCAGCTCGATCAGAAACTGAACGTAGTAATTCTTGACTTCGACGATGCAAAGAAGCGTATTGCCCTGGGATTAAAGCAACTTACGCCACATCCTTGGGATTCTCTCAGCGCCGAACTCAAAGTTGGCGATCAGGTAAAAGGTAAAGTAGTGGTCATTGCCGACTATGGGGCATTTATTGAAATAGCCCCCGGAGTAGAAGGCTTAATCCATGTGTCGGAAATGTCATGGTCGCAACATCTGCGTAGTGCCCAGGAGTTTCTTAAAGTTGGCGACGAAGTTGAAGCTATTATAATTACTCTAGACCGCGAAGAACGTAAGATGTCACTTGGAATCAAACAACTCAAACCCGATCCATGGGAAAACGTTGAGACCCGTTATTCGGTTGGCTCGAAACATAAAGCTAAAGTACGCAACTTTACCAACTTTGGCGTATTTGTCGAAATCGAAGAAGGTGTTGATGGCCTCATTCATATTTCTGATCTTTCGTGGACCAAGAAGATTAAACATCCGGCTGAGTTCACCCAGGTAGGAGAAGAGATTGAAGTGGTAGTGCTCGAAATAGACAAAGACAACCGTCGCTTGAGCCTTGGTCACAAACAACTTGAAGAAAATCCATGGGATGTTTTCGAAACTATTTTTATAGTTGATTCAATCCATGAAGGTACGGTAGTTGAAATTTTTGACAAAGGTGCTATTGTAGCCTTGCCTTACGGTGTTGAGGGTTTTGTTACACCTAAACATCTGGTAAAAGAAGATGGCACTCCTACTAAGGTTGACGATAAGCTTCAATTCAAGGTCATTGAATTCAATAAGTCGGCAAAGCGTATTATTCTATCACATAGCCGTGTATTCGAAGATGTGAAGAAAGCAGAAGATGCTGCCCATAAAAAGGGAGCTTCCGATGAAAATAAAAAAGCCGCTAAAAAGGTAAAGAGCAATATGGAAAAGACAACTCTTGGAGATATTACAAACCTTTCTGCCCTGAAGGAAGAAATGGAAGAACAACAGAAAAAAGCACAGCAGAAGGATAAAGAATAATCATTAAGTTTCATAATTAAATAATAATGCAATGGAATTTAAGATAGAAAAACTGGAAAATTATACCTTGATTCAGGTGCTTGAAGAAAAATTGGACACGCATATTGCACCTTCATTAAAATCAGAACTGGTTTTAATTTCAGGCAATGGCGAAAAAAATATAGTCCTCGACTTGAGCAAATGTCGTTATTGCGATTCTTCCGGTTTGAGCGCTATTTTAGTAGCCAACCGCCTATGCAAGAATGCCAGTGGCATATTCATCCTTACTGGTTTGAATGATGCTGTTGAACGCTTAGTTACAATTTCTCAGTTGGATACGGTTTTGAACATTACAAGTTCCATTGAAGAAGCTGTTATTTTGATTAACCGGGAAAATTAATAACCGGGAATCTTGGTGCAATCATGTCTTTTTCAGTTACTATACTGGGGAGCAGTTCTGCTTTGCCCGCTTCAAATAGAAACTTACCCGCTCATTTACTTAATGTAGATGAGCGGTTTTTTCTCATTGATTGTGGAGAAGGCACGCAGTTGCAGTTACGCAAATACAAAGCCAAATTTAGCCGGCTCGATCATATATTTATCACACATTTGCATGGCGATCATACCTTTGGCCTTCCGGGATTAATTTCATCATTCAATCTCTTGGGCCGTAAAAATGATTTGCATATCTATGCCAATGCCGACCTCGAAAAAATTCTCAATCAGTTTTTGTCCCACTTCTTCACAAGGCTCGACTTTTCAATTGTGTATCATCCACTGAATGTCAGCGCACCGGAATTATTATATGAAAACAAAAAAATTACAGTTCACAGCTTTCCTTTGAAACACAGGGTACCCACATGTGGTTTTGTGTTCAGGGAAAAGCCCAGGTTGCGGTACATTCGTAAAGATATGATTGACTATTATAAAATACCTGTTAAAGAAATAGTTAATATTAAGAATGGCGATGATTTTATGACCGAACAAGGCCTAGTAATATCTAATGCATTAATTACTAACGATCCTGAGCCTGCTAAATCGTATGCTTTTTGCTCTGATACAGGATATACCGAAAAAATCGTTTCATATATTAAAGAAGTGGATTTACTTTATCACGAAGCTACCTATTCCGACGAGGATATAGAGCGTGCGAAAAAACATTTTCATTCTTCTGCCTCCGAGGCTGCTGCCATAGCCAAACTTGCCAATGTAGGGAGGTTAATTATCGGGCATTTTTCCGCCCGATATAAAGATATCGCCCCACTTGTGGAACAAGCCCGGAAAATATTTCCAAATACCGATGCCGCAGAGGATGGAATGGTGATAACAATTCAGGATTAGGTTAAAATATAACAAAATACTATAAATTTTTCCATCAAATACCTTATGAATAATCCTTATCTTTGCAGCATTTTAACACTGCGCTATAATGTTGGAAAAGATTATCATCCTTGACTTTGGTTCACAATACACCCAGTTAATTGCACGACGGGTCAGGGAACTTAATGTTTACTGCGAAATATATCCGTTTAACAAAAAAATAGAGCTTAATGCCTCTGTTAAAGGTATAATTTTATCAGGTAGCCCTTTTTCAGTGCGCGATTCCAATGCTCCAATCCCCGATTTGAAAGAGGTCAAAGGACGCCTGCCATTGTTGGGTATTTGCTATGGTGCACAGTATCTTGCACATTATTATGGAGGAGAGGTGTTGCCCTCTTCAACACGCGAATATGGACGCGCAAGGTTACAGTTTATTAATGAAAAGGCACAGTTGCTAAACGGTGTTTCCGTAAACTCGCAGGTTTGGATGTCACATGGCGATACTATTGCCCGTATTCCCGAAAATTACAAAGTAATAGCAAGTACTGCTGATGTTAAGGTTGGCGCTTATCATGTAGAAGGCGAAAATACCTTTGGATTGCAGTTTCATCCTGAAGTTTATCATACTACCGAAGGATTGACCATATTGAAAAATTTTGTGGTTGATATTTGCGGTTGCCAACAAACCTGGACGCCTGCATCTTTTATTGAATCAACAGTTCAAGGTCTTAGGGAAAAGCTCGGCATGGATAAAATAGTCCTTGGCCTATCGGGCGGCGTCGATTCTTCAGTAACGGCTGTGCTTATTCATAAAGCTATTGGGAAGAACCTTACCTGCATTTTTGTTGACAATGGATTATTGCGTAAGAATGAGTTTCAAAAGGTGCTGACATCTTATGAGCATTTGGGTTTGAATGTAATAGGGGTGGATGCTGGTAAAAAGTTCTTAACTGAATTGAAAAGTATCACTGACCCTGAACAGAAACGGAAAATTATTGGCCGGAATTTTATTGAAGTTTTTGACGATGAGGCACATAAAATACAGGATGTAAAATGGCTGGGTCAGGGTACAATTTACCCTGATGTAATTGAATCGGTTTCGGTGAATGGGCCTTCGGCGACTATCAAATCGCATCACAACGTCGGTGGACTGCCCGACAAAATGAAGCTTAAAATAGTAGAACCATTGAACTTATTGTTTAAAGACGAAGTCCGCAGGGTAGGAAAAGCATTGGACATACCTCCTGAAATTCTTGGCCGCCATCCTTTTCCCGGGCCAGGTCTTGGAATTCGGATACTGGGTGAGGTTACTGCCGATAAAGTTAAAATTTTACAGGAAGTTGATGATATTTTTATTGAAGGGCTCAAATCGCATGGCTTATATGACCATGTATGGCAGGCTGCTGCTATTCTTTTGCCTGTACATTCCGTCGGCGTCATGGGCGACGAGCGTACTTATGAAAATGTGGTTGCCCTCAGGGCTGTGGCCTCGACCGATGGAATGACGGCCGATTGGTGTCATCTTCCTTATGAATTTCTTGCTAAAGTATCCAACGAGATTATCAATAAAGTGAAAGGCGTGAACCGCGTAGTTTACGATATCAGTTCTAAACCTCCTGCCACCATTGAATGGGAATAAGTAAATAACTGGTTCCTTGTTTCAGGTTGCAAGTTATTAAGAGTTTTTAACCTGCAACTTGTAACTTGTAACCTGAAACTTGAAATATTTATTTACAAACATGATTAAAAGATTACAGTTTATAGTTGCTTGTTTATTTGCATCGATGCTGATGGATATCACTCCTGTCCAGGGACAGTTCACCGATGAGGGGTTTAAGTTCATTAAGCTTTTCAGTTTAATCGAGTCTCGTTATGTTGATAGTGTGGACCTCAATAAACTGAGCGATGAAATGATTCGTGATATGTTGCATAAGCTCGATCCACACTCAGTTTACATTACTAAGGATGAAGTTGAAGCAATGAATGAACCTTTAGCAGGGAATTTTGAAGGTATTGGTGTTACTTTTGATATACTTAACGATACCATTATTGTCATTTCGCCCATTGTTGGTGGGCCATCTGAAAAGCTTGGAATCAGGGCTGGCGATAGAATTATAAAAATAGCGGATGAGAATGTGGCCGGTACCGGTATTACTACAAAACAGGTACTTGCTAAGCTTAAAGGGAAGAAAGGCACTGTTGTGAAGGTCGATATTAAACGTCGGGGAGTTAATGCTTTGATTTCTTTTGACATTGTCCGTGATAAAATACCAATTCATAGTGTTGACGCTGCTTATAAAGTATCTTCAAACACCGGTTACATCCGTTTGAGTCGTTTTTCGGCAACTACTTTGACAGAAGTAAACGAAGCCCTTGAAGGGCTTAAGAAAGATGGTATAACGGATATTATTCTTGATCTTAGTGGGAATGGGGGTGGTTACCTTGATGTCGCAGTTTCGTTATCAGACGCATTCCTCGAAGCGAATAAGCTGATTGTATATACATTAGGCTCTCATGCGCCAAAAAAAGAATATATTTCCACTTCAAAAGGGATTTTTGAAAGTGGTAAACTCGCTATCATCATTGATGAAGGTTCGGCTTCGGCAAGCGAAATTGTAGCAGGCGCTATACAGGATTGGGATAGAGGGATTATCATAGGCCGCCGTTCTTTTGGAAAAGGTTTAGTTCAGTATCCATTTGCTTTTCCCGACGGTTCTATTATTCGACTAACAGTTGCCAGGTATTATACTCCTACCGGACGTCTGATTCAAAAGCCTTATACGGAAGGATACGAGGAATATTCGGAAGAGCTGAACAAACGTTTTACTCATGGGGAGCTATTAAGTAAGGATAGTATTCATTTTACAGGCTCACTAAAATATTTCACCCTGGTGCGAAAACGTGAAGTATTTGGCGGTGGTGGCATTATGCCCGATATTTTTGTGCCATTCGATACCTTATCCTATAATGATTATTATCAAGGAATGATTAACAAAGGCATTGTAAATGATTTTGCACTTATTTATGTGGATAAAAATCGTGAAAATTTAAGGGGAAAATACCCTGAATTTGAGCAATTCAAAAACAAATTTGAAATAGACAGTCTGATGCTGAAGGATTTGATAACCTATGCCAATCAGAAGTCATTGCCATATAAGGCTGTTGATTTTGGGCAATCGAAGCACTTGGTTACAATTATTTTGAAAGCTTCTATTGCACGTGACCTATGGAGTTCTAGCGAATTCTACGAAATTTTTAATTCTGCCGAGGCCGGTTTCAATAAAGCGGTCGAGGTGTTTGATAATTGGGACAGTTATTTTTCAAAGTAAAAATTGAATAACGAACGATGTTGGAAATAACTAAAGATAATTTTGAACTGGTGGCTAAAACATTTAAAGGACTTGAAAATGTTCTTGTCACCGAATTGACTAACCTGGGTGCCATAGATGTAAAAGTATTAAACAGGGCTGTAAGTTTTAGAGGAGACAAAGCATTTATGTACAAAGCTAACCTTTGCCTTCGAACTGCCTTAAAAATTTTAAAGCCAATTCATAGTTTCAAGACCAGAAACGAGATTGATTTATATAAAGGCATTGCCCAAATCGATTGGAACGAATATTTGAATGTCGACGATACGCTTTCCATCAATACGATGGTAAGTTCACCATTTTTTAATAATTCTCAATTTGTGGCGCTTAAGGCGAAAGATGCCATTGTTGATCAGTTCAGGAATAAGTTTGGCAAGCGTCCGTCAATTGATACCGCTCAGCCTACTATATTGCTGGACATACACTTAACTAACGAGGAATGTGTGGTTTCGATAGACAGTTCCGGCGAATCGTTGCACAAACGGGGGTATAGAATAAATTCTACTTTGGCCCCATTAAATGAAGTACTTGCCGCAGGCATGATTTTACTTTCAGGGTGGAATGGGAGCAGCAATTTTATTGATCCTATGTGTGGTTCTGGTACCTTGCCAATAGAAGCAGCACTTATTGCTTATAATATTCCTCCAGGGATATTTCGTAAGGAGTTTGGCTTTGAAAAATGGAAAGATTTTGATCCCGATATATTTGAGGCAGTTTATAATGATGATTCAGGTTCACGCGATTTTCAGCATGAGATTATGGGTTCCGATATATCGGCAGGGGTAATACGCATTGCCTCTGAGAATGCTAAAAATGCTTTTCTTGCTAACAAAATCAATTTTCAGGTGAAGCCCTTCGAAAGTTTAATCCCTCCTGCGGCTGGAGGTGTAATCATGATCAATCCTCCTTATGGTGAGCGTATTAAAAAAACAAACATTGAGGTATTTTATCAGTCGATTGGGAACCAGATGAAACGGAATTGTGCAGGCTTTGATGTTTGGATTCTTAGCGGAAATAAAGAGGCTATGGATTACATTGGGCTGCACCCTTCGAAAAAAGTCACACTTTTCAACGGAGCTATTGAGTGTAAATTCCAGAAGTTTACAATATATCAGGGTTCGAAAAAAACAAACAAATTGACCAAAGACGTAAAAAGTTAGATGAAATTCTGTTATATTATGCTTGTTTAAGAATCAAAATTATTAGTTTTGATAAAATTCTGAATAACCCTTTTTGTATAAGATATTTCTATTTTTGTATAAAATCGCTATCTTTATATAAGCGAATTGTCCAGAAAAACTTTATACAAATTAAATAAGATGTTGTTTTTCTTAGGTTATACTTTATTCAGAACTGATTATTAGCTAATGTTTGTTTTTTTAATATATTTGTTAATTACAGCAAAATGTTTGTGGTTGAAAACCTCACAAGTAATAAAAGCCTTGTATGAGCTTTAACGTAACTGAGTATTATTCGCAACTGAAAGGCAATGATGTATTGCTCTCTCATCTGGGGAGTATTACTTCTGATGTCATTAACAGAGTTTTAGAAAGCATTGAAAATAAACTTATTGAAATAAATGAGGAAATAAAAATACGTAAAAAGATTTATAATGTTCTGGTTGAGAGTTTACAAAATCTTTATCATCATATTGAAGAATTGCCTAAGAGTTTAACTGGTGTAGAGGAGAGCAAATTAGGATTAGTGGTTATAAAAAAGCTTGATAATGGATATAAAATAATTACAGGAAACTTTGTCAAGTCGGGTCGTATTAAACCACTTAAAGATAAAATCGATAAAATTAATTCGCTTTCACAGGATGAATTAAAAGACATGTACAAATTTATCCTTAACCATCAGAAACTTACGGCCAAGGGTGGAGGTGGATTAGGATTAGTTGATATTGCACGTAAAACTGGTAATAAGCTCGATTACTCTTTTCAAAATTTAAACAACGAATACTATTTTTTTAATTTAGATATATACGTTTCCTAATGAGGTAAATATAGGTTGAGATTATGGAATCACTTTTGATTGAGGGAACAGCAAAAACGCCTACCGTAAGGTTCGATGGCATTCAGGGTTTGATTGAAATTAAAGGACGATCGATACCTGAGAATTCGATAGATTTTTATAGACCTTTGGTCGACTGGCTTGAAAGATATTCTCAGAGCCCAAAGCAGCAAACCAAAGTTAACATTCAACTGGAATACTTTAATACCAGTTCCTCTAAATGTATCCTGGATGTTTTCAAAAAACTTGAGTTCATTCATAAGTCAAACAACGAGGTTGTGATTAACTGGTATTATGAGGAGGATGATGAGGATATGCTTGAGGCAGGCGAAGATTACGAATCCATCATAAGGATTCCGTTTAAAATGGTTGAAATTGTTTAACCAATTACAATTCTCTTAAACCACGAATAAAATCGCGGTTTTCTTATTCATTACTTTTTTTTACTTTCTCTCCTAATTGTTCAATACGGTCGAGCGATCTTTTCAATAACCTGAAGTATAAGACAATAAAAGAGATCAGCGTTGTAAGCCAGATAATGCCTATATTCACCCAAATCGTATCAATATATTTACCAAATACCATCTTGCGCGGTGCATAAAATTGCGCTTTAATGAATTTCGATTCCGGGTCAAGATAAATAGGGTCTTTTTTTTGATAAAGGTTCTTGTGGTATTCTACAATGATGTCAACCTCGTGAGAATTAGTAACGAACTCAGTTAACTTATCGTTGTAATTATTCATTTTCATGGCAAGAAATTGTTCCTTTTGCGCAGGGGTCTTTTCCAGCCTGCAAATAATGGAGTCTTTTTCTGCATTTGCTTTGTTGTAAAATTTAATATAATATTTATTAATCTTATCAAGGTATACCGAGATATTGGCTAGTATATCGGCATTCAGGCGATGCATGGTAAGCTGATCAACTTCTTTGAATTTTAAAAGAGGATTAAACCCATTTTCCTTGGTTATTTCGTTTCGTAAGGTCTGCAGGTCATTATTAAATTTGTTGATATCCTCAGGTTTGATCAGTTGTTGAGATAAATATTCGATTTTATTTTTTAGGTTTCTCACCCAATACGTCTTTTTATAATCAGCGATGCTCATTGCTTTTTCATCGCTATAGAACAATCTCTCATAGTCATTTTCCATAAACTGGTAAACTGCAAGGGCCTCATAAGCCCAACGTGCTGTAATAATCTCGCCATATATGGGTATGCGATGTGGTTTTGAAAGTGCCGGATTGAGATTATCAAATTTAACAATGACCCCGCTAAGTATAATTTGAGGTATCACCAGGAATGGGATCAGAATATAAATGGTAACTACAGTCTTAAAACTATCGGAAATGACCAGCCCAATTACATTAGATGCTGCCCAGGCACTGAATAACACGATCCAATAGGCAAAAAACATCCCTTTTATTTGAATAATTGAATTTCCAACTAAAACAAACGTCAAAGCCTGTATTGCTGAAATTAAAAAAAGTACAGCAATTTTTGATAACAAATAACTTAACCAACTTAGGTTTAGAAATGCCTCTCGTTTAAGAATTTTTCTGTCTTTTATAATTTCTTCTGCGCTTACCGAAAGACCAATAAATATGGCCACAATAACCGACATAAAGATATATACGGGCAAATTGCTGTTACTACTTATAGAGTATTTCTCCTGGCTGCTTATGTTAAAATATTTGATAAGGTACGAAAGAATAAAAGCTAATAATGGCGCCTCAAAAAAATTGATAATCAGGTATTGGGTGTTTGATATTTTCGAAAGGATATCGCGTTTTACAAATATGAAAAATTGCTTAAGCAAGCTGGGAATTTTAAAATATATGTGAGGTACTTCAAAGGATGGTTGCAGCTTTTTAGCTTGCGCTGTAAAAAAATTGACATAATACTGGCTCCATTCTTTTGGTGATATTTTCCGGGTATAGGTGAGTTTTCCATACTCGTCCAGCATTCGGGATTCTACAATATTGAAAACTTGTTCCGGGTTGACATTTCCACAAGCATGACACTCGCTATCGTTCCAATTAGCATGGTGCATTCTCGATTTGAAATAGATAATCGAGTCGATAGGGTCGCCATTATAAATAAGATAACCTCCAAAATCGAGAATTAACAACTTATCGAACATTTTAAAGATATCCGAAGAAGGCTGATGGATTACGACAAACACAAGTTTCCCTTTGAATGAAAGCTCTTTCAGGAGATCCATAATATTTTCCGAGTCGCGGGATGATAGGCCTGACGTAGGCTCATCAAGGAAAAGAATACCAGGTTCGCGGATTAGCTCAAGGGCTATGTTCAGACGTTTACGCTGTCCGCCACTTATTTTCTTATTTAATGGCGATCCAACCTTCATGTCCTTAATGTCTTGCAGTCCAAAATTTTGCAGAGTATCGATCACCATTTCACGAACTTGACTATCTGTGTAATTGTCAAAGCAAAGTTTAGCGTTGTAATAAAGGTTTTCAAATACCGTAAGTTCTTCAATTAGAAGATCGTCTTGTGAAACAAAACCAATGATCCCTTCAATTTTTTTCTTTTCGGTATTAATATTAATCCCGTTAATAAATACTTCGCCAGATGAAGGCTTGCTTGAACCATTTAATATACCAAGTAAAGTCGATTTACCGGCGCCGCTCGCGCCCATAATTCCAACAAGATGGCCCGACTCTTCAGTAAAGCTCATTTTATGTAATCCGACTTTTCCGCCCTGAAACTTGTATTCAATATCATTTACTTCGAAAACAATCTTAGACCCACGGAGTTCGCTGTAAAAAAATTCAACTACATCGCTGAAATAAATCGGTTTTATTTGCGGATTGCGGATGCTCGATCCTGTTGTGAATACAAAAACCTTATCTTGACTAAGTAACTGACCATTTAGGTATAATTCGCTATGTCCCATGTAACGGATCAGGAACATATTGGCGCTTGCTACCTGCAATACGATTACCTGGCCTTCGAGTGCTTCTGAATAAATATGCCGTGTTGCACCAAATTTTAATTCCTTTTTATTGTTGATGACAACTATTTTATTCGAAGTTGGTGTTTGATCGAGCGGATAAAGCACAAACTCACAAATCAGATCAAACTCCTCACGGGGTACCTTGAATTGATCCGATACGGTTGTAAGGAACTCAAGTTCCTGGTCAGTAATAGCTTCAATTACCGGAATATCTGATTTCACAAACTCAAGTAATTGAACAAGTATAAATATTTTTTGTTTTTGGGTGAGTTCTTCATTAAGTTCCGTACAGATCAGCAAAACCCTTACAGAACTGGCTGCAGTACGTTTTTTACTTCGGGCTGTTTCCGATTGTTTTTGCTGTTGAATGGCATAGTATTCGTCGAAAAATTTCAGGTACTGCTGAACAAGCTCGGCATTCAATTGCCGCCTTAAAAAATTTTCCACTACGGTACGTCTGTCTTGACGATTACTTTGCGGTCTGGCAATAATCGCAAACAATTGCATGAGCGCTTTCAAAATTTGTTCACTCATAAACTGAACCTGTAGTTAGAATTATTTTTGTTAAAGGTAACCATTAATACGTTATTTTGGGTGCGAGGGTTTAAAAATAGCCACTTAAATGAACCAAAAGTATTAACCTTATCTTTTATAATTAATGACAAATTGACAACTGAATGAACGAATTTACGACATAATTTCTTAATTTGAATAACATTGTATTCATGGCAACAGTTTTGTGCATTCATTAAAATTATGGAACATTTTAATTAACAGATATGAATTTAAACAATTTCACCATAAAAGCGCAGGGGGTAGTCCAGAAAGCTATTGATCTTGCTCAATCGAATCAGCATCAGGCTATTGAGAACGGACATTTACTTAAAGCGTTAATGACCGAGGCCGATGATGTGATCAGTTATCTGTTGAAAAAACTAAATGTCAATATAAACAATCTGGCTAAAGTAGTTGATAGAATTATTGAATCTTATCCTAAAGTGGCAGGGGGAGAGGCATACTTATCATCTGCTGCTAATAGTGTATTGCAAAAAGCGACAGCCTTATCAAAAGAGGCTGGTGACCAATTTGTTTCCGTTGAACATCTTTTATTAGGTATGCTTTTAAGCAACGATAATATTGCACAGGTCTTAAAAGATAGTGGTGTTTCGGAGTCCGATTTGCGAAAAGCAATTGCCGAATTGCGTAAGGGATCAAAAGTAAACAGTCAGTCAGGCGAAGATACTTATAACTCGCTTAACCGATATGCCCTAAACCTTAATGAAATGGCACGTTCTGGCAAACTTGATCCTGTTATTGGCCGCGATGATGAAATACGCCGTGTATTACAAATTCTTTCACGTCGTACTAAAAATAATCCCATTCTGATTGGAGAACCGGGTGTAGGTAAAACTGCCATTGTCGAGGGGTTAGCACATCGTATTGTTAATGGCGATGTACCGGAAAACCTCAAAAGCAAACAAATTTACTCGCTCGACATGGGTGCGTTAATTGCTGGCGCCAAGTACAAAGGAGAATTCGAGGAGCGTTTGAAAGCTGTGATCAACGAGGTAGTAGAATCGAGCGGTGAAGTAGTAATGTTTATTGACGAAATTCATACTCTGGTAGGAGCTGGGAAAAGCGAAGGAGCCATGGATGCCGCCAATATTTTGAAACCGGCCCTTGCCCGTGGAGAACTTCGTGCTATTGGCGCTACTACACTGAACGAATACCAAAAATATTTCGAAAAAGATAAGGCATTGGAGCGTCGTTTTCAAATAGTGATGATCGATGAACCCGATAAAATGAGCGCAATTTCTATTTTACGCGGCTTAAAAGAACGGTATGAGAACTACCATAAGGTACGTATTAAAGATGACGCTATTATTGCAGCTGTGGAACTTTCACAGCGTTATATTACAAACCGTTTTCTGCCCGACAAAGCTATTGACTTGATTGATGAAGCTGCCTCGAAACTTCGCCTTGAGATGAACTCTGTTCCCGAAGAAATTGACGAAATTGAGCGCCGTATCAAACAACTTGAAATTGAGCGCGAGGCTATAAAACGTGAAGGTAATGATGATAAAATGAAAGAATTAAGCAAAGAAATTGCAAATCTTTCTGAAGAAAGTAAAAAGTTACGGGCCAAATGGCAAATTGAACGTGAAATAATAGATAAGATTCAGAAAAACAAGACTGATATTGAAAACTTTAAATTTGAAGCTGAGCAGGCCGAGCGAAATGGAGAATACGGTAAGGTAGCCGAATTGCGTTATGGTAAGATTAGAGAAGCTGAGCGGAATATCGAAGAACTAAAAACTGAGCTCCAGAAGGCTCATGCCGAGTCATCTTTAATTAAAGAAGAGGTTGATACCGAGGATATTGCCGATGTTGTATCGCACTGGACAGGTATTCCGGTTACCCGTATGTTACAGAGCGAACGTGAGAAACTGCTCACACTTGAACAAGAGTTGCACAAACGAGTGGTAGGACAGGAGGAAGCAATTACAGCGATAGCTGATGCTGTTCGCCGCAACCGCGCAGGATTATCGGACGAAAAGCGTCCTATTGGATCATTCATTTTTATGGGCACAACCGGTGTGGGTAAAACCGAATTGGCAAGGGCATTAGCCGAATTTCTCTTTAATGAGGAGAACCTGATGACAAGAATTGATATGAGCGAATACCAGGAACGACATTCAGTATCGCGCTTGATTGGCGCACCTCCCGGATACATCGGTTACGATGAAGGGGGACAGCTTACCGAAGCTGTGCGCCATAAGCCATACTCAGTAGTGTTGCTCGACGAAATAGAAAAGGCACATCCCGATGTTTTCAACATCCTTCTCCAGGTGCTCGAAGACGGACGCCTTACCGATAATAAAGGTCGTACGGTTAATTTTAAGAATACGATTATTATAATGACCTCGAATATTGGTTCACACATTATCCAGGAAAACATGGGGGCTATGAATGACAAGAATCGTCAGGAAATGCTTGAACGAACACGCATGGATGTAATGAACCTGATGCGCCAAACCATTCGTCCTGAATTTTTGAATAGGGTGGATGAAATTGTCATGTTCACTCCATTAACCAAGACCCAAATCAGGGAAATTGTAAAATTGCAGTTTGACAATATTAGGAAGATGCTTGAAAATTCGAACATTACTGCCGAGCTTACCCCAGAGGCAATAGATTGGATAGCCGAAAAGGGATATGACCCTCAATTTGGTGCGCGTCCCGTGAAGCGTGTCTTGCAGAAATATGTGCTGAATGAATTATCGAAAAAAATACTGGCCGGAACGGTCAACAAAGATCGCAAAATTTTAATTGATAGTTTTGGAGAAGAACTGGTGTTTAGGAATTAACTTACAAAACATCATTCTGCCAATACCAGGATGATGTTTGTTAGTTAGAAACTTTTGACACAATCGTCGAGATTGCTGTAAATTTCGAAGACATTATGCAATTGCAACAGTTTGAAAAGCTCCATTACTTCTTTACTGATGTTGCATATTTTGAAATGACCAAAATTGATATTGGCTGTTTTCATTACCGACAGGAATACCCCAAAACCTGAGCTATCGATAAAATTGATACCTTCAAGGTTCAGGATCAGTTTGGTATGGGGCTTGTTAAAAAGGTTATTCAATTGCTCTTTTACAGGCTCTGTGATTAAAGCATTGAACCTATTTATATTTTCAAAAGATGCAACGTTAATGTTATTAATCAGTTCAACCTTCAACATGGTACTCTTATTTTGAATAATTAATGTATATTTTTAATTAAGAAAATTACAATTTAGAAACTGTTTCTTTTAGTTCATCAATTGCTTGTTGCGTTTGTGTAACAAATTTTTTAACAAAGCCAGCATAATT
>Ga0182017_10000681_pt1 | contig 26690 bp, 20 predicted proteins | sample 712E3DmetaG_FD_120492 | JGI IMG/M metagenome (GOLD analysis project Ga0182017, IMG submission 120492) | Permafrost microbial communities from Stordalen Mire, Sweden - 712E3D metaG | ecosystem: Environmental > Terrestrial > Soil > Wetlands > Permafrost | place: Sweden: Stordalen | collected... | reverse complement strand
GGCCAGGCGCAGAACTTCTTCCGTGGCTCTTGGCAGCAGAGCGGCGGTAGCGGAATCCTTGCCCGTAAGCGCACCGGCGAGCGGGATCGCCGTGAACAGCAACATCGGGATCTTGAGCTGCAGAGCCAGTTGCGCTGCGGGCCCCAGTCCCTGCTCGTGTTCGTCGACGCCGTCCAGGGGCACCAGAATGTGGTGGAAGGGATAGTCCACCTGGCCGCGCTCGTCGGGCTGAACCAGCAGCACGGGCACGGGGGTTTTGCTCGGTGAGCGATCCTTTAGCGCATGCAAGAGGCGCTGGGCCAGGTTGCCGCGAAAGCGATCCTTCCACCATTGGCTGCCGTGGGCACACAGCACGACCAGATCGGGCTGGAATTCCCGCGCGTGCAGCGCGAGGCTCTTGGCCACGTTGCGTGCCGCCTCGTCATAGACGTGCCAGTCGACCCCGGGCAAGCCAGAAAATTCCCGCGCGACCAGGGCGCGCAGATAGGCTTCGGCGGAATCCTTGTCCTGCAGGTGCGCCTGCCCGTGCTTTTCTTTGCTGACCGAAACCTCGATCACATGCAGGAGCGTGATGCGGGCGTCGCTGGCTTGGGCCAAGCCACGCGCGACCGGGATCACCCGTTCGGCTGTCGCAGTCCCATCGAGCGGCAAGAGCAAGTGTTTGAACATGGCCGTCAGCTCCCGAAGAAGGTTTCCCATAGCAGGTAGATGTTCACGGCGACGATCAGCGTGGCGATCCCTGCCGCGACGGCCGTGGTCGCGGGCCGGTTGACGAGCGGGCCCATCAAGCGCTTGCGGCTCGAGAACACGACCAGTGGGACGACAGCGAAGGGCAGGGCAAAGCTCAGCACGACTTGGCTCAACACCAGGGTTCGGGTCGGGTTGGCCCCCAGTCCGATGACCAAAAGCGCGGGGGCCATGGTTGCCACCCGCCGAACCCAAAGCGGGATACGGAATTCCAGAAAGCCTTGCATGACGACCTGGCCGGCCATGGTGCCAACGGCCGAGCTCGACAGGCCCGAAGCCAGCAGCGCAATCGCGAACAGCGTGCCCGCGGCCGATCCCAAGAGCGGCCGCAGGGTCAGGTGCGCCTTCTCGATCGCGTCCACATTGACCAGACCGCGCGCGTGGAAAGTGCACGCGGCCACGATTAACATCGCGCCGTTGATGGCGCCTGCCAGCCCCAGGGCCAGGACCACGTCAAGCGTCTGGTAGCGCAGCAGTCGCTTCCTCTCTTCGAGTCCAGCCACCACGATGCGGCCCTGGGTCAGCGCGGAGTGCAGGAAGATCACGTGCGGCATGACCGTGGCGCCCAGGATGCCGGAAGCGAGCAGGACGCCATTTCTGCCGCCAAATGCGGGGACCACGGAGTGAAACGCCGCCTGCTTCCAGTCGGGCCGGGCCAGAAGCAGCTCGGCCAGATAGGAAACCGCGATGGCCGCGACCAACAACGCAATGACCAGTTCCAGGCGGCGGAATCCATAGCGTTCCAAGCTCAAGAGCAGGAAGGTGACCACCGCGGTGAGCAGGCCGGCCAGCGCAAGCGGCAAACCGAAGAGGAGATGAAACCCCAGGGCCGCGCCCAGGAATTCCGCCAGATCGGTGGCCATGGCCACGATCTCCATCACCCCCCACAGCAGGAAACACAGTCCCCGCGGCAGACTCAGCCGACACTGTTCCGCGAGATTGTGCCCGGTGGCGATGCCCAGCTTGGCCGACAATGTCTGGAGCACCATCGCCATCAGGTTGCTGGTCACCACCACCCAAAGCAGGGTGTAGCCGAGTTGCGAGCCGCTTTGCAGATCAGTGGCGAAGTTGCCCGGATCGACGTACGCCACCGACGCGATGATGGCCGGTCCCAGGAAGGGCAGCAGGCGCGCCAGTCCGCGCCGCCTCCCGGTGCCCGACAGCACCTCGATGGCCGCGGCCACCGTGGCGCGATCACCCGGCGGCCCGGTGGCTGATGACGATTGGGAAGATCTCAGCAAAGCAGCCATGGCGGCCTGGTTCCGGTCTCAATCGGCCTTTCCATCCCAGGGATGCCGACTGCGAAACCGCTGGCCCGGGGCCGGTCAGTCTTCTTTGATCTGCTGGCCCAGGAAGACGCCCACACTCATTTGTGTCATCTGGTCGCGCTGGGATTCCAGCATATCCAGGTGGCCGTCCTCATCCTTGATGATCGACTCCAGCAACTCGCGCGTGGGCGCGTCTTGCACTTCCGTGGCCACCGGGATGGCCGCATTGTAGCCGCGGATAGCGGTGAGCTCGGCTGCAATGTCGTTCGCGATTATCTGGGGCACGTCGGCCCCGATGTGCAGCGGGTTCAGCTTGCTCACCACGGGCGCCCCTTCCAAGAACACGATGCGCGCGATGAGTTTCTCGGCATGCTTCATCTCGCCTACGGCGCGCTTCTCGATCACCTTGTGCAGCCGTTCATAGCCCCAGTTGGAGCAAAGCTCCGAGTGGACCATGTACTGGTTGATGGCGGTCAGCTCGTCGGCGAGCAACTGGTTGAGAACGTCGATCAGTTTCTGGTTGCCCTTCATGTTGGTCTCCTGTGGCTTGGATGCGGGTACCTGCCGAGTTCTAACAGGATTTCAGCAGGCAAGAATCAAGAACAAGTCAGAGTCGCAATCCCCCGCGCCACCTGCGTGATAGGCTTGGCCGATGCCGGTTGATGACCCCAGTGAAGGCCAGGACCTCGTCACCCTGACCACGGCACCTGATTTGGCAGCCGCGCGCCTGGTGCAAGGACTGCTGCAGTCGGCCGGTATCGACTGCTTCATCCCCGACGAGAACCTCTTGTCGCAAGCGTCATATCTGGCTGGCATCGTCGGTGGCCTGCGGGTGCAGGTGCGCACCGCCGATGGTGAGCGAGCGCAGGCGATGTTGGATGACTACCGCACATCCGATGGGCCTGCCGACGACGAAGAAGACGCGGCAGAGCCCAAGGCAGTCGCTCAAGCGGAACGGCTGGCCCAGCGCGCCTTGCGGGTGGCGGTTCTCGGTTTCATCCTGTGGCCGCTGCCCCATCCCTACGCGCTGGCCCTCGCGCTCTCAGCTCTGGCCCGCAAGGAACTGACCGGACACGCACGACGCCAAGCCCGGGTGGCGGCGGCGATCAGCCTGCTCGCGCTGGTGGTTTTCCTGGTGCTTCTGCTGTCACTGCTCAGGCTGCTGCATCGGCCGAGTGGCTTGCCCGCCCACCCGTGAGAAGATCAGATAGTCACTGGAATTCTCAAGGGCATTGGCAATCTGGGTCCAAACTGCGGTGACCTCAGCTGTCATCGCGCCATCACTTCCTACGCACCGGAAACGTGGAGCGTCCCCTGTCGAGCGGACACCGAGGTGCGCGCGCCGCCCCGGCCCTCCCAGGTGCCGAGGTCGAAGGTCGCTCCCTCGTCCGACGCGCAGATGCGGTGGACCAACACGTTCTGGTAGGTGAGCGGCTGACCAGGTTGGCAAACCTCGGGTGGCCCCGGCGTGCTGAGAAAATGCGCCGCCCCCCGGTTGCCGGCAGGGCGATTGTCGACCACCGTGGCCAAGCCGTTGCCTTCGACCAGCACCGCTGTCATCTCGTCAACGGCGATAGCTCGGGCTGCGCTCGCCCATCCATCCTGCGCCAGCCGCGCCAGAAATGTCAGTAGGCGGCCCATGCGATCGCGATCCTGAAAGTGGCTGTCAGTGATGAGGTTTCTCAGATAGGTGTAGGGCGCGAGTTCCAGGTTGGGCGAATCGATGAGAACGCGGTCCAGGGTGACCCGCTCGTGGTACGGGTCCGCCAAGGCCTCTCTGGAATAGACCGTGCCGTTGCGGGCGGAGAACACGAACTCCCCCAGCACGGCCAGACCCGCACTGGAACCGCCCACCGGCGCGCCGCGGGCGATGACGTCGGCAATGGCCTGCTGGACCGGCGTATCCTTCCACAACCTGAGATAGTCCCATTGATCGCCGCCCTGAATGAAGAGCGCATCGGCCTGGCGGATGCTCGCAAGCACGGCCGGATTCGAGGCAGCCTCTCGCGTCTGGAAGATCAGCGTCTCCACGGAAACTGGGTGGGGGGCAGGCAAACGATCGTAGATGTAGTGGCTATACTCGTCGACGCCATCAGCACCGATCACCACGAAGCGACCCCAGCCCGACTTGGCGAACAGCCAGACCAACGCCGCATCGACCTCAGGCGGCGGGCCCTCAGGTGGCCCGCCGAGCAGCGCCAAGCCCGGCGTGACGGGTCCGCCGACCGCGGGCTGCGCGGCACAACGAAAGTAGGAAAGATAACCTGCCGGCATAGTCGCAGCCCTCAGCCCGACTCGCAGAGCGCCGATTCTATGCGCGTGGCGATGGCAGCGACGGGCGCGGCCCAGGCCGCACCGGTGGCCGCCGGGACCACGACCACTGTACCCGCGAACGACTCAGTCATGGCCGCGGCCGTCGGGTCGTTGGCCTCGATCGCCACGACACCATGGGGGCTGGTGGCAGCGACCAACACTCGCGCCGCCTGTTCCAATTCGGCCTCAAGGGGCTCGCCGTCGCCCGCCAGGCGGGTCAGGATAGCCACCTGCACACGATCCGACCCCAGCCCTTCATGGCGGATGCTCGCCAGGTCGCGTTCCAGTACGGCGATGTCGACCTCGGGACAGAGCAACGCCGCCAGGCTGCCGGCCAGGTTGGCCTGGTCGCCTGGCTTGAGCCGTTCCGGTTGAAGAAACAGCCCCTCGCACGACGCTCGACCGATCCCGCGGCCGGATTCGCGCAAAAACTCGGCCAGCCAGCGCCCGGCCCCCACGCGATCGCCGCGGCCGCTGATGACAGCCACGGGAATGCGGCCGGTCCGACCGTCAGGAAACAGCGACTCGATGATGGCCTCGCACACCGGACGATATCGGTCGCACAGGGGCGGGAAATGGAAAGCAATGGTCGGCTCGGCGTTTACTTCCAGGATCACACCACCCTGGTCCTCCAAGGGACGACTGATGTCCTGGGCGACCACGTCGAGGCCGGCCACATCAAGACCGATCAAACGCGCGGCCCGGATCGACTGCGCGGCCACACGCGGATGAACCACGTCGGTTACGTCGCTGACGCCGGCTCCTGCCCAAGAATGGGCGATGCGACTCAAGACCACCTCCACGCCCGCGGGCACCAGCGCGTCGAGGGTAAACCCTTGTTCGGCCAGCACCTGGGACGTGTCGTCATCGGCACAAACACGCTCCAGCGGCAACCTCAAATCGTCCCCGCGGCGCGGATCGAGATTGGCCTGTTCCATCAATTGCGAGATCGTATGCGTGCCATCGCCCGTAAGGCGCACGGGCTCGCGCCGCACAGCCGCAACCACCTGATTGCCGACTACGGTGATGCGGTACTGTGCGCCTTGCGCGAATCGTTCGAGCAGAACCTCGTCGCGATACTCTCGGGCAGCGACATAGGCGGCGAACACTTGCTCGCGCGTGCTCAGATTCAGGCCGATGCCGTGGCCGTAGTCAGCGTTGCGTGGCTTCACCACCACGGGAAGGCCCAGCTCGCAGGCCGTGGCCCAGGCGTGCTCGGCGCTGCTGACCGGCCGCCCCAGCGGCACCGGGAGCCCCAACTCCGCGAGCAGCTTCTTGCTAAGCTCCTTGTCGAGCGAAATCCATTCGGCGAGCTTGCCGGTTCGGTCAGTCACCGACGTGCGGATGCGCCGCTGTTGCCTGCCGTGGCCAAGCTGCACCAGACTCTCGTCGTCCAGTCGACGAACAGGGATTCCCCGAGCCCGCGCTGCCGCCACCAGGGGACCGGTCGCCCGGCCCAGACACACGTCCTCGGCCAGCGCCCGCAGACGGTGCATTTCATCCACAACATCCAAGTTCTGGGCTGCCAGCGCCGCCAGGCAGATGCGCCGAGCAGAGTCGAGGCAAGCGCGCCCCAATTTCTCCTCTTCGTACTCAACCGCAATATCCAGCGTGCCAGACGCTGAAATCGGACCGATGCCGCCCGAGCTCACAGTTGTGCTCACCAGGGTCTGCAGCGCCAGCGCGACCTCCCACAGCGCCTCTGCCAGCGCGGTGCCGGGCCCTGCGTGCACAATCTTGCCGTCGATGGCCGCGCGCTCAAGCGAGCCGCCGGGCAGGCTGGCAGCAAGCCGCTGCCGGAACGCGAAGACATCCGCGGCACCCAGGTGCTGCCAAAACGACACACCGATGCGGGCCTCAAGCACGGAAGCCTTGCTCCAGACGTTCGGCCCACGCAGGGCCTTCACGGCCAACAAATCCATCAGCTCACCCTCGACGGCCGCCGCCTGGCTTGGTGGGCGCGGCCCCGGTGGTGAAGCTCCAGTCGAAGTGAACGCTGCCCGCCGAACTCGTGCCGTCGATGGTCACGCGGTAGGTGGTGTTCGCGCTCAGCGGTGCCTCGGTATAGAGCACTTTGGCGGTTGTGCCCAGCGAACTGTCCCCGTCGAGCCAAATGTGAGCCAGCGGCGTGGTCGTGCCATCCACGACAATCTGGTGAGTACTGACGGTGATCCCCTGACCGTAGAGGGTGATGGGATAGCCGCTCGGCCAACCAGTGGCAGGCACAGGCGGAGTAGGGCCCTCGTTTGCGCCATCGAAGGAAAGCGGCACATCGATTTGGCCGTCGTAGGGGTAAGTCGCAGTCACGGTCTTGGCCGTCGTGGCTCCTGGCCCAAAATCAATGGTATCGCAGCCAGTCCCGCCGCCGTAGCCCATGTCGCAGTACCAAGGCGAGAGCACCGGCGTGCGGTGATAGACCGAATCGATGAAGGTCTTCACCGCGCCTGCCGGATCATCCAGGTACGCCATGCACTCGGCCCAGCCCATGCCCGTGTATCCAGCGGCCTTGATGCGCGCGCCAGGATCCGCGCCAGTGAATTGCGGGCATCCGGCAATCTCACTGTGTGAACTGGCGGCCTGGCAGGTCGCACTGCCCTGGTTGGTGGTGTAGTAGTTACAGTGATTCAGCGCGGAGGTGCACAAGGTCAGGACCAACGAGGCGCAGGGAATTCCCATGCCCACGCGCACGGCGTTCTCAGCATTGATTGCTGCGATCGCATCAGCCGGAGCGCCGGCGGGTGGCGCAGGACACTGGGCCGGTGCCGCTACCTCGGCGCGCGGAGAGTCGGCATCCCTCGACCCACCCACGCCCCCGGCAGCCGCATCGGGAGTCCCGGTTGCGACGGATGACCCCGCCGTGCCTGCCGTGAACAGCGCTCCGCCTGTCCCAGGGGGCGAGCCAGGCCGCGAATTTCCCCCACAATCGGCAACCATCAACCCGCCCGCGAGGGCTGCCAGGACCTTCAGCCGATGTGTGATCGTCTTGTTCATGCAAGATCCTTCATAGAGTGCGTCTCCTGGACCGCGGCTCGCTTTTGAAGGATAGCACCTGGCCTGCAAGAGACGGCGAGCTTCCACAAGGTCGTCCTGCACGAGACCATCCCGGGCCAGGCCTGCTATCCTTCGTTGCGAACCCGAAGGCCCAGAAGCCACAGCCATGGCAAGCCACAAACAAGATGCGAAGCAGGAGGAGCCACCGCCGAACAGCGAGCCGGTGCTGGCTGCCATCAGCGATCTGGGGCGCGGCTTCTACCGCGAATTGCTCGATCGTGTGGACGACGGCGTCTACTTCGTGGACCGGGATCGCCGGCTGCTGTTCTGGAACAAGGCCGCGGAGGAACTGACTGGCTTCGCCCGCAGCGAGGTCGTGGGCCGCGGCTGCCCGGACAACATCCTGTGCCACGCCGACGTACGCGGCCGCGGCCGCTGCAATGATGGCTGCCCACTGGAGCAGGCGATGGCCAGCGGAAAGTCCGACCAGATCGACGCGTTCCTGCACCACAAGAACGGGCACCGGATGCCGGTGCGGGTCAAGGTCACCCCCATCCTGGACGCGCAGGGGCGCGCGGTGGGCGCGATGGAGGTGTTCAACGATCGCACGGCGCGCATCGAGCAGGCCGAGCGAATCAAGGAACTAGAGCGTCTGGCGCTGGTCGACGAGTTGACCCGTCTGCCCAACCGGAGGCACTTCGACGAACAACTCGGCCACCGCCTGGCCGAGTGGCAGCGGCACGGCCGGCCTTTCGGTGTTCTGATGATGGACGTGGACCTGTTCAAGCAGGTGAACGACGAACACGGTCACGAGACCGGGGACGCGGCGCTCAAGCTGGTGGCGCGCACGCTGCGCGCCAACTGCCGCAGCTTCGACATCGTGGCACGCTGGGGCGGCGAGGAGTTTAGCGCCATCATCTCGCACGTCGACGCCGAGCAACTGGTGCTGGTGGCCGAGAAATTCCGCTCCATGGTGGCAGTCAGCAATTTGCGCCTGCCCGGCCAGGCGATTGGCGTGACCATCTCGGTCGGCGCCGCCCCTGCGGGCGCAGACGACACCGCCGAGACCCTGCTCAAGCGCGCGGACGAGGCGCTCTATCAGGCCAAGCGCCAGGGCCGCAACCGCGTGTGCGTGGGATAGGTTCCCATGTCGAACGAGCCGGTCTTACCTTGCACCTTGGCGTGGGCCGAACGCGTTGGTCGTCACCTGTCGCGCATGCTCGTGCAGCGAACGCAGCAGATCGACCTGGCTTGATGCCTCCACGGTGTCTGTGCCGATCAAGCTGCCGCCCTGGGTTTCGTGCAGCTTCAGTGTGACCACGTAGATCTGTTCCATGCGCACGACCTTGCCAGAAATTACGTAGTCTGCGCCTATGTTGCGCGCGGTCTCCACTTCGCACTCGCCCTCGCCGCAGTCCTGCTTTCCCATGTCCCGCAACAGCACTTGCATGTTCTCACGGGTCATCACCATGACCCCACGACCCTCGATGCCCTGCAGCGCACCACCGCGAACCGTGTCGGAGAAGGTCATCAAAATGTCCTGATCCAGGTTCTTGCCCGCGAACTCCAACACCGCCATGCGCTTGTTCCCTTTTTGGGCGGCCGCGGAAACCGCTGACTGCCGTACCGGCACTGGTGGGCCGCTCACCGTCGACGGCGCGTAGCGTGGATCGCCGCCCGGCGCTGCGTAGCGTGGGTCGCCGCCGGACGCCGTTGCGTAGCGTGGGTCCATGCCCAAAGCGGTCTGGTTGAGAGGTTCAAGCTCGAGGTGCAGCGAGCCATCGTCGACCGTGAACATGGAGCCGGTGAGCGCATCAACCAGCGCAAACGGATAGAGCCAGAGGCAGTGCCCGCTGAAGGACGTGGTCAGGATGCTCTGAGCTGGCGCATAGCCAGGCATCCGAACCTCGACCACCTTGTCCCGTCCGTGGTCAACTTTTGCAATAACCGGCGTCCTTCCTACGAACCTGCCCTTCACATAGACCGAGGCGCCTTTGGGATTGCTAGTGAATGCGACGTCTCGCCCCGTGCCCTTGATGATCGTTGCACACCCGCTCGCAGCCACCACGACCAAGGCAGCAACAAACCTGACGACAGGGGAATCTATGGTCATGCGGGCGAGACTATACAGACCTGCTGGGCACGTGTTTGACAAAAGAGCAGTGGCTACTCCAGATGGGGCGCGGGGTCCGGGCACGGTGGAGCTGAGACGAAAACGCCGCTGGATTGGCCAGCCCTTGCCGCGGCGCGCTTCCCAAACCCACGATCACGTCCCTGCGCCCACCGCCCTGGTTCGACCGTCGCTAGCCGCCCCCGTCCCGATGTTGGGCGCAGCTTTCTTGGCTGGCAAAGGATTCTGCCATGTCACACGGGTTCAAAATTGCCATATACTGCGCCGATGTTTGTCGTCCCGCGCCATCGGTGCTGGCATCTAGTCCTCCCGCTCGCTTGTGCATGTGCTGCCACGCTGCCGGCGCATCTCACTGACCCGGATCGGAACCCACCGCCTGGGTGCCCGCGCAGCACTCACCTGTCGGCAGTGGGTCAGTCCAAGCAGGGACGTGACGCCGCGGTGGCCAGCGCAAAAAAGAACCTCCTCACCAAGCTCGGCAACAGCATACACGTGGAGGTCGAGTCCTTCTCGCGACTGGTCGGCGGCACTGGTGGGGAGTCGGCGGAGTATCGGGAAATCGCTCGGGTGCTGGAGCGCGTGGACTTCGCACACTCGGAGCTGATCGAGATATCGGGTGGCCCTTCCGTCGAGGGCGGCGATACCTACGTGGTCGCGTGCATGCGGCGAAACCTGGCGGTGGAAGCGCTGGAGCGTGATCTCGCGGTCGAGGTGAAACAGTTTGATACCTGGGACAAGACTGCGACGGACGCACACACGCGGGGCGACCGACCCGCCTTCGTGGCGGCGCTGGCTAGTCTGTCGTCGGTGATGGCTGCGGCTGCGCCCAAGCTGGTGCAGATTCGGGCTCTGGCCGGTGGTCCAGCCGACGTGGAACAGCACCTGACCTCGCGCTGGCTGGTTCTGGTCAAGGCATCGGAAGAGGTCCGAGCGCAGATTCGCTTCGTGCTCGATGTGCAGTCCGAGCCGCGCATGGCGGCCATCGCATCTGACGTCACCGAGGCCTTTCGCAAAGCGCTCGCGCCCCTGGGCAGCGAGGTCCGCCTCGGCACCGCCTGCCCTGCGGCAGCGTCTGCCACCTACCTCGTCGGCGTGCGCGCCGATACCGACTGCCGACTGGGCAGCCTGGGTCCCACCTGTCGTCTGGTCCTCGACGTGCGTGGCCAAGAATGTGCGTCTGGCCGCCAGGTTTTCCGCTCGGGCCTGGAACGCGTGCATGCCAGTGGAACGGATGCTCGGGGCGAAGCACAGGCCCTGCGCAAGTTGGCGCAGAAGTTGGACTCGAAGCTGATTGGACAGGAACTACGAGCCGTGTTGAAATCCGAATTGCCGGGAGGCGAGACTAGATGAGACGAAACCGAAGTAGACCTGCAACCGCTTTCTTGGCTGGGCTGGCGTGCGTCGTTCTTGCCACCACGTCGGTGGCTGCACCCAGCCGCACCGTGAATGAGGCCGGCCCGCTCAAAGTGGGAAAGCCTTGCCCCAGCTTCGGTGGCTACGGATTGAACAACGACATGTTGTCCCTAGCCAAGCTGCTCAACCCGCCCAAAGGCTCGCCCGCGTCCGCCGTGGTGATCTCGTTCTTCGCCACCTGGTGCAAGAACTGCAAGGAGCAGCTGCCCGTCATCGAACGCGTGGTGGCATCGCTGGCCGGCAAGGGCGTGCGCGGCGTTCTGGTCGACTACGGCGAGGATCCCGAGCTGGCCGCGTCCTTCGCGGCAACCCAAAAACTCCGTCTGCCGATCATCCCAGACCGTTTCACGAAAATCGCGGTGCGGCTGGGTGTGGACCAGACGCTGCCCCGGACCTTCGTGGTCAGTCACGATGGAATGGTACGCACCATCTTCGATCACGAGGGCGATGATTTCGAGAAGGCCCTGCGCACGGCCGTCGAGTCGGCCACGCACTAGAGCGGTTCGAGGCGTATCTGTCGGGTGTGCGGCGGAAACCCCAGGACCTAAACGACCAGTATGTCTGCGCGCAAGGAATCGAAATGGCGATGAATGTGAATGGCGGACGGGCCGGAGATAGACCGCAGCGACGGGCGTGCATGAGCCTGCGGCTACTGGTATTCGTTCTTGTCTCAGGGCTCACCACTACAGGCTGCTCCTTCATCTGGGTGACACGTCCTATTCCTCCAGAGGAAGCGAAGGAATACTCGATGCCTCCGCCGTGCACGTCCAGCTACTGGATGCCGGTGATAGACACAGCGTCGGCGCTGATTTTCGGCGGCATGGCCGTGTACTATGCGTCCATGAGCAAGGAGAAATACCTTGCCACGGAGGCGTCGTCATCAAGCACAACCGATCCAAATGAGCGGTTCTATTTCGCGGGGACTGCTGGAGGCATGGGCCTGGTAGACCTCGTGAGCGCGATCTACGGCTTTCACTACGTTGGCAAGTGCGGGGAACAGAGGAAATCCCTTCCGGCTGCCGAATCATCCTACCCAGCGCAGGCGCTTTCCAGCCAGCCACTGCCGCCGGTGTTTCCGTCTCCAGTCGCAGTCCAAACCCGCGGCAAGCGCATGGCTGTGCTGGAGTTTGCGGGCAAGAACATGGACGAGGACATCTTGATGACCTTCTCCGACACCGTCCGCGGCGGTGCCCTGCAAGGCCTCGAGCCCCATGGGGTCGTGGTGATGACCCGCGAGAACATGTTGGTGTTGTTGCGGGACATGGGAAAGAAGGAATGTGGAGAAGGCGATTGCGAGGTCGAGACCGCGCGCAACATTGGCGCGGACTACGTGATTTCCGGCAAGGTCGTGCGCATAGAGCAAATCTACGCAGTCACACTGAAGCTGCACGAAACCCAAGGCGGCAGCTTGCTGGGCACAGACACCGTGGAAGGCACGAGCCAAATCGATCTGCTGCGCTCGCTACGCGAGCATTCGCGCATGTTGGTCACCGCCGCGTTCGGCCCCGCCCCCGGGTCGCGCTAATCGGGAGCGGGCTGCTCGAGCAAATGGGTTTGCGCGTGAGACACAGATGATTGGCCCACATAGATACTTGGGACGGGCTGCTCACGGGTCGGAGCCGTGGCGGCGGGTGCGCACAAAGGCACTCGTCTTGCTTCTCGTCTCAGGGCTCACCACCACGGGCTGCTCTTTCATCTGGGTGACACGGCCTGTGCCTCAAGAGGAAGCGAAGGAATACTCCATGCCTCCGCCGTGCACGTCGAGTTACTGGACGCCGGGAATAGACACGGCGGTGGCGACACTGTTCGCCATCCCGAGCATCGTGTATGCGTCCATGAGCAAGGAGCAATACTTCAGCGTGGTGGGATCGTCGTCATCATCAGGTCCAACGGATCCCAATGGACGATACTATTCGGCGACGGCTTTTGGGACGATGGGTCTGGTAGGTCTCGCAAGCGCGATCTACGGCTTTCACTACGTCGGCAAGTGCAAGGAACAGAGGAAATCCCTTCCGGCTGCCGAATCATCCTACCCAGCGCAGGCGCTTCCCAGCCAGCCACTGCCGCCGGTGTTTCCGTCTCCAGTCGCAGTCCAAACCCGCGGCAAGCGCATGGCTGTGCTGGAGTTTGCGGGCAAGAACATGGACGAGGACATCCTGATGACCTTCTCCGACACCGTCCGCGGTGGTGCCCTGCAAGGCCTCGAGCCCCATGGGGTCGTGGTGATGACCCGCGAGAACATGTTGGTGTTGTTGCGGGACATGGGAAAGAAGGAATGTGGAGAAGGCGATTGCGAGGTCGAAACCGCGCGCAACATTGGCGCGGACTACGTGATTTCCGGCAAGGTCGTGCGCATAGAGCAAATCTACGCAGTCACGCTGAAGCTGCACGAAACCCAAGGCGGCAGCTTGCTGGGCACAGACACCGTGGAAGGCACGAGCCAGGTCGGTCTGCTGCGCTCGCTGCGCGAGCATTCGCGCATGCTGGTCACCGCCGCGTTCGGCCCGCCGTGATAACGTAGTGAGACTCCGGATCGCGCCGGCGACCGTCAAGTCCCGAGAGAATCGTGGTTAGCACCTATGGTCGAGGTGGGGTGGGTTGTCCGTCCCGAAGCCCCCGCAGGGGGAATAGCTAACTTCGCTCCACGGTCCACGCAATACAGGCTAGCGCGCCTCGGCGGCGTAGTCGTCCAGCAGCTCCTCCATTCGTGCGAAGACCTGGACCATGGTCTCCTCGTCGGGCAGAAGCGTGATGCGGAAGTGATCGCGGTAGGGAACGTTGAAGCTGGTGCCCGGGGCCACCAGCACGTGCTTGCGTTCCAGCAAGTCGAGCGCGAATTTCTGGTCGTCGAAATTCGGCAGCTTGCTGGTGTCCACCCGCACAAAGGCGTACATGGCCCCGCGGGGCGGAACCACCGACAGATACTTGCTGCGTTTGCAGCCGTCCAGAACTGCCGCGCGCGTCTGGAACAGGCGACCGCCCGGCCGCACCAGATCGCGAATCGACTGGTAGCCGCCCAGAGCGGTCTGCACGGCCCACTGGCCTACAACATTGGAGCACAGCCGCAGCGACATGATGGTGTCGAGGCCCATCAGGTATTCGCGCGCGTGGTCCTTCTCACCTGAGAAGCTGAGCCAGCCCACGCGAAAGCCGCAGGCCCGATACACCTTGGACAAGCCGGAGAAAGTCCCGCACAGGGTGTGCCTGGCCAGGGTGGCCACCGGGGTGTACTCGGCGCCCTCGTAGGTCATCTGGTCGTAGATCTCGTCGGAGAACACCACCAGGTCATGGGATTCGGCGATGTCGACCATCTTGGCCAGCACCTCGCGTGGATAGACCGCCCCGGTCGGGTTGTTGGGCGAGATGATGACCATGGCGCGCGTCCGCGGTGTCACCAGGCGCGCCAGTTTTTCGAGGTCAGGCAGCCAATTGTTCTCGGGCGGGCACGGGTAGTGTACAGCGGTGCCGTCGGCCAGATGGGTGGCGGCGGTCCACAGGGGATAGTCGGGGCTGGGCACCAAGACCTCGTCCCCTTGGTTGAGCAAGGCGCGCAGCGAGAACAGGATCAGCTCGCTCACCCCGTTGCCCATGAAGACATCGTCCGCGTTGGCGTCCATGATTCCGCGGCTCTGCTGCTGCATCACCACCGCCTCGCGGGCCGAGAAGATTCCCTTCTGGTGGCAATAGGGATCGGCGTCGCGCAGGTTTTCGATCATCGCCAAGCGCATGGTTTCGGGCGCACGAAACCCGAAGGCGCCGGGATTGCCGATGTTCAACTTCACGATCTCGTGCCCCGCCTTCTCCAGTTCGGCAGCCCGACGCGCCAGCGGACCGCGGATCTCGTAGCGGACGTTGGCAAGTTGGGAGCTGGCTTGAATTCGCGTCGGGGACATTGTGACCTCGGGCGAAATCTCCCAGAAACATGCGCCGCGCGCCAGATCTTGTGCCGAGGACGCGGGATCAGATGCCGCGTTCGGCTACGCGCCCGAGGCTAGACTAGCGCTGAATGACAGTGGTATCAGCCATCTGGAAACAGCCTGAGCCGTCGCCCGCCACCCAGCGGAACACGTTGTACCAGAACTGCGGGATGGCAATCCGTGGTTGTTTGGGGCCGCAACTCACGATAACCTACCTGCATGCTTCGCCAAACAATCGTGTCTTCTATGGTTGCAGCGCTGGTGGCCCTGGGCGTCTCCTATGCCTCGATCCACGCGGAGCTGTTCCGCCGTTCCGTGGACGTTCCCACCTTACTCGGGTCCACGGTGGACACGGCACGCTCGGCACTCGACCAGTCGGGGTTGCTCCTGGTCGTCGCCGAGGATCGGGAAGACACAGCCACGCCGCCAGGTCAGATCTTGGCCCAGCGTCCGTTGCCTGGGTCCAAGTTGCACGTAGGCGAGCCGGTGAACGTGGTGATTGCCCGAGCCCCTGCCGTGGTCAAGGTGCCTGGTGTGGTTGGCCAGCTCGTGGGTGAAGCCCGCGTGCGCCTGGAGAAGGCTCGTCTCACGGTCAGCGGTGTGGTCGAGCAGCCCCATCCCACTCTGGGCGTGGGCATGGTCATCGCGCAAAGCCTGGCCGAGGGCACTGAGGTCCGCGCTGGCACAGGAGTCGAGCTGAAGGTGTCCAAGGGCGCGGAAGCCATCACTGTGCCGGCGGTGACCGGAAAGTCATTGTCCAAGGCCAGGGATCTCTTGACACAGGCCGGGCTGACGGTCGGCCAGATCCGGCATGCCTCCGACGACGATCGCAGCCCCGGGGTCGTGCTCGAGCAGAAGCCCGCCGCCAGCCAGACCCTGGGTAAGGGCATGCCGGTGGATCTGGTCGTCAACAGCGACTGACCACCCGTCTTGATCCGGCGGCGCTGGCCGGCGGAGATCACTCCGGCCACGGCCACGACCTTCTGCGGTTATCGCGGAAAATGAAGTACATTCTCCTTCAATTCGAGGGAGAGCGAGTCGATGCGCGCCGACGACCTGGATCACAAGGAATTGCTGGAGCTGGACCCCGAGGGAGGCGTGATTCGCTTCGCGGGACAGCGTGCGCTGCTGCTCGACGCCGTGGCGATGGGGCTGCTGCGCAAGTACCTGGTCGAAAACTTCGGCCTCTCCGCCGCGCGCACCGTGCTGACCCAGTTCGGCTTTGCCCACGGCTGGCGCATGGCCGATGCCATGCAGTCCGACTTCAAGTGGTCGAGTGACGAAGACTGGCGCCGCGCGGGCACCCGCATCCACGCCATGGAAGGCCTGTTCCGCGTCGAGCCGGGAAACAAGGACCCCTTGTCCAAGGAGGGCGTGATGCTGGTCGCCTGCTACGAGGCCGAGCAACACCTCCTGCATTTCGGTCGCGCCGATGCGCCCATGTGCTGGACCGTCTGCGGTCTCACCAGCGGTTATCTCAGCCGAACCGTGGGCAAGGAGATCTACGTCCTGGAAGATCGCTGCATGGGCAAAGGCGACGCGGCTTGCCGGCTCTTAGGACGCACGCGCGAGGAGTGGAGTGACGAACGCGCCGAGGAGCTGCGTTTCTTCAAGCCCAACCACCTCAAGCAATCCCTCGATGTTTCGCTCCACCGGGTCACGCAAACCTTGAAGGCGGCCGAGCGCAAGCTGCGCGAGCGCCGCCGCGCGCTGGTTCGCGTGGGGCGCAACATCGAAGAGCCGCTGGGGATCGTCGCCAAGAGCCCGCCCATGCGGCACCTGGCGGACCTGGCACGCCGCCTGGCCAAGGTCGATTCCACCGTGCTCATCACCGGCGAGAGTGGATCGGGAAAGGAGCGCATCGCGCGGCTGGTGCACGAGGAGTCCACCCGCGCCGCCGGGCCATTCATCGCGGTCAACTGCGGCGCCATCACGGAAACCCTTCTCGAGAGCGAGCTATTCGGACACGCGCACGGCGCATTCACAGGCGCGACGCAGGACCGGCCGGGCCTGTTCGAGGCGGCCAACAGCGGCACCCTGCTACTCGACGAGGTGGGCGAGGTCTCACCGGGCATGCAGGTCAAGCTGTTGCGCACGCTACAGGAGCGGGAGATCCGCCGCGTGGGCGAGAACAAGAGCCGCCCGGTCGATGTGCGCGTGCTGGCTGCCACCAACCGCGAGCTAGCCCACGGGGTGGCGGGCGGCTCCTTTCGCCAGGACCTGTACTACCGGCTGAAGGTGGTCGAGCTGCACGTGCCGCCGCTGCGCGAGCGCAGAGACGACGTCCTGCCGCTGGCCCGGGTGCTGTTGGCGGACGCGGCCCTGCGCATGAAACGCAAGATCTCGGGCCTGGCCCCGGCCGCCGCCGATCAGTTGCTGCGCTACCATTGGCCGGGCAACGTGCGTGAACTCGAGAACGTCATGGAGCGCGCGGTGGCGCTGGCGCGCGGAAGTCGCATCGAGCTGGAAGATCTGCCCGAGGAGATCCGCCAGGCGTTTCCCACGCCAGTGGCCAGCAAAGGCAAAGTGCGACGGCTCGATGAGATCGAGCGGGACTACATCCTCGCTGCGCTGGAGCTGAATGGCGGGAACCAAACCCACACCGCTGCCCAGCTTCACATCGGCGCGGCCACGCTATACCGCAAGCTCAAGAGCTACGGCCTGGTCGGCGCAAAGCACGCTCCCCACAAGCGCACTCACTAGCCACCATCGCGTGGGTCGTGGATCGAAGTTTCCTGCGACTGCACACCAACAAGAACCCGAAGACCAGCCAGCCAGCCGTGGCCAGCCACAGCCCCAGGCGCAGACCTGGCGTGCGATAGCGCATCTCGATGCGATGCTCACCGGCCGTCACCGGCAGCGCGCGCGCCAGCACGTCGGCTCGCTCGATAGGGGTCGCAACCCCGTCAACCGTGGCGGTCCAGCCGTGGGTCCATTCGTCCAGCAGCACGGCATAGCCAGGCCGCGTGGCCTGACAATTCAGGATCACGTGCTCAGCCTGCGGCTTCTCCAGCAAGCATGGCGTCAGCTCATCACTGTCCAGCAGATCGCTCGTCCCCGGTCCCGCCAGCCGCACCTGACCCAAATCCAGTTGCGAACGTCGCGTGTCGAAGAGCGACGCGAGTGCGTCCTGGTCCGAAACTCCGTGGCGCCAACGATAGGCCACGAAGGCACGCGGCCGGCGCACGGGATTCTCAAGCGCGACATAGCCAGCAAAGGCAGCCGGCGAAACCATCGGCATGCCCATGGCCGGCGCAGAGGCCAGGTCGATGAGAAGGTAACGGATGTCGAGCACGTCCATTACCCGTTCCAGATTGGCGCGACCGCTGGCGGCTGCGAAGGCATCGAAGCGCGCGGTTCCGGCAATCACATACGCTGGGACTTCGGCAAACCCGAAACGCGCGTTGTCGTTGGCAGTTGCGGTGTGATGGAGAAAGGCGGCGCGGGCCTCGCCGGAAACCGCGAGCGGGGTGACCTCGCTCACCCGACGGATCAGGCGCGGCCACTCACCCGCTTGCGGCGGCGACAGCGGTTGCAGCAGGGCCGGGACCGCGCGCACCACCTCGCGCGGAATGGTCACGTGAACTGCCCAGTCATGCTCGATCAAGTGCACCACCAGCGCGAGCAGCAAGAGAGGCCGGGCCCAACCACCGAACCGGCGATGGCCGGCGAGCAACACCGTCAGCGGCACCAATGCGGCCACCACGGTGGCGGATAGGCCCCCGGCCAGAACCTCGGACAGCGCGGCCGGTCCGTCCACCGCCTTGTGGGCAGCCTGGCTCGCGCTGGCGATGGCAGACAACAAGTGCCCACGTCCCAGCGTCGCCAGGCCCAGCCCGGCTGCGAGACAGACGGCCATCGCCGCGCTCAGCAACGCTCGGGATTTGCGCGCTGAGGCCTCGAACAGCCGATCGAAGCCCACGCCAGCCAGCGCCGCCCACAGCAGCAACGCCGCAGCCATGTGCTTTTCTGGGTAGCGCAGCAAGTGTTCCGGCCAGACCAGCTTCCGGTATAGGCCGTAGATGGGCGTGAACGTGCCCAAGGCCAGGAGGACGAAGAACAGCGACAAGATCGCCAGGCGCCGCACCGGCCTGCCCCCACGAAACGCGGACAGCCCCGCGCACAGCAGAACCGGGGCGCCCAAGTACAGGCTGGCTGACCATATCGCTTCCAGCGAACCACCCCCGCTGGCCCACAAACTGGCCAGACAACGTTCCGGGCGAAAGCCCTGGCCCAAGATGTTGGGCCACACGAGTTCCAGCAGGCGCAGCGGATGCAGAGACCAGGCACCCCCGTCGGCCAAGGAAAAGCCCGCGCCGCGCACGCTGTCGCCCAGCGAGGCCACCGCCACCGTCAAGGAAGCCGCCCCCATGAGTACACCCAGCGCGCCCGCTGCGCCCAAGACCAGCAGTGAAGTCCAGCGTCGCCGGGCCGTCAGCACCACCAGGGCCACGGTCAAGACCACTGAATTGAAGCCCGCTGGATTGCCTGCGGCCACTGAGCCTGACAGCACCAGCGCGAAGATCAGACCGCGGCGCAGATAGGCCTGGCGCTCCTCGGCCTCGCTGAGACCCAACGCCGCCCACGCCAGCAAAGGCATCCAGCCCAGCGGCATCAGGATGCTGCCGTTGACCACCATGGAAGTGAAGTAGCCAGACAGCATGAGCGCGCTGCCTGCCAGCAGGCTGCCCAAAGCACTGGCGCCCAGCCGCCGGGACAAGAGCAGCGTGCCCACGCCTGCCAGCCACAGGTGCAAAATGAGGATCAGGTCCGCTCCCCACAGCGGACCGACCAATGCCACCAGCCAGGCCAGCGGGTAGGTCACGCCGTTGTTGGGGTCAGCCGCAAACCGCTCGCCCAGACGCAGGCCGTCCCACCACTGGGGGAAATGCCCGCGACTCAGGTTTTCGGCCAGATAGCTACGCGAGGGCAGGGTGTGGATCAGGTGGTCGCGAACCGCGAAGGTCTCGTCGAGAAACAGCGGACGAACATAGGCCGCGGCCAGCACCGCGACGAGCGCCAGCAACGAGAGCATGAGCGTGGTTTTCGTGCCTGCCCGCTTCATCCCATTCCTCTTTCCCCCTAGCAGGTTTGCCATGCGTGGTCCAATACCGGCCCAAGCCGGGCGACCTCAGGTCGCCCCTACCCCAGTCGGGGATTCATGCCAGAATCCTCGCCAGGACACTGCGGCTACCATGAACGCACTTACGCTCGTGTTCGTGACCCTTTCCATGTTTGCGCTGGCCTACCGGTACTACGGAATGTTCTTGGCGAAGAAGGTGCTGAGCTTGGATCCGAGCCGCCCTCCTCCTGCCATCGCGTTCGCCGACGGGCACGACTACCACAAGACCAACCGCTTGGTTCTCTTCGGTCACCATTTCGCCGCCATCGCCGCGATGGAGTAAACTGCGGTTGGTGCGACAATCGCTTTTCGCGCCTTGCGCACGCCGAACGAGCGAGCTAGGGAGCAACTGCTGATGCGTAGAGTATCGAGAGCTGGACTATTGCTAATCACCGCGACGGCCGCGGGATGTCTGTATCCGGGATTGAATATGGGCGTGAGCACAGGCGGCGCGAAGCCTGGTGACGGCGGCGTGGCTGGCGCCGGCGGAAGCAGCGGCAATGGTGGCAGCATGGCCCTTGGTGGGGACACCGCCCAAAGCGGTGCCACAGCAACCGGCGGAGAAATCGCGGGAGCTGGCGTGACGGCCGACGCGGGCGGCACGACCGGCGCGGGCGGTACGGCCGGCGTGGGCGGGATGACCGGCGGAACCATCACCATCGGTGGCAAGACCGCTGCAGGCGGCACGACTGCTTCCGGCGGTGCAATCATTCTTGGCGGCACCACTGCTGCGGGCGGCACGACCGCCCTGGGCGGGATCACCACGGTTGGCGGCAGCAAGGCAACTGGGGGAATCGCGACCGCTGGAGGAACCACGGCTGCGGGTGGCAGCAGCGCTGCGGGCGGCACGCGTGTGCCCGATGGTGGCGTGGATGCGGGCCCGCAGATGTACACGTTCACCATCAAACTCGCCGGCAACGGCCTGGGAAGCGTGAGTGCCCCGTCGCTCAGCTGCCCCGCGACCTCCTGCTCCCAGAGCTACCTCAAGGGAGCGACCATCAACCTCTTGCTTGGCCCGCCGGTGAACTTGGGCTCAAGCTTGAGCTTCAAATTCGACGGCTGGTCAGGTGGCGGGTGCACCGGCACCGGCACTTGCCAGGTCACGCTTACCGCAGATACCACGGTGACCGCGACGTTCTCGCTGGTCTGCGACTACTACGTGAGCGTGAACGCTGGGAGCGACAGCCCGACCGCGGGGCTCTCCTCTGCCCAACCGTTCAGGACGATCACCTACGCGATGAGCGTGGTCCCGGCCGGCAAGACGGTTTGCGTCCTGCCGGGGACCTACACCGCGCCGATCGAGGCCTTCCCAATCGTCATCCCGCCGGGTATGAGAATCTACGGCGATTTGCCAAACCGGGGCGATGGCCCGACCCCCACCATGGTCAGCGGCACGGGCAGCACGCAAATGTTGAAGAACCAGAATGAGACGGCGACCTTCACTTCAGCCGATAGCAATGGTGCGGTACTCAACGGATTCAAGCTCTCGGCCAGCCCCGGCAGTGGGGGCGTGTCGTCGTTTCTGGTGGACGCGGCCGAGTCCACCATCGATCTGAGTTACAACACCTTCGCCGGCGCCGACGGCGGGATTCACGTGAGCAGTAACTACCTCTCCCCTTCGCTCTGTCCCTACGTTTCCAACAACACCTTCAACACGGTGACCTACGGCGTCCAGACCTACTGCAGCACTAGCTCGATATACATCGAAAAGAACACCTTCAATACGCCTTCCCAACCGATTACCATCCGGCTCGGAAGCCCGACAATCCGCAACAACACCATCAACGGGTCCGGCACGTACTACGGCGTGCATGTTGAGAGCACCAGCATCACGCCAGTGATCAAGAACAACTCATTCGTCCATTCGGGCGGCTATGGTTACGGGGCGATCCTTTCCGAAGGCGGCACACCTCAAGTCCGCGGCAACGACTTCAGCGGGCTCGGGGCCACGATGGCTGTCCAGATAGGCTACTCATCGGTGCCGGACCTCGGCACTGCCGCGGACTTCGGAAACAACATCTTCAACAACGCCTACGTCCAGATCATGACCGGCTGGACAGCCAAGCAGACCATCTACGCCATCGGCAACACCTGGATTCCAGCCACCCCCGTGTGCGGCACCAACATCCTTCCCGGAGTGGGCACCATCGTCTGGGACGCTGCCGGCACCTCTTGCCCGTAGCCAGGAACAGAACCGGGGCGGCTCGCCGGCAACCGCCCGCAGTTGTGTCGTCGGGGCGACCTGCGCTTGTCCCGACGCTGAACACCGCGCCGTGGGGCGGCTTCTAACCGCGACGGATGGCCCATACAAAAAACACGTAGGTGGCGTCTGACCGAGACGTCCACTCGCTGACAGGCAGCCAGCCATTGCCCCGCGCCTACGCGCCAGGACACAAGCCAATTTTCGATGGCTTAGGTGCTCACATCGCAGGGAAAGAGGGTTAGTCTTAAGGACTAGATCTCAATCGGAGGCACCGATGGCTGCTCAGTACCGCCTTCCTGTCATTCTGTCCCTTGCCATAGCGACCATCGTCGGATGCACAACGGCGACAGTTTCGCCCGTGACCAACCCATCGGGAGGCACTGCCACAGGCGGCAACGCCGCTTCGGGCGGCATCATCAGCATCATCAGCACGGCTCCTGCGGGCGGAACCGGCGGCAGTTCGAGCACGGCGGCCAACCCTTGCCTGGGCCCCAACCCACCCTCGAATTGCCACATGGTGCCCTCTGGTCCCGCCTGCGGCGACGGGAAGCTCAATCAGCCATCCGAAGAATGCGACGACAACAACAGCGTTCCTGGCGATGGGTGCAACGGGATCTGCAAGGTCGAGCCGAATTTCACCTGCCCCACACCCGGTCAGCCCTGCATCCCCACCTTCAAGTGCGGCAACGGCAAGATCGAACCTGGCGAGGTGTGCGACGACGGCAACACGCTTGCGAACGATGGCTGCAGTGCAGACTGCACGGTGCAAAGCGCGAGCTACATCTGTCCCACGCCCGGCCAACCCTGCACGCGGGTCGACTTCTGCGGGGACAAGCGCGTGAAGGGCGACGAGAACTGCGACGACGGAAACACCGTGGCCGGCGATGGCTGCGACTCCAACTGCCACCAGGAAATCGGCTGGGTTTGCCTGGTTCCTGGCAGTCCCTGCAAACGTGTCAATGTCTGCGGGGACGGGATCCAGAGCGCCGGCGAGCAATGCGACGATGGCAACACCAAGGGCGGCGACGGTTGTTCGGCCGATTGCAAGTCCATGGAGTCGGGCTTCCAATGTCCCACGCCAGGCAAGCCCTGCCTGGACATGAACAAGTGTGGCGACGGAATCGTCACCGGTACTGAAACCTGCGACGACGCCAACACCGATCCCACCGACGGGTGCGACAACTGCCAGATCAAGAAGGGCTATGCCTGCCCATTCCCTGGCGCCAAGTGTATTGCCAAGTGCGGTGACGGCATTCTGCTCTTGAACGAACGCTGCGATGACGGCAACACCAAGGACGGCGACGGCTGTTCCAGCACCTGTCAGTGGGAGCCGGGCTGGGCTTGCACGGGCACCCCGCCCAACTACACCTGCCACAAGACCACCTGTGGCGACAAAGTCAAAGAAGGCACGGAAAGCTGCGACGACGGCAACAACAACTTGGGCGACGGTTGCACGCCGCTTTGCACGCTCGAGCCGGATTGCAGCGGTGGCGCCTGCAAGTCGACCTGCGGCGACGGCATCGTACTCGCCAACTTGGGCGAAGACTGCGACGACGGCAATGCCATCAGTGGGGACGGCTGTTCCTCGACCTGCAAGGTTGAACCTGGCTACCAGTGCAAGCAACCGCCTTTGGCAGATACCATGCTCGTTCCGGTGGTGTATCGCGACTTCAAGTTCCACAATCCCGTCGATTTCGAGGGAGGGGTCATGGGTTCAAACAGTCCCTTCCAGGGCATGGTCAACCCGACTCTCGACGCCACGACCGGCAAGCCCGTCTATTCGGGCATCGGCGGCAACGCCCATGTGTTGAGCGCCGCCACATTCAGTCAGTGGTACACAGACGTAGCCGGGGTCAACCATTCAACCCCGACCACGATGACACTTTGGAATAATGGCAAGGGCGACTACGTCAACCGATACGGTGCCAACGGCGAGCAGTTCAACATAACCGAGACCGCCTACTATTGCGGCAACGTGGGATCTGAGCTCTTGGATCCGAACGGCATTCCTATCCCCTGCACGTCGAAGTACGCGAACGGAACCGACGACTGTTCCATAAAGATGGCGGCCGGAGAGACACTGCTCAAGTGCTACACCGCCAATGGCTCCTACAGTGCCACGTTCATCGTGTCCAAGGTCGACGGCAATCCGCTCTTCTTCCCGGTCGATGGCGACACCTTCACGCCGGCGTCCGAACTGACGGCCGCAACCATTCCACCCTACTACGACAAGCAGGCGACCTGGCCCTACGACCTGGATGCCGCCGGCAACAAACGCCTGCACAACTTCAGCTTCACCAGCGAAGTCCGCTATTGGTTCCTCTACGACAAGACCAAGACCTACACCCTCGACTTCGTTGGAGACGACGATGTGTGGGTCTTCATTAACCGGAAACTCGCTGTGGATCTCGGCAGCATTCATACTCCGGTCATTGGCACTGTCGTCATCGGCGCCACTGGCAACGGCAACACGACCGTCACCCAAACATTGCCCACTCCTGTGCCTGCCCCCATTCAATCGACTGCCACCCTTGGTTTGCAGAACGGCCAAGTCTACGAGATCGCCGTCTTCCAAGCCGAACGCCAGACCACCGGCTCGTCGTACAAGCTCACCTTGAGCGGGTTCAATGCCTCGGCCAGTGTCTGCGGACCAATCTGTGGCGATGGCGTTCTGTCGCCCGGGGAACAGTGCGACGACGGAACCAACGCCGGCGGCTATGGCCAATGCGGCCCTGGCTGCGTGCGCGGACCCTACTGCGGAGACGGCGTTGTCAATGGGCCTGAAGCATGCGACGACGGCAAGAACGTGAGTGCCTACGGCTCGACTGGCTGTGCCCCTGGCTGCCAGACGCCGGCGCGTTGCGGAGACAAACTCGTGCAATTCGCCTTTGGCGAAACCTGCGACGATGGCGTCAATGACGGAACCTACGGCAGTTGCAGTTCCACCTGCCAGGCCGGCCCGCGCTGTGGCGATGGCGTCGTCAATGGTGGGGCCGGTGTCGAGGAATGCGACGACGGCATCAATGACGGCACCTACAACAATTGCGCCCCTGGCTGCAAGAAGGGGCCGCGCTGTGGTGACGGCGTTCTGGCCACGGATTTCGGCGAAGAATGTGACGACGGCAACACCGTCGCTGGCGACGGCTGCAGCCCCAACTGCCGCAACGAAGGCATCTGTGGAGATGCTGTCGTCAATGCCGCCACCGGTGAAGAGTGCGACGACGGCGTCAACGACGGTGGCTACGGCGAATGCGGCCCCGGCTGCAAGTTCGGCCCCCGCTGTGGCGATGGCGTGAGGCAACAGCCTCAAGAGCAGTGTGATGACGGGACCAACAAGGGCGGCTACGGCGAATGTGCCCCAGGGTGCGTGCTGGGGCCCCACTGCGGGGACGGCCAGCTACAGCCGGGCTACGAGGAATGCGACGATGGCAACAACGTCGACAACGACGGTTGCAGCGCAGCCTGCAAGGCCGAAGCCTGGCAGCAGCAGTAGCTACGGCCTGTCGGGTAATTGCAGGCCGCCCGCAGGGCCGGCCCGCTGGTCGCTCACGCTACCGCTACCGCTCACGCGCACGCAGGCCGACCTGCGGCACGAGCCCCGAATTCCTCAACCGGCGGTAGTGACTACGGATACTGCCCGTCGACGATCCCGTTGATGTACTTCTCGATGTTGGTGTAGCCGGTCTTGTCGAAGTCGCCGGTGGCATCGGAGGGGTCGTTCGGGTTCAGGCCATACTTGGTTTCCCAGGCGTCGGGCATACCGTCCTTGTCGGTGTCCACGGGCGCAGTCCCGCCCGCCAGGGTCCCGTAGCCGCTGTTGCCCAGACCCGTGGCGGTCTGGTTTGTCCACAGCTGGCCTGATTTCCCCAGCGATTTCGCATCGGCGACGACCAAGGCATCGACCTGATCGCGGTGCAAAGAGCAGCCGGCGCTGGCCAGGACCGTGGTGTAGGTGTCCGCCGCGCTCTTGGTCGGCAGGCTCGCGGTGTCGGTGGAGTTCGCCTTCGTCGCCTTGGTCGTGCCGCCCGGAGAGCCTGCGTCGGTCCCGTTCAGTGTGCCGTCCTTGTTGGTGTCCGCGAGATTGCCGCTCACGTAGAAAGTCTGGCCGGCATTCAGCTGGTAGAAGTAGTTGCCTACGCTGTTGGTCGACGGGCCTGCGATGAAGTAGTTGTTGATGAGGTCGTGCCAGAACACGCCGCTGGTGTCCCCGGCACAGTAGGCGTACTGGTAGTTGTAGACCACGTTGTTGACGAACTGGGTGTTGCACTTGGCCAGGGGCATGCGACCGTGAGCGTTGGCCCACAGGTTGCCGTACCAGGTGAAGAATCCCCCGGTCTGCTCGGTGTGCGCACCAAACTGCTGCCCGGTTGGGTTCGCGTTGATGGAATTCTGCACGGTGATGTTGGTCATGGTGGACTTGCTGTTCGACGCGTCGATGTTGTTCCACTGCGCGAACTCGATCGAGATGTGATCGAAGATCAGGTTGCTGGCATCGAGCAGGTTGATCCCGCTCTTCGAACTGTCGGAGTCGAGCAGGCCCTGGCGGAAGCGGAAGTAGCGCGTGATCACGTTTGTCGAGGCGTTG
>Ga0182017_10000680_pt1 | contig 26703 bp, 28 predicted proteins | sample 712E3DmetaG_FD_120492 | JGI IMG/M metagenome (GOLD analysis project Ga0182017, IMG submission 120492) | Permafrost microbial communities from Stordalen Mire, Sweden - 712E3D metaG | ecosystem: Environmental > Terrestrial > Soil > Wetlands > Permafrost | place: Sweden: Stordalen | collected... | reverse complement strand
TCGGGTTGCTGCTGCTATTCTAGCACTGCGGGGTCATTGGGTGGTCCTAGTTGGTGTACTCCGTGAAGGTCAGTACCGCGCGTGTGAGGCCAGGGGCTCCCGTCGAACACGTCGTTCCATTTTGTGACCCAATCTGCAGGGCGATCGTGTGATAACCGGCCGCCATCGAGGTTTCTCCCAGCGGAGCAAGACTCGCGTAGCCCGTACCTGGAGTCGCCAACAATTCTGCTCCTAGCTCCACCCCATCGTAAGTCAGTCGGGCCGCACAGAAGCCGGTCACATAATTGGCATAGACGGTCATCGTCGCCGCAACAACAACTTTACCGGCACCCCCGCTTGTAGGCGTCGACAATACGTCAACCCACCCCGCGGTGACGCTGGTTACGGTGTTATAGTTGTCGCCGTAATAGATATATTGCATCTGTTTTGGCGGCACCGGCAGCGTCGCCCACATGAGGCCGTTGGTCGTGCTGGTGCTGGTTGTGGTGTCGGTCCCCGCCACGAGCCACTGCCCGTGCGTCGGCGTATTCGCCCCAATGTGGTGGATGTGGTTGCTCGCCGATGGACTTGTGCTGGACCCTGCCGATGCAGGGCCTGCCGTGATGTTGGTGGGGAGTGAGGTGCTGACCGAGACAGAAGGAATCGGCACCCAACGGATCTCACTGGCCGTGCCTGTCGACGTGCTGGTATCCGTCCCATTCGCCGCAACTGGCATCTGCCCCTGCGTCGGCGTATTGCTGCCAATGTGGTGCTGGTGGCCGGAGTCAGATGCCTTCCCCTGTGTGCCCGCCAACGCTGTCCCTGCCGTAACGTCGAGAGCTACTGAGGTGTCGATTGAGATCGAAGCTCCAGTTGCAGTGCTGACGTTCATCCAGCCGGCCTGCGTTGGAGAAGTAGCGCAAAGACATTGATTTGTCGTTGGGGGAGAAAGACCAGTAGCATCGACGTAGCCACCATCAAAATTGCGAAACCCCGATGCAATGCGATCATTGATAAATCGATAATCATTCATCGTCGCGAAAAGCGCGACGTGAGGAACAAAACGCGACGGCCATGCACCACTGCGCCCCATGTGCAAAGAAGCACTACCGCTAGGAGCAGAAGCGATAAATGTCAGAGAATAAGGGGTTTCCGTGGTTGCAACAATGTCGCTGCTGGTCTGTAGATAGACTGTGTAGAGTCTGCGCACGTCGTCCCCCGGCACGTCTATCGGCGGGAAGCTGCCTATTGTCCCCTCTGTCACGGTCACGGTGGCGTCGGCCGTGGAACGCAGCCACAGGGATAGCTCATAAGTAGCCCTGGGCCAGGTCGGCATTCCGGGAAGATAGCCGTAAAGATTCGTGAAACTAGAGGTATACGGACTGCTCCCAAAAATCTGGGTTGGGGTAGCTGTCAGGGTCGCCACATTCTCAGCATTTGTAGCCGATGCATACTGTACTAGATAGTGCAGGACCGTGGTAGAAAAGTACAGGATCAACCCTGCACTTGCAGCCGGCGGAGCCCAACCGAAATTGGTTCCGGTAGCCGTGCTGGTGCCCGTAGCGGTGTTGCTCGCGCTGCTGGTTTGGGTCTGGGTTCCGGTGACGGTGCCCGTCTGAGTCTGTGTCGCCGTCGCGGTCTGGGTCGACGACTGGGAGATGGTTTCAGTTGTCGTGTGCGTATACGTCTGCGTGAGAGTGCTTGTGCTAGTTGTGGTCGCGGTCTGCGTAATCACGCTGGGGCTTTTGGCCTTGCGCCGAACGATGCCCGTGCTGTATTCGACCCAGTAGACATAGGTAGAGTTGGCGGCGTTGATCCCAAAGGGTGCACCTGTCTCGCCTGTTGCAAAATCCTCAGCGCTTCCGCCGCTGATGGCTTTGCGCCGGATTTTACTGCTGGTGTAACTAGTCCAGTAAACGTAGGTGCCATCTGTCGACACGTCAAAGCAATCTGCTTCTCCCGTTGCGAAGTCCGCTGCAGTGCCAGAGACGATTGCCTTCACACGAATTGAAGCGTGGCCTGTCGTCCAGTAGATGCTGGTCCCGTCGGATGTGACACCGCCTGGGTAGTATTCACCTGTCGCGAAATTCTCGACTGTACCACCGTATTTGTCTTTTCGACGAATGGCCCCGCTGCTGTTGTTCGCCCAGTAGACGGTGCCGGTCCCTGCGTCGTACGCAACGCCCTGGGGAACGCTCTCTCCCGTCTGGAAGTTATGGGCTGTTCCATCTCCACCAATGTCGGCATATCGGATGGAGCTCCCTGCTGCCCAGTAGACTCTCCCGCCAAAATGATCAACCGCAACACCCATAGGATTTGTTTCACCTGTTACAAAATTAGAGATAGTACCTCCGCTCGGAGCTCTCTGGCGAATCTGTCCGCCAGAGTAACTGGACCAATAGACCTTGGCAGTATCGAGTGCGATGCCAAAAGGAGCTGTCTCGCCTGTTGCAAAATCCTCAGCAGTCGCGGTTGCGGTTGCGGTCTCGGTCGATGTGATCGACTGAGTGAGCGTTGAGGTGGCGGTTTGGGTGCCCGTCGTCGACGCGGTGTCGGTCGTGGATGTCGTGTGGGTCTGCGTTTGGGTGACGGTGCCCGTTCCCGTGCTGGTCTCAGTCAGTGTGCCGGTGCTGGTAAGCGAATGGCTTGCGGTGTTGGTGGACGTCGCGGTGCGGCTGGCGGTGTTGCCCGTCAGTACGTCCCCGGGGTTAGCGTTGGCCAAGCGGGAGTCGGTGGGATCATCGACGAATCCCACGGTCGGCGGACTGGTCGACATGGACGTGACCCGCAGTGCCTGGCCGACTGTCGTGGGAGGCGCCCCGGTGCAGGTGTCGACCGTCGAGCCGTCTAGCATCGACATGTAACAGGCCGTCACCTGCGCAGGGTGGGTCAGACCCGTGGTGCTGTCTAGGTAGACGGGAGAGCCAAGAGTTCCCGCTCCAACGGATGCGGCGCCTATCCCGAGGCCGAAGCAGGCGGCGAAGAGGATGGAGAGTTGAGAGAGTGACCGAGTTTTCGTCATTGGTTTCCTATTCAATGGCCGGTGAGGCAACTTCGTCCCACGCGCTCGAATCGGCGCGCAACTTGAATCCGATAATCGAACCGGCAGTAACGCCGATGTCCTGGCCGCCAGCGCCGAGGCCACCGGAGACCAGCGTGAAAGGGGCAAAACCCGTACCTGGGCTGCCTCCGTTTTTCAGAATGCAGGCGTCGTGGAAGCGAATCCAGATCACGTCGCCGCCGTCCCAGCCTCCCGTGGCAACTCCCGTGACATCACCTGTCCCGCTGGCGGTGGCTGAGTTGCTGTTGCCCATCGTGATCGTTCCACCCGTGATCGTGACCGCGACATCAGGAGTGTGGATGCGTCCCGAGATGCCGCCTTGACCGGGCATCCCGAAAAGTGAATCCAGCTCACTTGCGTTCGGCCCACCACACTGGACGTACAGCACAGCACCGTCCCCGAGGGCGTGGTCGCAGAACGCCGCGAGCGAGTAGCGGAGCCGGTCGGTTGCGTTGCCCGCGCAGGCAGCGGCCAGCAGGGGAAACTCGAAGAGCTGGTACGTGTCGGTCAGTGTGCCGACGTAGCCTGGCAAGGGAGGCGGCGGGGCCTGCGTATAGTCCACGACCGTCGTGCCGGTGCTGGACTCGCGGGTCAGGGGGACAAGCGAGGGGCGGGCGGGCGGCGGGAAAAGCGTTTCAACTCCGCTTGGCATCGTAGGGCCGTAGCCAAGGTGCAGCGTCGCCCCGTTGGCCCCCCATGCGTTCAGTACGAGCACCATCCAATCGGTCGATAGCGCCCCAGTGGTTGCGAGCACCGGCACGTTGAAAGTGAAAAGTTGCGGCGTGCTGGTAATGGTCCGTACGGGCGGAATGTTCCTGTGGTCGCTGTACTGATAGCAGGCGCCACCACCACCAACGAATCCCCTATCTAGGCCGATGGCCTCGGCTCCGACAAGGCCGAATGTGTAGCTACCACCGGGACCGCCTGTCACCCACGCCCAGAATTTCACCGGCACCGTGCCGCCTGGCCAGGTCGTTTGCCCAATCGCCGGGGAAAGCATCGTGATGGCCGCGGTATTGCTTACCACAGCCGTCAGTTCCCCATCCGTGCCCGGGATGAACGCAGCCAAGCTCCCATCCGCCTGCAGGTAGTACACTAGCGGAGGCACCGGAACCGTTCCGCCCGCGTAGAGCTTGTATGTGCAACCAGGCAGGCCGCCGTCCACCTTAGCCCAAATCTTCGCCATTAGGGCGCCGCTGGGCCAGAGCGCTAGGCTCGGGTCATTGGGCGCCGTGTGAAAGTCGAAGATGGCGCAGCCGTTGTCCAGAAACCCCACGCCCACATTCGCACCGTCTGTCGTGGCGGGTGGGTCGCGAATCGGTGATAGCAGTCGGTTGGAGTTGCTGTCACCGCGCGTGTCGGCAACGTCGGAGGTGTCGGCGCGCGGGTAGTAGACATTCGTGAGCCCAGTCGTAGGCGTGGTCGGGTGCTGGTGAAACTGGCTGGACGGCAGGTCATTCGGATCGCCCGGCGTGCCTGCCCCGCCGTCAACCGTCGGGAGCGCCTGCCCGCACTTCACCTGCACGTCAATGGTGGGTGACTCGGGGTCACTGACCAGTGAGATGCTCTCGTTGGGTGAGCGCAGTAGTTCGTTCCCGTAGACCGGCTCTGCGTCCGCGTCGCGCTTCACCTTGTGATCGTCGGCCGCTGGAATAGCGGGCAGCTTCACTACCAGGACGCCGCCGACAGTGGCCGTGGCCAGCGCCGAGCCCTCACTGTCCACGAGTTTCGTCTGCAGCGATCCGTGGCCGGTGTCGGTGGGGGAGGCTTTTACTTCGTGGTCGTCTCCTCCCGGCATGCCGTTCGCCGCTGTCAGTGAAGTTTCGATACAACTCGCCCACCCACCGCCCACGTACAGTTCAACCAGCACAGGGTCCGCGCTGCTGGTCCACGCCTGCAGCAGCACGGCTAGCCGCAGCCCGGTCCCGATCATCTGCGGGACGTCGATTTCCAGAACGCTGTGCCGAACATTCGGCTCGGAATAGTCGCCGGTGAAGTACGGATCCCCCTCTTCGACGTGCTGGCCAATCGTCGTCACCGTGGAGCCGTCGGCATCGACCTGCAGCAGCGTCACCAGCACGCCGTACCGCTCGCCCGCGGACAAGAAGGGTGCGTCGGTCCACAGGTGCAAAATCATCCTGTGTTCTGGCCACACGCCGAGCCCCGGCACGTTGACGGCCATCGCAGCCTGTGCCAGGTAGGCCGGCGTTGCCGACGTGGGGGAGGCGGTCAGGAGCCCATCGTCAGGCGCCTCCCCCACTAGCGACTGTGCAAACTCGTCCACGGCCTCGCTGCTGAGGTAATAGACCACGCGCCCCGCGGTCCCCGCAACGGCATCGCCAACGGACTGCCAAGGAGACGCCGCCGTGATTCCGTCGGCAATCCGTGAGGCTATTTCGTCGGCGATGCGGGACATGGCCAGATCACGATGTAGGCGCAGATCCAATCGCGAGGATGAAGGTCGAGGCGGTCATCCACGTCAACGTACCAATAACGGTGGGCACGATATCCGCCCCAGTCGTTCTCCAGTGGGGGATAGACACAACCAAGTGATAGTCGATCGGAGTGGCCATTACGCCATAGATTGCCCCAAACGGCATATCCCAGGTAACGCTGCCCGCTTGAGGCACTGACCCTGCGCCAATCGTGAACGAATAATTGACCCAGGACAGTTGCCACCCACCCCACCGAATAGTGCCAGCTACGGGGTCACCATTGTGATCTATCTCTAAATTCGAGGAAAACCCAAACAACGTACGTAGTGCCACATGGATCAGGGGCGGCAATGATTCAGCGAGTGCTGTTTTGATCGCGTCTGGAATCCAACTCACTCCGTAGATTTCCCAGTACGTCGTGTTGTCGGTGGCGAACCCGTTGAAGGGTGGAGTTACTTTGCACTGATACACGGTGGACACGGTAGCGCCTGCGACCTGGACAACATCTCCTTTACTGTACTGCTCGGCGGAGTTGTAGTCGGGAATGCCACGGCTGCGCAGGTAGCGCCCGAGCGTGCTAGTCTGCTTGAGAACCCAGTTCATCCACTGGTAGGGAGGAGCTGCTATCGTTGGCGTAAACCCCGCAAGCTGCTGACCATATGACGGAGTCGATATATCTCCCTCTGCGGCTCCGCTTGCCCAGGGGTTTGCATCCAAATCTGGCTGTGCAATTGACATGGCTGGTTTCCTTTACGTGAAGGCGCTGGCCCAAATTCCGCTTGTGGTGTCCCACCCAACGCCGCCCGGCGTGAGCGGAACCCCAATATTGTTGATATCGCTGAAGCTGTAGACGCCGGTATTTGGCTGCCATTGAAAATCAAGTTGTGTTCCCGAAGGCCGCGCAACCAACCCATAGAGAAGGTTGGATCTACCAGCCCGCAAGTGCAGAAGCTCCATTTGTACGTCTGTCGGCTCCTGAACGGCACCTGTCACCGGATAGATCAGCGTCACGCGCGTCGACATGTGGTTGCTATCATCGGTCAACATCGTGATGACTGAATTGCAATCCGCACCCTCCTGCATTGCGAGAGCGTTCGTCGGGTCAAAAATCCACCACAGCGACATGCGTAGACCGCCACTATTCGCCACTGCGCTGTTACGATAGATTTTGGCCTGCACAAGCTGCCAGAAGGTTGCATCGCCCAACACCGTGCCGTTCGGAAGATACTTGGTCACGCCGACTAGCTGCCCGATGATCCGCAGTTGGTCTCCGGTCGCCGGATTGTTGTTTACCGGGTAGGTGGCTCCACCGTCGGGCGTGTAGTATATGTTGTCGTTGGGGTTGAGCAGCCTCCCAACCCGTTGGACTAGGTTGTCAAGGTCCTGCCCCATCTGGTAGATGCCGGTTAGGAGCGCAACCAGCTTGGGGCTCTTGACATACTGACTGATGATACGGCCAAGCCCCTGCGTTGCTGGGTCACCGAGCTTGCCGACAAAATCAATAGTGGTGGTACTCATGAGATCTCATGCCGGGAAGGCATAGACGCCGTTGACGATAATGTCTGTTGCCAAGATGCTCGCGTACTGCAGAAACGTTAGCGGAAGATTTGTGCCGGCCGACAGCCAAGTTATCTGCTCTTCCTCGCCAAAACCATAACCAAGTTGCATTCCACCGCTCGTGAAATCAAACCCAGGAACTTTCCCAACGAAAGAGCCAAGAATGGAAGTCCACGATATCTCTCCAGCGCTGTCTCCACCCAGAGGGGTGTTCAACCGGTCGGCGGCCCATTCGCCAATTAGTGTAGCAATCTGCTGCGCACCGTCACTTGGCCATCCCGAGCGTGTTGTGTACGTCAGTTTTACCCCTACACGCTTGGCCGTCGCAATGTCGAAGCTGATGGGATGGTTTGTATTGCCTTGTTCATCTTCCGCCGTGGTATCGATGGTCCCCCCCTGGGTTCCGCAGCCACCCTTTAGGTCGTAGATTTTTTGTGCTATCTGGTGCTGGTAGTCGTCCGGCGCGCCTGCCGCCACTACCACGACAGGCCGGATGCTGTGTGGGTTGAGCGTCCCTCCTCCGGCAAAGGTCTGAATGATTCCCGTGTTGTTCTCCCAGACTGCCGCCTGTGCTACCACTCCCGTCATGTTGTTGAGCGCGGCTTCGAGCCCGTCGGCCATCCCCTGCGAGGCCAAACCAAAGGACAACGTGCGTCTGATGCGGGCGTTTGGATCTCCCTCGGTCATGTATCCAACCGTCGCAGAACTTGCCACCGCCACTGAGTCTAGCCCAGTGGTAGTGCTGAGGATTGCCATGGGCGTACCGGCAGGGCACGTCGTGGGGCCAACGACCGTACAGACTGCCCAGACGTTGCTACTTGAGCCGCCGCCTGCGATGGTGCCGCCCGGCGTGTGGGCGCCGGTACTTGGATTCAGCGTGTAGACGCTCGACCAGGTGGCGGTGCGACCGTCCGCGAGCGTGCTCTGCAGCAGCGTATTCGCCGGTATGGAGGTGCTGGGAGTGCCGGCGAACGTGACCGGCACGTAGGACGCCATCCCTTGCTGACGACGAAGACCGGCCAGCAGCAAGATGTTCGACAGGAACTGCCCGGTAGCGCCATTCGGATTCGCCAGCCCGTTGTACAAGTCGGCTACCCCACCTTCTAGATCACTGTACATTTCAGAACTTCCGCCGATGATCTGGCCTTCTGGCGACCGCGGGTCCAGGTCTGCGTCGGCCCCATAGGCAGTCAGGTAAAGCGCGTTCTGCGTCGCGATGATGTTGGCCTGTGAAACCCGGGTGTATCCCGTGGGCGTGATGGCAGCTTGGAAAAGACTCATTGGGTTGGACTCCCTACGGCCCAGGGGCCGCCATTCATGGTCACGCCGCGGGCCTGGCAGACAAGCGCGCGCGTCGTGTGGTCGAACGAAAGCGAGAACGTGGTGATGCTGTTGATCCCAGGACTCGACAGGATGGCCGCCTTGAAGACCGCCTCCGCGTATGCCGTGTCGGCGGGGAACCTCCCCATGATGGGCCGGTCGGTGGCGTTCGCATTCGGCATGTACGGGATGCCCTCCGACGCGTTCAGAAACCACTCGCCTTGCAAGAATTTCAGGGTGCAGTCAAGCGTCTGCTGAATGGCGTCGTCACCCGTCAAAAAGTTGGCCCTGCCATGCCCGCCCGTGATGTCTCGGTGGCCATCCGTGGGGTCAACGCTGAGGCGGCGACAGATGAAACTCATTTTCCAGCCACCACAGTTGAAGAACCGCAGCCGTGCGCCCCGTGGGGCATCCCGGTGAAGGCGCAAAAGTCGCTGGCGAGCACGACGCCGTTTGCCGCCCCCCCCGCGGGGACCGTAAACGGCAAAGTCTTTTTGACAAGGTCTGGCAAAGCCGGTACGGGTGGCAGTGCGGCGGACGTGTTGAGGCAGACCATCCCCCCGATGATGTTTGCGTTTCCACTTGCAGCAACCTTTACCGCTCCGGTGGCGTTGACGGTGACGTTGCCACCGTTGTCGATGCAGACCTTACTGGCGTTGCTGAGGGACCGCAATTCCACCGCCGTCGTGCTGGCGTCGGAGATTGCGCGCGGCTTGCTGCGATACCCCAGCTCGGCAAAGGCGTCCGACAGGTCGTGCGTGCGGTAGCAGGCAGGAGGCTGCACACCCCCGCGCTTCCACCATGAGTCTAGGCACTTCTCGGAAAAGTGCAGCAGGCACTCATCTCCGCGCTTCACCGGGAACGTCAGGGCGAAGTCACCACCCCCCGGGAACCCGACCGGCACGTCCACAAGCTTCGGCAGCGCCACCGGCCCCTTGTCGCGGAAGACCCGCATGATCGCCGGATACACCGTCACAGTCTGCGCACTCTGGTTGTAGCTGTCGATGATGCCGGGTATGTGTGTGTGCAGGTCGGAGCGGAGAGCATCCAGAGCAGCGTTCAGCGCGGCGTCTTCGTCATCGCACGCGGCGTCGATTTCTTGGAGCTGGGTGGTGAGGTCGTCGGTTCTCAATTCGCCCCTCCGCTTGCTGGCTGTTTCCAGTTGCGAGCAATCTCCTTGTGCCCGCTCGCGGCCGAGCCTAGATGGTATGCGCGCGTCTCATCCCCATGTGCCCGCGCTGTCTTTGCAGCCTCCAATAGCATTCGGTGCGCGTCGTAATGGTCCGCCCTCGTGTACCCGGTCGAATGGATGGTGGCATGCTGTTTTCCACGCTCGACCAGGTCTGCCGGCAAATGTTCATCGCGCTCTGGCGCCACCACTGCCTTGCCGCTTCGTGTCTGTCCGATCGTCCCGCCATTGTGTGCATTGACTCCGCCGCTGCCCCACTTACCGTCAGTGTCCCGTGGCTGGTCTGGGTCAAACGCATCGACCACCCGCTGCGCAGACTTGTTGCCCAGGCGGGCAAGACTCTTGTAGTACGCAAGACGCTCTGTTTTCATAGGAGCACGTCGTCGTCTGGAGTTGAAGAAATCGGCAGCCCCTTGATGGATGGTATCGGAGAGTCGAGCGCCACGCACATGCTCTCGCACTCCCAGTTCGGCCCGCGTGTATCGCCCGCCATCTTGACCGCGTATGTCTTATACACCCCGTCGGGGTCAGTGCGAACAGGCTTCTGTGGGCCGTGCAACTTGTGCTTCTGGCCTTCGATGGCTTTCGCCAAGTGCTTCTGCTTGATCTCGTTGTTTTGTAGCCACAGCTTGCGGGCGGGTACAATTCGCGGGTCCAGCAGCGTTCTGATCTTGATGCCCTTGTTGTTGACCTCGGGCGTGCCCAGAAGACCCGTCTCGCTCGACACTACGATGGCCTCGCCGGGCAGCACGCTGTCGACTGGGACCATGATCATCGCGCCGTTCTGGATCGACCAGTGTGCATCACTGTTGCGGGCCGCCTGGTCCATGACATCCCGGACAAGCCCCGAGTACGTACGCCCACGCGCGAAGCGTGTCTTGAGGTTCTTGCCCGCGATACGCCCCTCAGTGGTGGCGCGCATACTGGTAAAGAGCCGGTGGATCACATCGCCGTCGGTGTGACCGGCCTCAAGCGTGAAGTTCACCAGGGCGTTGCGGAAGTCCTTGTCACCGTCGCCCGCGTTGATCTCAGCGATGCGGTCTACGCCGGCCTCGCCGTAGAAGTGGGTAAAGCGAATGTTGCCGCGAAAGAACACCCGCACCTGTCCCTGATATCCGCCCTGCAAGATGACGTCGTTGTATTCGCGGCCAATCGTCTTCTCGTGCTCTTGGCTGAGACCGTATATCTTGATGAGCGCCTGGTTGGGCGTGCGGTAGATGGTCTTCGTTATCTCGAACGTCATGCGCAGCCCCGGGGAGCCGTCGGGCTGGACGTTGGAAATCAGAAGGCCGTTGTCATACCTGACGTTGCCGTCGCCGTCGTGGCCCACCAACAGTTGCAGGACGCGACCCATCTTCGGGCCGGTGTTGCCCGAGACGTAGAGGTTTGGTCCCCATTGGGTCGTAGTGGCGGTTGTCACGTGACCACCTCCCCCGGCGCCACGAATACCACAATCACGCGCGTTCCCAGGTCGTCCGGGCCGGCGTCCGTCATCTGCAGTGCGGGCTGTACGGTTGTCGCGTCTACACCCGCAATTGCCGCCTGAGTCGCCGTCAACGTCACCAGCGCAGGCGCGGCCGACGCCGACAGGTCAGTGGCGAACATCGCCCCGATGCCCAATCCGAACGGCTCCAGCAGGTCGCACCCCAGGAGGATCGGAATCCCCGCGACCAACACCTCCTCAGTCACTTTCAGTGACAGATCGAAGTACCACACGCCGTTTCGGTCGTTGTAGCTGGCGCGGAAGCCGTACTCGACGCCGTTCAGGCTACAAGAGAAGGTCTGCCAGGGGTCGGCGGTGAAGGGGATGACTTGCATATCTATGCCCCAACCTTCAACTTCCACAGCTCCGACGGAGGCCTCTTCTGTGCTGAAGTGGGATCCGGCGCGTCCTTCTTGCCCCCGTCGACCGGGGCCGCCGCCTGCCGCTTGGTCTTCTTCGGCCCGCGCTGCGGATAGACCACAGTAGCGGTCTGGGCGAAGATGACCGGAACTACTTGGATCGTCACCCACAGCACGCCCGAAGAGTCAACGTTCTGCTCGGCCGACCCTTCCTTAAACATCATGTTCTGATAGAGCTTCAACCCCGTCTGAACGTCGAAGACCGCGAAGCTTTCGGCCTTGTCGAGAATGGCCTGCCAGGCATTGACGGTGCGGCGGACATTCGGCCCCGTGAAGTACGTAGCGTTGGGGTTGAAGGGGACCATGCTTCTGCTCTGGTCCTCGACCATGAACGGCGTATCGGAAACCGCCACCTCAAGCGTCAGCGGCACCTGGTTGACGTAGGCGTGGTCCGTCATGCTCACGCCTGTCTCGACGGGGTTCTTTGTGATCTCGATCGAGAACTGGTGCTTCTCACTGATGACCGAGTCGAAGATCAACACGTCGGGAATGCCCGTCGTGGGGTCGTTCCCAAAGTTGAAGTGTCGGTTTATGATGGCGGTCTGGACCATCACCGCACCCCCGGCGCGCGGTTGCGGTGGTTGACCCTGCTCACGTCGCGGCGTTCGTAGGTCTCGCGAAGCTTGCGGTCAACTTCTTTGGCTGTGCCTCGCGGGTCAGTCGAGCCAAGTACGTTGATCTCCACCTTGGCGATGTTGGAGCTGTTATCGACCATGCCGCCGCCGTTGGGCAGAGACATCATGCCCCAACCCGCTGGGAGGCTCGGCGCGGTCGATAGGACTTCGCGACTTGCAAACTCGCGCCCGTAGAAACTGTTGTCATCTTCTGGCTTTACCCCATGCTCCCTGTCGAAGTTCCCCCATGGACGATTATTGGACGCTGCCATGCGGGCGTTGAAATCGTTCTCGTCGTATCCTGTGCGATTGGGCGAGTATGCCGGTCCCTGCTCCCTGCCGTACCAAGCGTCAGTCTTGCCCATTACTTTGCTGAGGAGCCAAATAGCGGGCGTCACGATCTTCGCCATCAAGACAATGCGATCTTCGAGTTCGGCTAGAGAATCCTTGAACCAATTCAGCACCGGGCGCCAATTGTCCTGCAGATTCTTGGCCGCAATTATCCAGCCGCCAATGCCCAGCGTGATGAGCCCCATCGGTCCGCTTGAAAGCGTCAGCGCGACGAAGGCCGCGCTCAAGACGGCCAACGCGCCCTCCATGACCTCAACGCCGTAGGGGAAGCGGTTGACCATCCACCCTGTGACTGACTCGCCTCCATTGTGGAACGTCCACAGGTCTTCGATCACCAGGCCGATAGCCACCAGCACGCCGCCCGTCAACACTCCCTGAATGGCTTTGAATCCCAACTTGAGCATCTCAGCGGTCCCGGCCGCGGTCTTGAATGCGCCCGCCACCTTCATGATCTCGACTCCCCAACCCACGATCATCATCCCGTACTTGTGCGCGTAGATGACCGCCAAGACTGCCAAGACCTTGTCGAGGTTGCGGGCTAACAGGCTTACTGCCTCCACGACCTTGTTGACCGCGTCCTTCACCTTCGCGATGTTCTTTTCGTCTTTCACCCACGCGGTGAACTTCTTCAACAGGTCGTTGACGGTAGGCATGAGCCCCACCGCCAAGCGGTTCTTGAGCTGCTCGACCGCCATCGATGCTTTCTTGAAGCCCCTCTTTGTCAACAGCGCCGCCTCGTAGTCGCTGGCTTTGAACGGGTTGGCCTTGAGCGCCTCCTCGCGCTTCCTGTCGAACGCTGCGCGCCCCTCGCTCAGCAGCTTGACAGTGGCGGGGTCGAACCCAAGGCGCGAGCCAAGCGCTTTCTTCTGCGGCTGGCTGCCGAGCTTCGCCATCTTGTCGGCCACATCGCCGAGTAGCTGCTCGGTGGTCTTCACCTGGCCGTTGGCATCCTTGACGGCAATGTGGAACCGTTTGAACACCATGGCGCCCCTGCCTACCCCCTGCGCGGCCTGGCCCGCCATGATGGTCATCTGGCGCAGCCCGCCCTCCATCCCCTCCATGCTGCCACCGTTCTCCATCGCGACCCTGCCCAGGGCCGCCACGCTGACGGCGCTCAGGCCCATCTGCTCACTGAACTCCTGGATCCCCCCCATGCGCTCGGCCGTCCCCTTGACCATGCGCTCAAGGCCATAGGCGGCGGCCGATGCAGCGCCGACGATGCCGAGAAGCATCCCCTTGGCGGCTTCGGCCTTCTTGGCAAAGCCTTCCAAGTCCTTGGACTCAACTTTGAAACCAAGGGAAACGAGGAGGCTGTCAATAATCGTTGGCATGGGTCTACGTCGTCGGCTTCGTGGAATCCCAGTGGCGCCGCTGGTTCTCTTCCTCGACGTCCATTATCTCGTGTGCGCGCGCAAGCCAGTCGATGTCGTAGCAGTGTGGCCCCGATTCGTCGAGCTGCCAGTATTCGCAAAGCGGCTGGGTTCTCAAGATGGGCCTCCAGATTGCGAAAGAGCAGTCATCGTTGACCGGTTCAACCGGCTTGAATTTCAGGTTGTCTTTGGCGCGCTTGAATCCGAGGGGGCGACGCGAAAAAAACTCGCGTAGTTCACGCGCAACCCCTCCCAGAAGACCTTCCACATGGTGCCGGGGGCGCACTGGGCGAAGGTGGCGTCGATGAGGTTGGGTTGGATCCCGCGGCCGTCGACGGCCACGAATGAGAACACCAACTCCATCATCTCCAACACCTGGTCGCCGTCGGCGTTCTGTACGACCCCAAAGAAGAAGGGCGCCAGCGACTTGAGCGCGTCGGACACGATTTGAAACTGCTTGGCCGGGTCTTTCTCCGCCACGACGGCCGCCAGAATCTCCGTCAGGAAGCCAGTCTTCTGCCCCAACAGGATCTGAACTTCCGGCCCGACCAGTTTGAGCAACTGCACCTGCAGCGGGACCGACTTGGTGGGCGGGATCTTGCTGAACGCATATTCCCGCCCGTCGATGGTCTTGATCTGTGCCGACATGGGCTACGCGACCCCCAGATTCTCGGCCACGTCCGACGGAGTGCCGGCGAACGTCGGATCCCCCAGCTCGCCCAGGCCGGACTCGAAAATCAGCGTCCACTCGGTGCCAACAGCTTCCCCGCCGCGATGGATGGGTGCGTGGTTCTCGATGTAGCCGACGGTCGTAGAAGCGACGTCCTGCCTCATGGCATCCTGAAAGTGCAGAAACACCCCCATCTCGCCGGGCATCTGCTGCAGGTTGAACATGAACGACAGGATCGCATTCGTCGGCGAGAGCTGCGACAGCTTCAACACCGCCTTGACCGAGTTGTCCGCCGACTTGGACGCCGTCATGCGCCCGTCGACCCCCATTTTGTGCGACACCCCCGGCTTGACTCGCTCCCATTGAAAGACGTCGTTTCCTTCATCCCACCCCATAACCGGAGTCGGGCCGTAGCCGTAGCCACTGATCAGAACGCTGATTGTTCTCCAGTCAAAAACTTTCATTGGTCAACTCCTAGCGTTGGAAGATGATGGTGGGTGCGGCGTATTGGATGGCACCGGCGCCGCAGACAAGGATCGAAATTGGGGGTGCCTTGCGGGCCGCACGGTCGGCGCTTGTCATGGTCGACACAGGCGCCGCGTAGATGTAGTAGCCCTTCGGCAGCGGGTCGCCGGTTTCGATGTTGCCTACGCCGTCGAACTTCCACGTGCCAGGCGCGCAGAGCCCCGCAGCCTTCGCCTGCTCCATGAAGGTCGTCAGGTCCATGATCAGCCGGGCCGACCCTTCGTCAGTCTGCGGGATGCGGCTGCCCGCACTCGCCGCCTGTTGGAGCGTGTTGAATAAGGTCGTCTGGATCCCGTTCTCCAGCCAGTCGAGCCCGAGACCCTCATCTTCGAATCGCCCATCGCACGCCACCCCACGACACAACATATCGGTGTTGCCAAAGGTCGCGTACACGTTGCCGTTCCACGAAGTCCCTGCACTGCCGTCGAAGGGGCCGACGATGTTGGTGAGCTGCGTCTGCGTGAGAGACGCCTTGCCGATGCCGGCGAACTGCTTGAACATGAACGTCGACATGCTATTCGGCTGCCCGATGTTCATGGTCGCAGCAGTGGCCATGAGGCACGCGGCTCCAATGTCGTTCGCGTCCGAAGCGGAATCCGTATAGATGCCCATGGCTCGCGGGGTGGAAGCCGCACTGGTCATGCCGGTGAACCCACTGAGCTGCCCCAGAAGGTTGGTGCTGCCCGAGGTGAGCGCCGCCAGACAATTCGCTTCCTGGGTGGTGAAGAAGAAGCGCATCCCGTTTGAGTTGCAGAATGCGGCCACCAATAAGACATCGCTTCCCGCCGTTCCGGGTTCAACGGCCACCAAGTAGAAGTTCGGGTCGTAGTTGTAGCAGGCCGTGATGGCGGCCGTTGCACTGGCGTCACCCGTGAGCCACAAACCAACCTTGAGCGACGCCGGTTGCGGCGACTGGCCAAAGTACGCCGTGGCGAAGTGCTGCAGGGGCGTATCGCTGCCGAAGTCCTGCAGGGGCGTATCGCTGCCGAAGTCCACCGCTACGGCGGCCTCGGAGGTATAGGAGGCCGTGCGCTGTCCGCTCGCCCATGCGCCAGGCTTGGCCTGCGCTGCCGACAGCACCAGCCCGATGCTGAAATTCTTGGCCGCCTGTGGAAGCGCACTCACGCGCAACGTGGGGTTGACGATGTTATTCAGAGAAAACGTGCTCATTGGGTTACCTCACTGGCGGTGATGGTTGCGTGGTCAGGGTGTGGCCGGCCCGGCTGGGCAAACTGCAAATCAACTTCCGCGCTCGCGATGCTGTTCAGCAGGAGCGTCTCATCGTTGGGAGTCGTGAACGTGATGTCGACGCTGCCGCGGTCCTCGTAGTAAGCGCCATTCACCAGGGCCGCGACGTTGCGGGCCGTGGAGACGCGAGCAATGCTGAGGTTCATGCTCTCAGACAGCTCCAGCATGTCTTCCTGGCTGAGGCGGTTGCCCAAGCGGGACGCCTTGTCGAAGGCGCCCAGGCCGAACCCGGCGAGCCCGGCCGAATCGTTGACGGGTGCGGCGTGGCGGAAAAACTGGATCGAGCAGACGAACGTGTAGAGGTTCCGCAGCGTCTGCACAACCTTGGTAGAGCCGTCGGTGGGGTCGTTCTTGGTAGATTTGAACGAGCGCCCGAAGTCCGAGTCGCTCGTCATGATTCGCACTGTCGCGAACTCCACGCCGTCGCTGCCAGTCGGCACCTTCTGGTCAGCGGGCCGCACGTTGGTCATGCTGTAGGCTTTCGTCACTAGGTAGCACACCAAGAACTCACAAGCGTCTTTGAATGTGGCGGGGACGAAGCTCATGGCGTCTCCGGTGGGTCAGGAGGCGCAGGAAGAGTGCCCGGCAGAAGCTTCTGCGCCAGCGCCTTCGTCATGCCGTGCTTGTCAAACGCCGCCACGTGCAGCACCTGATAGGTGTTGCCGGCGTTGTCAACCAGAATGTCAGGCGCCGTTGTCGAGCCGTCCCCGGGGCTGATAGCGCTGGGCGTGTAGAAAGCCTGCACGTCGCTCAACCGCACGCCCTCGGGCAGGAACTGCGCGTCCGCAGTCGCGGCGGGTTGAATGATTCCGCTCAACGTGGAGTCGAGGTAGGTAGTCGAAACGATGCCGCCTGTCCCGACGGTAGAAGTCGGGCGGCGACGCGTGAACGTGGTTCCGCCCAGGTCGGGGTCTGTCAGGAGGTCGGAGACGTTTATTCTCAACGGATCACCTTTGCGTTTGCGGACTGCTCGCCCTCGCGGACGAACGTAATGCTCTGAATCAACTGTCCACTGTCAATCAAAGGCTTCGAGCTGCCCTTGCGGGCAATCGTCGCCGGCTTCAACGGGGCGAATGGGCCGTTGCGAATCTTGCGCTTGACCTCGCCGGCCGCCACCACGCCCAGCATGTCGAGCGACTCTTCGATCGTCTTCCCGCCCAACACGACGGCGCGCAGGTTGGCCTCGTTGAGTCGGTTGAACTTCGGAATTCCTTCGTGGATTCCGCTGCGAAGAAACGACCGCTCTGGGATGCCGCCCTCGGGATACCCAAACTCGTGGACAGCCGCCACCATCGCCAATGCAGTTGCCTCAGGGGAGGAAGACCCCTTATAGGTAGACTTTGCATTCGCCTTGGCCGCCGCAATGTCGCGCTTCATCGCCTGCGCGATTGGCCCGTGTCTCAGTTCATCGTCATCGGCCAGCGTGAAGGCACGGAAGATGCTCTCAGCCTTGTTGGCTGCATTCTTGCGAGCTGACTTCAACGATGCACTCTCGCGTTTCTTGTCGAAACGCATCTGCTGCTGTTCGGTGCGGACGTGCTTGCCTTCGTCGCCCGCGCCCTCGGGCACCCCGACCAGCACGTTCTGGCTCGCGTTGTTCATCAGCTCGCGCAGCCGAGCGAGGCCCGGCAGGTCGCCGCCACTCATGTGAAAAGAAACGCTCATCCCACCACAGCCCCCGCGCCTGTGATCAGCGCTGCTGTCACCCCGAGCGACTTATCGCCCAGCAACACGGAGCCGAGAGGCACGCGCAGCGGTTCGCGCTTTGCCGGTGGCTCTATGAACGGAACGTCCACGGCGAGCTTTACGGGCCAGCGCTGTTTCTTCTGCTTCTTCATTCTCCCGCCATCCCCCCGAGCCCGACCATGTCGCGAAGCTCGCAGTACCGCTGCCCGTAGTCGGTGCGCATATACGTATCCTTCGCCATCAGCACTTGCAGCTCTCCGTTGTATGACACCCCCACCGGCCCCACGTGTTTCTCGGTGACGTTGCCACCGTCCACCTGCAGTCCTCGGGCCGCGCGTGCCCTGCTCATCACAATCGAATGGGCCACGAACCGCGACAGCCCTTCCGAGTACAGAGTGTCCCAACGGGGGGCGTTGAACATGGGCGCCGCCGCATCCAAGAACTTCTGGATGTAGGCGTCGGTCAACGTCGCGTCCGCGGCCTGGGAAAAGTCCCCGTCCGGGAAGCACGCTCTGAACTCGGAAGGCGTCACGTCGCCGCCTAAGCGTCGGCAGCCAGGACCTTGTCCTGGTAGTACAGCGACTTCGGGTAGCGCAACTCGAATCCCGCGTAGCGGTAGTGACCCGGCACGATGACTTCAAGCAACCGCAGTTGCGGCGCCAGGAAGGTCAACGGCTGCGGCACGTGCATCACGCAGCGGTCGGGGTGCTTCTTGTAGTAGATCACCCGGCTCTTGCCGCTGTAGCTGCCAGCCCCGGTCAGCACGCCCGCCGTCTCCAGCCCCATCACGCCCACGAAGTTGACGTCGATTCCCTTCTGCAGCTTGGCCAGGTTGTTCTCTTTCAAGAACGCCAGGACGGTCATGTTGGTTGGGACGACGACCCCACCCGACGAAGCAGAGACCATCCGGTTGGCCAGGGCCGCCAGCGCGTCGACCGGCATCGCCACGGTGTCGGGGAAGTCGTTCGTTGCGGTGTTCTTGTAGACCGCGGTGATGCCGGCGTTGACGTCGCACAAAATGGTCATCGGGCTGGTAAGGGCACTGTCCCACGCACCAGTAGGCGCCGGAACCGGAGTGACCAACGTCTGGGGAACGTTCGACAGGCCGTAGAAGTTGTCCTCGCCGAAGAGGGCAACTTCGTTGAGGTGCAGGTTCGCCCCGTCGACCGCCGCGCTCATGAGCAGGTCGGGCAGCGGCCTCTTGAGCTGCTGACTTGCGACCAACTCCTGAACGTTGTAGCCGTAGGACAGCCCACCGCCCTCGACCTGGATCTGCTTGCGGCCGAACTTCACGCCCACCCGAGGCAGGTCGCTCGCGTCCGCGTTGAGGCGCTTCCCCTGGCCCGTGCGCTCAAAGGTCTGGTACTCAACCGTCTCAGCCCACGGCGGGGCCTCGTACGAGACCGGCACAAGGTCCTTCCACAAGGGAGGGATCTTCTGCTTTTCAAACATCTTGGCCTCGGTGTGCGCCAACTCGGAGATCATGAAGGCCAGCGGATCCGTGGAGTCCGTCGCCCTCTTCAACTCGTCGATCGGCCACATCGCGGGCGCCTGGTGTCGGATCGAACGGCTGAGGAACTCATACCGCTCGAAGGGAACCATGCGCTCGACCTTGCGGCCAGCGTCGAAGACCTGGATCACCGCCATGTCGAACGTGCGGCCCGTCTTGCTGTCTTTGATTTGCTTTCGTCCAAGAAACATGTTGCATGTCCTTTCGTTGGGCCGTTGGCTACGAGTAGAGCGCGGGGGTTCCGCGGTCGCTGATCTTGATGATTCCCACTGCGCCCGACGCCGTCGTGGTGTCCCACGTGGCCCCCGTAACTTTGAGCCGCCCGCTTCCCGCTCCGGCTGCCGTGCTCCCGCCGAGCTGCCCCTTGCTCGCCGCGATGGCGAACACTTGGTCACCCTCGGTCACGTTCTCGCACGGAATCGCAAAGCGTCGACCGTACCGGACGATCGAAGCGCTGTGCTTGGAGGGCCATCCCACCACGTTGTCAGACGGGTTGGCCGACTTGACGACCGGGAACCGGCTCGTGATGCCGGCGACGACGGCCGCGGTGTCGGTCGTTTCGATCGGTGAGACGTTCTTTCGGCCAGCGGCGTTCGTCCCCGTGCCGACCTTGCACGCGACGCCGAAATCGAGCAGGCCCGCGCTGTCGAGCCCGCCCGTGGTTGCTTCGTTGTAGACGGTGTCGAGAACCTGCGGTGATGCGTCTGCGGCGTCGCCGGCCAGGCCCTTGGTAAACAACCGTCCGCCAGTGGTAGCAAGAATGTCACTCATGAGAATCTCCTCGTGTTTAGCTCACCGAGCCGACATAAATGTCGGAGCGGCTGGACAGGTCGACGACTTCGACCGAACCGTTGTTGATTGCAGAGTTGCTTCCACCCCCGAGCACGCCCGCGAGCGCGGCGTCCTGGGCGGCGAGTTGCGCCTGACGGGGCAGCGCGAGCAGGACGGCGAACGCCGTGGATACCTGCGCATCCGTCGACTTCTCGATACCCGCGTCGCCGATGATCTTGTCAACGATCAACTTGCTTGTGGAGTCGGAGCAAGCCGCGACAACCGCAGCCCTGCGAATTGCAGCCGAGCTGCCCTTGGGTTCCAGTCCCGGGGCCAGCTTCTTGGCGTCACCGATGACGGTCGCGCGCTCTGCCACCAAGGCGTCGACGTCGATCGCAAGAGCCTTGTCAAGCTTGCTGACAAGTTCCGCATTGCTCTTTGCCAGTGCTGCTGCTGCGTCCCTTGCCGTCTTCAGTTCGGCGTCCTTCGCGGCGAGTTGTCCTCGGGAATCCTTCACGTGAGTTGCGAAGTCCGCGATCACCTGGTCGCGCTCTCCGGTCAACCCCTTGAAGGCGGTTTCGATGGACTCAGCCGCAAGTTCGTCGATTTCGAACCGCGGCAGCCCATCCACTGCTAGCTTCTTCATTGCCATGGTCTTCCTTTCGTTGTCGCTGATGCGGCAGATGGGGCCGCCCCGTGGCGAGTCCAGCACCCTGTCCAGAATGGCCAGGTGGTCGCCGAGAATATTTCGCTGGTAGCCGTCGAACGCCTGCCCGCCGTCGTCTTTTCCCGGAGTCAAATCAAGCTCAAAGCCATAGCCGGAGCTGAGATGCGCGTCCCCCGCCACCACACGGGAAACCTGCTCCCCGTCCATGACCCACGTGGTGCCGCCCAGAAGATTTCCGGGGAGCTTCGCGCAGTCGCGAACGTGCCCCTTCGTCACCTGCGCCCACTTCGACGCATCCACGCCCGTTTCGGGGTGCCGATACGTGATCGGCTTGTTCTCGAAACTGGCGATGGTTTCCGGGCGCAGCGCTTCCTCCGGCGTGCGCATCAAGCGCACCTGCGCCTTTGGATCACCGTCGAGACCAAGCTCCGCGCGCGTGTAGACCTGAACCCCACAACGGCCGAGCACCGCGGGCGCGACGAGATACCCCTCGGGCGTGATCTCACGCCGCGAGAAGGTGACGACGTCGCGAACGGCGCAGCGATTGCTCACTTGCGATCTGCCTCCGCCTGCGCAGGCGCGCCCCAACCGCCCGCCCTGTGCGAGGCAAGCGCATCCTTGTACGCGCTAGCCGCCATGGCGTGTTCTCCGCGCGCCTCGTGCAAACGCCCGCGCTCCTCATGTACCGCAGCGGCCAAGTCGTGCTGGCCGGCTTCGGTGTGCGCTTTCGCACGCCCGTTCAGCTCGCCCAGTTTGAGCGCGTGCGCTCGCTCCAGCTCTTCCGAGTCAGCCTCGCCCATCTCTGTGACGGGCATCGCGCCCAGCTCGTCGTTGATGGCCTTCGCGTTGTCGTTGCCCTTGGCCGCAAGCTCGCGGTAGAGATTCGGATTGCTCACGCTGCACGCTCCTCTTCTGACTGGGCGCCGAAAGCCAGCGCATCCATGTCGACCACTGGAACCGCAACACACCGGCAGTTGATGTCTTCTCCGGGATAGCACGGCTCACCGGCTACAACTCCAGCGACCGGCCCGGCTTCGTCCCAGCGAAATTCCTTGCCGTCAACTTCCGCGTGGCTCTCGCGCACCCGCTCGTCACCGCTGGTCTGCCATTCGTACTTCTCGATCCCAACCTGCTGCTGGCGTTCCTGGTTGAACGCCGAGTTCATCTTCGCGGTTTGGTCGCGGGCGATGAGCTTCGCGCGGTTCTCGGTGATGTCGCCGTCACGCTGGATCTGCTCTGCCAGCGACTCCCACCGCACGCCACTCACCCAGCCCTCCGTCACCGTGTTGGTCACGCGATCGAAATACTCCTCGGGGATGGACTTGATGAGCGCGATGTTGTCGGCGGTGGCCTCACGCATCGACTGCAGCAGCGGCCCGTTCGCACTCAGAAGCCGCGACACGTCCACGCCGATTGCCTGGTGGATCACCTGCACCAGTCGCTCGTCAACGCTGTCCCGGTTCGCCTCGACTGAGATGCCGACCAAGCGCTTGGCCCACGTGTCGAGGTTCCCCAGCTTCGCAGCCGCGCGCTTGATCTCTTCAGCCAGCGACGCCGGGATTCCGTCAGCGACGCGGACGGCATCGCCCGGGGTAGGTCGTGGCCAGTGCGCCTGCAGTCCCGGCAGCGCGCCGTCAACCAACTCTCGGCAACGCGCTACAAGCTGGAGCAGGCCGGCCCGATACTGCAGCTCAGCCTTGAAACTCCTGCGCACGGGCCGCAGCCTCCGCACCGCGCGCGCATTCCCGTGGCGCTTGCGGTGGCCGCGTGCTGCTGCTGCGAGGATCGCGAGATGTAGACCCACGTGGTGCTAGCCACAATGGCAACACGTGTGCGACAGATTGGCAATTTCAGTCTTGACTTGCGTGACAGAATGTCGCTACCATGTCGGAGTTGACATGTCGGATGTTACGTGCGACAAGTGACGGGCGTGCTCACTAACGAGTCGCATTGACAAGGAGACCTACATGGCATTCGGCAAGAAGACGGAACTGTCCGAGATAGTGATCAAGGCCCCGAACTACAAGGAGCTGCCGATCACTATCGTTGGCACTGCCCCATATGTGTGCAACGACCTCACGCCAGGGGGAGAAGCTGGGCTCAAGGGCGGCATGGAAGGACCGAAGCCGGACAAGCCCAGCAAGGCAAAGAGACCGCCGAAGGACTTCGATGGCGATTACAAAGGGTCCATGCACACCGACGTTGACCACGGCTGGGTTGGTATCCCCGCTGCGGCCCTGCGCTCTGCCATGATCCGGGCGTGCTCGACCTGCGGCGTGGAGATGACGAAAGCCAAGCAGTGCTTCTTCGTTCTGGCCGATGGCATCGACCGGCGCGAGAAGCCCCTGGTCAAGATCACGAAGGGCAAGCCAGAGCGTTTCGATTCCGTGGTCAAGAACTCCAATGGCTCTACGGACGTGCGCGCCCGCGCTCGCTTCGCGACAGGGTGGGAGTGCAATCTTCGGATCCAGTACGACGCCGACATGTTCAGCGAGACCACGGTGGCGAACCTGATTCTGCGGGCAGGAATAAGTGTTGGAGTTGGCGCCGGGCGCCCATTCTCATCGCAGAGCGCAGGGTGCGGGTGGGGCACGTTCACAATCAAGAATCTCAAGACAAAGGAAACAGCCGCGTAGGCGGTTCTGCGCCAGGAAATGCTGGGCTGGAGCGGCAACGCGAGGCGATGAGCGGCGGGGCGCGGCGCGGATGAGCAAGGCGGGGCGGGTGAGGTAAGGCACGGCGCTGCGAGGCGCAGTGATGTAAGGCGAGGCAAGGCGCTGCATGGCATGGAGCAGCAAGAGCAAAGCAAGCAAGGGAATCAAGAAAGGATAACACCGATGAGCAAACCGAAAGAACGACAGGAACAGCAACGGACCTACTACTGGCGCCCTGGTTCTCAGCACAAGATTGATGCCGAGACGGCGGCGCTAGAAATGCAGCGGCTTCTCGATGATCACAATCAGCGGCTAGACGCCGCCGACGTGCTTGACTCGGCAGAGGCTCCCACGAGCCCGTTGCATTCAGAGTTCGAATGGGACGATACCGCAGCGGCGAAGCAACACCGACTCTTGCAGGCCCGCAACCTGATGAACGGCATCAAGGTTTCGATCACGGTCATGCGGGACAAGAAGCCACAGAACGTAGAGTATTCGTTCATGGCAGCGGTACAGAAGCCAGATGGAGGAGGGCGCCGGTTCAACTACACATCCACCGAATACGCCATGAGGGAGCCAGACCTTCGGGCTGAATTGCTACAAAACGCGTTGCTTGAATTGGCAGCGTTCCGGCGCAAGTATGCAGATCTGAGCGAGCTTTCTATGGTGTTCGTGGCCATAGACAAAGTGAGAAAGGCTGGCTAAGGCAGGCACGGCATGGCTCGGCGGATCAAGGCATGGTCAGGCGTAGTTAAGCCAGGCAGGCGAGGACGAGCGAGGCGCGGATGAGCAAGGCGCGGCAAGGCTCGGCCTAGCAGAGTTGAGCAAGGCAAGCACATCAAGGGAACCACAACGAAAGGACACGATAGTATGAAACGCAAGAACACCCACCGTCTCTCACCCGAGAACCAAGCGCGGATCACCTCCATCATGGACGCGCAAGGAATCTGCCAGGCCGCCCGTCATCTCGGGATGAGCCGGCATGCACTTGAACGCGCAGCCGGAGGGCTCACAATTCAGGCGGGGACGTGCGCCTTGCTGGAGAAGAAGCTTGCGGAGCGGGACGCGGCGGGGAAGACGCCATGACTCAAAAACTACCCAACCCGCCGCCAGATAATCAACGGCCTCCGCCCCCTCCAACTCCGCCAACGAACCTGGAAACGCTCTGCAAATACTGCCGTTGCACAAAGAGATACTGCACCTGCGAATACGGGCGGGTGCCAGAGATACCCGAACGACCAGGATACGCAGAACTGCTGGAGGCGCTCAAAATAATGGTTGAGCAACTCCACGATGATCTTAGCAATGAGGGGTTCTCTGACACTGAGGAACTAGAAGCGGCCAGCGCGCTCATCGCTCGGGCGGGAGGCTAATGGACGACAGAGCACGAATTCTCGCAAGAGGCGAAAGAGTTAAAAACCTAGCTCTCACCGCCTTGGACGGGTCCATTCCATTCAACAAGAGGCTCCCCAAGGACTTCTCCGCATCAATAGAACATCATGCTGAATACACCATCTACCGATACGGGGGAGAGACTTTCAGCGAGCCGTCAGCCTGGCCAAGCTGTCCCTGTGGCTGGTCACCCTGGCCAAGGAAGAGCCCTTCACCTTCGTGGACCACGCCCTTCGCCACGGCGATTCGCTGGTCGGGCTGTCACTGGACCAGATCCGCGCCTTCCACTGGAAGCCCGAAAGCCAGCTTGAGCTGGTGGGCAAGGAGATCGAGACCGCCGTTGACGAGGCCCTGGCCCTGCGCCTGCGCATCCTGGAACTGGCGCGCGAGCACGGCAGCGCGGTCACCAAAGAGAAAGAGCGCCTGTTGTGGGACGCCGAGGACGCCCTCGACCGCGTGCGCGTGATCGCGGATCTGATTGTGGGCGCGTTCTTCGCTGCCGACAGTGACAAGGCCAGGCTGGCCGAACGCAACCGCCGCCTGGATCTCGTCAGCGCCTGGCTGCGCGACGGCGGCCCGGTTCCCGCCGAGCTGCGCGATCTCTGCGACGAACTTCGCCGGGACGGCGAGGGACGCAAGGGCATTCCGCCATTCCACTGGATGACCGAGTTCCCCGAGGTGTTCTACGGCGAGCGGCGCGATCCCCTGGACAAGGATCGCGTGAACCGCGCCGCGTGGATGGATGCGTTTGTGGGAAATCCGCCTTTTGCCGGCAAGAACGGCATCAGCGCCGCTGGCGGCGACGCATACCTGCCGTGGCTACAGCAGATCCACCCCGGTAGCCACGGCAACGCGGATCTGTGCGCGCATTTCTTTCGGAGGGCCGATTTCCTGCTCGGCCAGCACGGCACAATTGGCCTCATTGCCACGAATACCATTGCTCAGGGGGACACGCGCAGCACTGGCCTGCAACACCTGATCCGATCCCAAGCAAATCAAACCTCTCCCCAACGGGGAGAGGTCGACGCGCGAAGCGCGGCGGGTGAGGGGGAAGGTTGCGCAATCTACGACGCTGTCCGCAGCATGAAGTGGCCCGGAGAAGCCAACGTCGCTGTGTCCGTCGTTCATCTTGCCAAGGGCCACCTGGCCAGCGTGTCCGGCCTGCGCCGACGGCTGGATGGGAGCGAGGTCGCGGCGATCAACTCTCGCCTGCGCCCCAAGCCTGAACGCCCCGATCCGCATCCACTGGCGGCCAACGCGGGTCTGAGCTTCGTTGGCAGCTACGTCCTCGGCATGGGCTTCACGCTCACGCCCGAGGAGCGAGACGCCCTGGTTCGCAAGACCAAGCGCAATGCCGAGCAAATCTTCCCCTATCTCGGCGGCGAGGAAGTCAACACCAGCCCGGGCCAGACGTTCGACCGCTATGTCATCAACTTCGGCGAGATGTCCCTGGAGGAGGCCGAAAAGTACCCGGATTTGATCGCAATCGTGCGCGAAGAGGTGAAGCCCCAACGGGACAAGGACAAGCGGGACACGCGACGGAAGTATTGGTGGCGTTTCGGCGAGACAACGCCCGCGCTTTTCGCTGCACTCGAAGGCAGGACGAGATGCCTGGTCACATCCATCGTGTCCAAGCACCTTCTCTTTTCGTTCCAGCCCAATGGCCGTGTTTTCTCTCACAAGCTCCAGGTCTTCATCATCGAGGACAACGCCCGATTCGCCGTCCTTCAGTCGCGCATCCATTCCGCCTGGACTTGGCTGTTGTCATCCACGATGAGAAACGACCTCAACTACAGCGCCTC
>Ga0182017_10000679_pt1 | contig 26712 bp, 20 predicted proteins | sample 712E3DmetaG_FD_120492 | JGI IMG/M metagenome (GOLD analysis project Ga0182017, IMG submission 120492) | Permafrost microbial communities from Stordalen Mire, Sweden - 712E3D metaG | ecosystem: Environmental > Terrestrial > Soil > Wetlands > Permafrost | place: Sweden: Stordalen | collected... | reverse complement strand
GTTCACCCCCAGGACCTCGTGATAATAGCGGACGCGGGAACCGTGCGCCGCAATCATGCGCATCCGGTCGGCGAGAGCGGAATCGTTGGTGACGATCATCCCTCCGTCGCCGAAGCATCCGAGGCTCTTGCTCGGGAAGAAGCTGATGCACCCCGCAGCGCCGAAACCGCCGAGCTTTCGTCCTTTGTACGACGCCCCCATCGCCTGGGCAGCATCCTCGATCACGGGGATGTGATGTTTCTTCCCGACAGCAAGGATCGGATCCATGTCCGCCGCCTGTCCGTACAGATGAACGGGGATGATCGCCTTTGTCCGGGCTGTGATCGCCGCCTCGATCCAAAAGGGATCGATGTTAAAGGTGGCGGGATCGATATCGACATAGACCGGCTTTGCCCCCAGGATGCCGATCGTCTCCGCGGTCGCCACAAACGTGAACGGCGTCGTAATCACCTCATCTCCCGGACCGATGCCGAATGCCATCATGGCGATCTGCAAGGCATCCGTTCCTGACGCACAACCGATGGCGTGTCCCACGCCCAGGTACTTCGCCGCGGCGGATTCGAACTCACCCACATCTTTCCCCAGGATGAACATCCCTGAATCCAGAACGGCGTGCACTGCCGCATCCACCTCGGCTTTGATCTTCCGGTATTGCCCGACCACATCAACCATCTGAATTGTCATCGCGCATTTTCCTTTCGCAGATCATCGACCCTCACCGTCCCCGTCCCAGGAGGATATGATAGATCGTATTCAGAGCAATCTTCAGATCCATTCGCAACGACATATTTTCGATATAAAAGAGATCATACTGCACTTTCTTTCGGACATCATCGATCGTTTCATCATAGGCGTGCCGCACCTGGGCCCAGCCGGTAATGCCGGGCCGGACCCGGAGACGGCGCGTGTAGAGCGGAATCTCCTTCGACAGTTTCTCCACGAACACCGGCCGCTCCGGCCGCGGCCCGATCAGACTCATATCCCCCTTCAGGACGTTCATCATCTGCGGGAATTCGTCGAGATGGAGCTGGCGAAGGATCTTCCCCAGCCGCGTCACCCGAGGATCCTTTCTCCCCGCCCACTGCGGTCCCTTTTGTTCCGCATCACTCCGCATGGATCGGAACTTCACGATCTTAAAGCAGACGCCGTCCTTGCCGACCCTCTCCTGCCGATAGAGAACCGGGCCGCGGGACTCGATTTTGATGGCGAGCGCGATCAGCAACCACAGCGGAAGCCCCACAGCGAGGACGATCGCGGAAGAAGCGATATCCAGCAGACGTTTCGTCGATTCCTCCCACGGCGGCATGAGCTGCGGGGAGATTTCTATCAACGGGAAGCCGTAGATTTGATTTGTCCGTGCCATTCCACTCACCAGATCGTAGAGATCGGGCACAATTTTCAGACCGACCCGGTGGCCGTTGCATTGTTCGACGATGTGCAGCAACCGATCACGATCCGCCCTGTCGAGGGCGATGAGGACCTCCTTGATCCCTTGCCGGTCGAGAAGACCCGGAAGGTCGTCCAATCCGCCCAACACAGGGAGGTGTCGAAGATGTTGGACCTGTTTCCGACCGCCCAGACCGACGAACCCTACGATTTTGTAGCCGAGCGCAGGATATTTCTCCACTTCGTCAAAGAGCTCCCGGGATCTATCGCTGCTCCCGACGATGAGGGTATTGTGCACCCCTATTCCGGCGATCAACATCTGGCGTTGGAGGCTCCGCAGAAGCATTCGGCCGGAGGAAACTGACACAAGCATGATCACCCAATAGGCGGCGATCAGGAGACGGGCGTTGGTTCCCGTCGGCTTTCCCGCATCGTCCAGGAAGACCAGAAAGAAGACGATAAGGGAGCCCAGGGTGATCGTTTTAAAGATGAGGGTCAGCTCATCGAACCTGGACGCAGCGTACCATGGCCGGTAGAGGCCGACCGCAAAGAAGAGGATCCACCAGAACAGATACACTGCCAGCATCGGCACCCAAAAATCCGGCTCCGCGCCAACGTCGATGACGCCGCTCCTGACTCGGAACAGAAAATACACAGTCCAGCCAAGACAGATCGTAAAGAAATCCGCCAGAAAGAGGATCACTATTTCACGGTGCTTGGACATTCTTATGTTCTTTGAGGCGTCAGAGGTTGCGGTCAGCGTGTGCGCACATGTCAGCTGCCGTCGTTGTCTCCCAAACCGTCACAGTGTACCCGCTGAATCATCTTGGATCGGAAGAGCATCCCGGATTCGTCCGAACGGGAACTCGCGAATCAATTCAGCAAAGCGCGTCCGGGTCTTCCCAAGATTCTTGTAGTGTCGGAATCGATACTGCGCGCTAATCGCCCTTATGCGAGGTTGCCCTGGGTCGAATTCCCACGGATGAATATAGAAACAATACGTTCCTTTGTCGCGGAGAATTTTCCGAACACCGGCTCGGAACACAGGATATGGAAGCAATCGGAAGTAGCCTCCTCCAGCCCACGGAACATTCCTTCCAAACAAGGTAAGACACGAGAGTCCAACCTCATGAAATCCCTTCGCTAACTCAGTAATGCCCCCATTGCCCACCCTGTGCTCGGTAAGCTTCCCATAGCGATCGTGTACCATACTTGGAAAGAGGCTCGAATCGTACTTGAGCCCGGTTTCCATGAGAACATCAATTGCCCAATCGGTGATCGAAAAACTCGGTGCTCGATAGCCGATCACAGATTCTCCTACTAGGTCTTCGAGAATATGTTTCGAGGAACGGAGATCTTCACGAAAGCGTTCGACGGAAAGATCGTACACGAGATCATGACCATAGCCGTGACATGCAATTTCGTGACCCTGCGCGTGAATCCGCTGTACGAGTGCGGGTGCGTGCTTCGCGATCCAACCCAGGACAAAAAATGTCGCGTGGGTCTTATTTGCCGCCAAGAGCTCAAGGATGACATCCACGTTATGATCAACGCGCAGCTCCTTGGAGTCCCAGCTCTGCCGCGGGATCGCCCCTTTGAGGTTCTCCACCTGAAACCAGTCTTCGATGTCTACGCTGAGAAGAGCTGTTTGGTGCGACGTCATAAGAGTCGTAGCCCCTTCGCCTTGAACACCCTGACGTCTTCGCGCGTTGGAAAATTGTTGTATGTCGCCTGTCCTGCATCGTTTGGCAAATAGATCGGCTCACCCCCACGGTACAACGCAAGTGCTTCCAACACAAGATGAGCGTTAAGCCTCTTGGTCCTCAGAATGAGATCGTGCAGGCTCTCGCGCGGCGACAAGAGAACATCGTGTTGGAGGACGATGGGACCATCGTCGAGCGTGGCGTTCATTTTGTGGACTGTCATCCCGGAGACGGGCTCCTGATCAATATTGCAGAGTGCCCAAAAATTCGGCAGCATACCGCGGTTCTTCGGAAGCCGCGAATTGTGGACGTTGATGCATCCGAATCGGGGAACAGCGAGAACCTCAGCTTTGAATTTCTGACTAGCCGCAACAGAGACGATCAAGTCGAGATTCATCTCCTTCAACCGTGAAGTAAACTCCGGCGCATTGATATTCCCGTTCCGAATAATGGGCCACCCGGACTTGAGCAGGAGGTGTTCAAGCGAAAACGTCCCCGGGAACCGACCTCTCGTCGCGCCTACGACGACGAAGGCAAGAGCTTTCTTCACTGCATACGTAACGCCGAGTCGAAAGAAGTTACCGGGGCCATAGAACGCGAGCATTTGGCGGACGAGCTCTCGCCGCGATTTCTTCCCGAGGGGGGATTGAATGATCACTCCACGGACGTCGATTTGGAGAGGATCCCAGTGGGCAATAAACTCCCGGAAGAATTCGGGAATGTAAAAAGGATCGCTCTGGGTGACGAACAGAATCTTCAGCATGCGCGCTCCCCTGCGTCGCTTCGCGCCATGCTATCAGGAGGAAGGCCGAGGAGCCGACGATAAAGTTCCATTGTTCTGTCGATCATTTTCTGAATTGTGAACTCCTGAAAGGCCCTACGTCGGCCGTTTGCACCGAGTCGCTCTCTCAGCGAAGGATCCGCCATCAGGACATTGATCGCATCGGCCAACGCCCGACTATCTTTCGGTGGCACGATCAGTCCCGTGACGCCATGTTGGTTCACGAACGTCACGCCGGTTGGGAGGTTTGTTGCAATAACAGGTTTGCCGCAGGCCATGGCCTCGACCTGAACGACGCCGAACCCTTCTGTCGGCTCTGACGAAGGGAGAACGAACACATCGCATGCGTGATACAGGGCGTGCAATTCCGCTTCGGGAACCGGATGGAGAATTGACACGCGATGCCCGAGCTTTCTTCGATCGATTTGTGCCCGCAGATTTTTTTCGAGCGGTCCGGAGCCGACGATCACGAGCGACGCCCCTGCCACATCCGTCATTGCGTCGATAAGAAACTCGATCCCTTTGTAGTAGACCAAACGTCCAACAAAGAGAATTAATGGGGAAAGGTGGGTCTTTCGAATTTCCTCCGCCCGTGCCATGGTAGATGGTTCGTGATCGACCCAATCAAGATCGATTCCAAATGGGATGACTTCGCATTTGTCGCGATGTTGAGAAAGAACGCGAGAACTGCTGATATTGTTGGGCGCTCCCACGATGACTCGGTCGACCTGAGCGAGAAAACGATGCACGACAGGGGAATAGAGGGCACCCGCGAGCTTCTGCCGCACAATGTCGTTGTGCCAGGTAAGGACAATGCGGGCACCTGTTTTCCTCTTCCACCCAGAGAGCATCAGCGTCAAGTCTGCAAGGGGAAATGGAGAGTGCACATGAACAATATCCGCCCTTTCGCGCCACAAATGTCGTACGTACGAGAGACTCAGGGGCATGGAAAGCGCCTTTCCCATGCTTGCGGCATACGTGACAGGCACGCCGTCTACGGTGGCACGTTCGTCGCGCATCGTCACGTGTCCACTGCAAACCAGGACCCGCACATCAACGTCAGGACAACGCGCAAAACTCCGAGCAAGATTACGAATATTTGTTTCGATCCCACCGACAACCGGGTAGTACGCTTTGTTTGTTTGTAGGATATTCATGGATGGACTGACACTCCTCCTTCTTCTTCAGCCTTTTCACCGTTGGAGCGAAGCGCGATATGCCGCAACATATCCGGGCACAAGCATTGGCCAAGAATACGAATTGAGCCGTTTCGCAGCATTGGCACGCCGCTCTTCACTACGCACATCATAGAGCGCACGCCGCACGGCGTCATAGAACCCGTCTCGGTCACCGAGGTCAAAGAACTCGGCTATGCCACCAGCCACTTCCTGACTGGTGGGAATGTTGCTGGCGACGATGGGAACTCCACAATACATGGCCTCAAGCAGTGGGATCCCAAAACCCTCGCAGTAGGAGGGAAGTATCAACGCAGATGCTTCCCGGTACATTTGCACAAGGTGCAATTGATCGGGATTCCGCACCCATTCGGCGATTCCCCTCGCCTCCGTGATCGCCTCGAGGATTTCACTGATTCCATACCCTGGGTTTCCTGCAAGAAGAAGACGCAGAGGAGGAAGAGCTCCCCGTCGAACGCCCTCAGCAACAGCCCGAGTCATCCAAGCAATGTTCTTCTTCCTTGTCAACGTGCCGGCAAAAAGAATCATGGGCAGAACCGGTCGAGGAAGCGGTAGCTTGTCAGCCAATGCGACAAAACTCGGCGAAAGACCTATTCCCGCCACGACAACTCTCTTGTCTGATATGCCGTATCTGTCCAGCACAGCAGCGCGCACTGCTTCCGTGTCAGTGAGTATCAATGTTGACCTCCGCACAGCGAGGTTAAACGCATGCTGTGTGTATACCACGTATCTCTTTGCGTACAATTCCGGAAAAGTGATCGCGTCAAGGTCATGAATCGTCAGCACAAATGAGGGACCACGCCTGGGCGGAGGCACGTAGACGTTGGTAAAATGGACAACGTCTGCCCCGCGGAAACCTTGAAGCGACATCTGACGGACGCGCAAGAGATATATGAGGCGCCATAGGGGGCGCCAGTGGTCCGCACCACGACTGATCCCCGCTTCTTCGACCGCCAGACTCTCTGATCCGTAGCGTTGAAGAGCAGTCAGGAGACCCCGCGCATAGGTCCCAGTTCCCGTCCGTTCTCTCACGTTTCCATAATCGATCATCACTCGGAACATAACTGCAACTCCGTTCACGTTCGTCGAACAATATCACTGTGAATGCTCTTGGACCGTCTGCGATCGGTAAGGAAATCGCAGTCCTCTGCCCTCGTAAAGGACCCCGCGGAAATAATCCTGGAGCCCCATAAAAGCGGCACGAGAGAGATCCCGCCTTCGTGCATACCAGAAGACCATTTTTATCGCTGTCGTTCCCACAACATAGGACATTGCGAACGCCCGTCGCCATCCGTGCAAACCGAGAGAGATCACGTGCAGTCTATTTCTCACTATGTAATACAAAGTGAACGGTGTCTTGTTTCTATGGGCAGTTTTGTGATAGATGCGTACGGCGGGAACGTACAACAAACGGTATCCCGCCGACGCCATCCTCATCGAATACTCTGTGTCCTCACAGTAAAGAAACGTTCGTTCATCGAGCAATCCGATCTTGTCCAGAACCTCACGACGAAGAAGCATGAAGCAACCGCTGATAAATGTGACAGTCTGCGTCGGCTGGTGGCCGATCGTCCGCACCGGCCGATCCTGGTTTCTGGAAAACCCTGAACCCCGCCACCAAATGAGATCGCCCCCTGCATACCAAAGGAGATCCGTTTCGGGATAGTAGCAGATCGTCGATGTGGCACATCCCGCCATTGGGTCGGCCTCCAAAGCGTCCACCAGGGGTTCCAGGAAGCCGGGATCAACCAAGGTATCATTATTCAGGAGGAGGACATACGACGGATTCTGCTGAAGAGCAAGCCGGATGCCGGCATTATTGCTTGCGGCGAACCCGCCGTTCTTGCCGGTCTGCAAGTACTCGATCTCGGGAAACAGGTGTTTGATGCATTCCTCGGAGCCATCGATCGAAGCATTGTCGACAACCACTATTCTAAGGTTGGCATATGTCGATTGCAGCAATGAGCGGATGCATGCCACCGTATCGTCCAATGCATTCGTCGTGAGCAGGACAATGACAACTCGGGGCTCTCGTCCGGGCTGGATCATCGAATTCCTTTCACAAGCAGATGGCGTTCTGTCGAATCATAACCGAGAAAGTAGCTCGCTGCCGCTATTGCGCACACGACGAGCGGCACGCCGAAGATCATCGGAACGTCGAAGAAGAACAGTCCCGCTCCCAGGAGGACGCTGAGTAATACCGGCAAGATGTAGTTGAGCCTCATTCCGTTCAGATTGAATGATGGATGGATTGCGATGACATATCCTGCGCCAAGGACCATATTTGTCAGACATGAAACTACTGCAGCACCCACGCCTCCGAACTTCGGAATTGCGAAGAAATTGAGGACAAAATTGAGAATCGTTCCCCCCATGACCAATGCGGTCCTCGCTTTTTGCAGTCGAGCCGTCGTGAGCAAGAGCGCCGGCGTCTCCACAGCATAACGGACAACGACAGTGATCCCGAAAATGCGCATGATAGGGATGGCCTCCGCGAAGTTGTCTCTACCGTACACAAGATTGATGATGGGTTGAGCATACACGACGAGGATTACGCCGAGCACCAAGCCGCAGAAGAGCATTGTCTTGTTGGCAAACGTGCCAAGCCGGGTCCATTCTTCGCGCTTTTCGCCATGAAAGCGCGTGAGGGTTGGAAGGAGCGCGCCCACAAGAATATCTGCAAGAACGAGCGACACGACAATCAAACGAAACACCGCTTGGTAAATGCCAACCTCGTGATCCCCTTTCCACCATGCGAGAAGGATGGTATCTTGAGTGAAGAAGAGATTTCCAAAGAGGACAAACAGTCCAAATGCCCTGACGTCAGGGCCGATTCCGCGAAACCACCCATAATCCCATTTCGGGCGAAAAGAATCCACGAAATCTCTGCTCCGGAGCAAAGCCGTACTGAGCCCCAGGAGTCTTGACGCCACAAATGCCGCTGCAATAAGATAGATCGAAGCATGAAGGACGCCCAGGACAACAAGGACGGCCAAGAGCGACAAGTTCATCACAATGGAGGTCTTCGCCTCATGCTGCAGTTCCTCTTCTCCCCTAAACAACGAGAAGAGAAAATTCAGCAGCGTAAACCCCACCATATAGAATGCAAGCATCCACGTCAGATACCGTACAGGAGCAGTTGCCCCCCGGACAATTGGAAAGAGGCACATCAGCACAAAGGCAAACGTCGAGAAGACAATCTTGATGGCAAGCATGTGTTGAAAAATCGCAGATGCGTCGGCTCGATTTCGCGCAACCTGGGTGGCAAGCAGCAAATCGATCCCGAAGTCCGCAACAAGGACGAAGATCGTCGAAAGAGCGTGGGCAGTCGCGAACTGGCCAAAGCTCTCTGCGCCGTAGAAGCGCGCGATGAGTATCAGCAGAAGCGAATTCGTGATCAAGCGCATCCCTGAAGACACGAGAGAATAGCCGGAGTTGCGCCTCACAATTTGAAAAGAGGACGACATGACAGACTGTCACATGATTCGGATGAGTCGACCTTCGCCTCCGAGTAGCTCGGGGATGCGAAAGATAGACATCGGGATTGCACCGGCCTGGAACTGCGTCTTCTCCGCCTTGTATTCGAGCGAAGAATCCTTTTTAAAGCCAACAAGACGAGGCGCAAACGATACCGATGGAATGGCACCTTTGAGTGCTATTTCGACGTTGGTTGCCGTCTTCAAATCCTTATTGACCACCAGGAGGTACCGGGTGCCTGGACCTTCAAAAACGCTCGCGAGGAGGCGATCATCATTTATCGAGACAAGATAGGGAGAATCCGAGGGAATGCCCGTATCAACGAAGACCTGGTTACCCGGGAATGTCGAAAGATTGTACACTGCAACACACGTGTCATTCATAAGCACTGTACCCATCACGCTACGGAAATATGAATTCAGTTGACTGACGATGCCATATTTCGCCGTCTTCTTCCCGTCTCGGCCAATCAAAGCGGAACGGTAATCGCTTGATGGGGGCGTCGAATATGTGAAGATCATCAAGCCCTTCGCACCATAAGCAGCCGGGACGAAATACATGAATCGAAGATGTTCAGCAGAAGGATCAACATAGGAAAGATGATCAGCCGTCATGGGAGAAGCCCAAAAAGGGATACTGCCGGCCATCTTCCGAATGATGCCTAAGTTGTAGAGGTAATCCCGCCGGATTGATCCATCGCGCATGAAAGGATAGTGGTCGAAGCAGACAACAGAGGGTTGCAGGCTGTCAACATACAAGTGGAGGTATCCTTCATATTCCACCTTTTCCCTCATATCAAGAAGGCCATCATTATTACCCCCGACAAACCCGCCCCAGTTCGAGTCCGTTGCATAGCAAGGAACCAAGTTGACCAATGCAAGCCGGGAGGGATCTTTCAGTTGCAGGAATCGGACCCAAGCAGAAACATGGGAGAAATGGTCAGACGTAAAATGCGGTTCGTCGGTCAGAAAATAGCCATACATGGCATTGCGCGAACCTAACGGGAGACCCGCGTAGTCATCGATGACGCTCTGCCCAACAGGAAACGTCCATGGCTTTTCGTACGCTTCGTAGAATCGATAGTCGCTCACAAGATAGCGCACCCCTGCTGCGTCGGCAACCCTAAGAGCATAACGCATCCCTTCAAAATTGTGCCTGATTCCGTCATCGCCTTGAGTCCCGCTCAGCAGCATGAAATTGGCGGCCCGAGCCTCGCGGAACGCCTCCACGTCCCGGTCGAACAATCGCCCCGACGGGTCATACGGGGGATCCCACCATGTTCCAAGGACGAACTCGGCCTGTTTCCACCGCGGTTGCGCAACAAGCTCAAATGTAGCGCAAACAATCAACAGACCAGCAGAAACACACCGAAGGAAATAGCCCCTCCAGAGCCATCGCGATGGAAGTCTCATGTCCCCCCCCTTGACCCCTTCTGAACTCTTGTAATATTGACAAGCATTGCAAGGTATATGATCAACAATGCGAAGAGCTCATGATGAGGCGTTATCACCCAGAAAAAGCTCCCAATTACCCACACAAGGTAACTGCCAAGAAAACCGAAGGATGCCGATTGTAAACTACTCCCCTTGCTTTGCTCGGCTGCTGCCATACCAGTTCGCAGGCCCCTGTACATGAGATACATCCACGCGCACCCGGCAATGACGCCTGCTTCGGCAAAGAACTGCAAGTATTGGTTATCGATGTAACCCATGCCTTCCGCCGGCGGGCCAAGGCGACCCGTGATGTAATCCGCAATCCTAAGGCTACCGACACCGATTCCCGTAAGAGGATGTCCAAGGAACAACTTCAACCCCACGAGCCACACATTCATCCGGAGATAAATCGACAGATCCTCGGAGGATACAGTGCGTCCAGACCCAGCAAACCGAAAGGCACGTTGAATCGCGCTGTCGATGGCTTCCTTTGGGACAAGGCCGAATCCCTCCGTTTGGATCAACAGGAATACGACTCCACACATGATGAAGAGACCGAACGCTATCCGGGTGAGTGATTTTCTCTGTGAGCGCAGAAGGAGAAACAAGAGAACAGCAGCAACTGAGCCGATCCATGCACGAGTCTGGCTCAAGACCAGGGCGATCGTAGCAAACGGTATTGTCAGCAGCGCCCAAAGACGGATAATCCGATCGCGATCGTAAAGCAATGCACCTATGCACGAAAGGAGAGTTGCCCCGATAAGACCACCGTACCCCCCACCATGCCAACCAAATACTCGATGAGTTTCACCTTTGGTCATGGAACCAGTAACGAACTGGCTTATGCCTACAAAAGATGCCCCCAGACCTCCAATAATCAGATACAACAGCATCCTCTTGATTTGCTTTTCATCCCGACAAGTATTGGTCATCACGACAAAGAGGACGAACAGCACCTCCACGTACCGAACGGTTTGGTTTATCGCTTCAGAGAGGTATCGGGCTGCAGTAAACGATACAAGCGCTGCGCCGATGATAAAAGCCGCAGGAACGAGGACCCGTCGTTCCAGGTAGAGGGATTCCCTTGCTGAAACAAGCCGCACGATCCAGACAGCGAGGATAATGAGAAGAACGAGTTCAGACAGGTGAAGGTGGGACCCGGTTTCTGCGAGGGTGTAGGGATTTGTCAGCGTCAGCGGTATGAAGATAAGTGACGCTTCAAACCGAATAATAGCTGTTCCCAGGACGACAAGGCTGAAAAGCACAAGAAAGAAGATAAACCCGACCTCATTGCCGATGCAAACCAGATATGCCACAACGAGGGTTAGCCCCGCCACAAGTGCGCACGCGCTTTTTCGATCCCACCGACCCGAGGTGTGAATGTTCGCCGCAATTCCGTCGACTATCGCATCTGTCATCGGATCTTCCTATCCCCTCTTCCGTCGAAAACGCGCCCGAAAAGCACGAAGATCCTCTGTCACTCCCGCATGAAGAGTTGCTATGGACCGGTACACATCTGAATCGCTCTCACGGAGCTCCTGCCAACGCATCGCTGCGGCTGCGTATCCGAATGACCCGATCATTCCTAACAACATTCCACCCAGCATCACCAAAGCCCTCTTCGGTTTTGATTTCCGTTCGGCGGGAGACCCTTGATCCAACACAATAACGGACGGTGATTCTTTATGCTCTTCGACTTTTGCCTGTTCGTAGAGCGGCGTCAAGATCTCAAGAATTTTTGACTGGATTTGGACCTCACGAAATCGACGAAGGTACATGACTCCGAGGTCAGGAATTCTCTTGTAAGGCACCATCATCTTCATGCCGCCGACTGTCCCCTCTGTTTCGACATTCAACTGCGCAATTTTCTTTCTGAGTTCATCGACTTCCACGGTCTTCGCACTGATGTCCGGGTGGGCTGGTGCAAGAGTTCGCTGAAGAACTCCCAATTGAACCTCTTTGGCAGCCAGTTCTGCGGCCAGAGCGACGCCGGCTTTTACCGTGGCTTCAACCTGTTCGGGCATAGCTATTACTCCATATCTGATCTGGAATGCGCGCATCGAATCCTCCGCGGCAGCCAGGTCAACCAGGTTCTTCTTGTACCTGTCTTCCAGGAAGATTCGGGTCGCACGAGCATTTTGAGCCTGAATCTCTCTGTTGGTTCGATCGAGCATCTCCACAAAGTAGTTCGCCATGTCAGCCGACCGCTGTGGATCCTTATCGTACACGCTAATGGATATATACCCCTCCGGCTCGATACTAAAATCGACGTTGTCCAGCAATTCCTTGGTGGTTTGTTCCATTGGATACGAGGTTATTTCATACACATTCACAAGGTCGAATTTTCGAATAACCTCGCCCAGGACTCGCCCGCTTTTTAAGATTGCAGAATACTTGTCGAGCTCCGCGTCCGTTTTGAACAATCCTCCCGCCGGAGAGATAGCTCGGGCAAGGGATGGGAGACCCGAAACACTCGATAGAATATCAGTTTTCTCGGCAGGGAAAACCGATGCAACAGCCTTGAATTTCGGCGGGATAAGAAAAGCCACGACAGTTGATATCACGAGCGCCCAGAATGTCGTCCAGAATATGGCACGTCGCCAGACACTGGCGATGTGAAAGATGCGGACGAGAAAATGAGAGGATTGCCTGCCAGGCGGATCTGTTACCGCGGGGGTGCCTTGTACCATAGTTCAAGACCTTCGTGAATGAGGATTCGTGGACCAAGAAATGATAGTTTCACTCCGTTGTTCGGCCGCTTCTTGGGGACATGCTGTGCGACATCTCTGCCCCTTTTTTGAAGGTTGATGAGACATCGCTGGGGGGATGGTACCAAAGGTGATGCGCAGGAGAACGCCCTCAACCATGTTGGCCCGGATCTGTGGGCTGTTCAACAACTTGCAGGGATAGAATCGGTGGGACTTGACGGCGCCGCACCTATCGTACCTTGTGGCCACACCAGGGGAGAGCAATATTGACCCCGTTTCCGACCTTGCGTACACCAGAGCGGGGAACAGACCGCATCGACACAACACCTTATCAAAGGAGGGAGCGAAAGTCGTTTCAGGACATGACGTACGCCAATATGCCGACACTTCACGCAGCGCAACCGGTTCATAAAAGTTAATCAATCCGCTCCCGAAAGTCAATGAACATTGGCCTGGCGTATAGTCCACTGTTGTAGTCCACACTCGTCTGTTGTTCGACGACAAACACGATGTTCTCTCACCTGGGGGAGGTGAGAGAATCGAAGAGCACGCAGGCTCCGGGATTGACTTCAAGAGGGATCGTTATTGCATTCCAAAGGGAATCGGGCGCCCAAACGTCACCTCTCAGGCCAATCTTCTCCCTTAAGGAGAACCCGTTCCAAAGATCACCAGCAGCGCTTGAGCTTCATTCGAGCCGACCACGAGCGATCCATTGGGCGAAAGGTGAAGATCCTCGGACAAATAGAGAGCAGATCGAGGCTCCGCCTTTTGCAGGGCCGAGACGTTGTCAATAAACTTCCACTCTTGTCGCTTTGCGATGGCACGCGATGAGTCCAAGAGAGCCGATTCTTGCTCGATGACGTCATCTGACGAGATTCCCATTTCCCGAAGTTTTCCTTGAAACGATGAATCCGAGTCGAGTGAGCCTGCCAGTGCAGCGCTGGGGATCGGGCTCAAAATGAGGGACACTCCAGGATTCTGCCTTCGAATCATCCCAAGCAGATACTCAAGCCGCCGGAGGCTTTCAGCCTTGGTTCGTGGAAAATACTGAAAGAAGAGATATTGATTGAGTATCTGCGACGGATAAGCGCGGGGGAACACCATATTCTCTCCCTTGCTGGCATTCAAGGCGAAAAGATATGCCAGAGCGTGCAGAAAGCCATATCCATTCGCATGCGCTAAATCCACGAGGTAGGAGAAACGGTGTATGGCATCTGCAATCCCAGTTTCGCGACCAAACGACCGCACGAGATAGAGCAAACGGCTCTGTTCGGTCCACGAGCCGCGAAGTGTGGGATCCGAGAGCCTATACCATACAGGTGGGTGGATGGCATAAGTGCCATCGCCCTTTGGTTCAAAGTACGGCCGATCATCAATTCTCATCAGGTCGAAGAAATCGTTCCCTGAGTACAGGTTGAGGATAATCACTCGAGGATTGAGGTCAGCAGAAACCTTTTTGACAAACAGATACGCCTGCAAGGGCGAATATGTCCCACGGCCGAGTCCGAATACCTCTGCTCCCCGAATCCCGGCCTGCCGGAGTTCCCGCTCCAGGACGAATGGATGATCATAGCCATGACCATAGGGCAAGTCGGTATGGGAATCGCCTGTCACCGCGATCGGGAGAGACATCGGGGCGGACTTGATCTCCGCAATCGAACGATCGGTTCTGAATCCCCGCTCGTTCACTCGGATGCTTCCAGTATCCGAACGCGCAAACCGCCAGTGTGGAGTCTGATAAGTGTAAGGAACTCCAGTTCCCACCGGGTCAATGGCACCCACGTCGGAGTCGCCGTATGTATAACTGGGAGCGCAGATCCCGCTGAGAGCGCACACGAGATCGCCGGCTGCAAGAACTGTGATCCCGACGAGAGTCCCAAGAGCGAGCAGACCGATTTTCTGGACATTGCTCGTGCGCAGCTTTCCAGGGGCCACAGGATTCCTCCTGACAGAAAGCATACAATACTCACTTCACACGGATGGAATGCTCGTGGTCTCCGTCAATGATTTCTTGGTGTCAAGAAGTCTAAGAGCGAGTCACGCCAATGCGGCATGGGTGGCAATCCCGACACCTCGAGGCGTGAATTTCGCAGCACCGAATATGACGGGCGTCTTACCGTCGATGGAAAAGCGTCGCCGTGTACCGGAATGAGCGGGGTCTTGAGTTGGAGGGCCTCGAAGATCGTCTTCGCAAACTCATACCAGCTACAATCGCCTTCGCTGACGAGATGGTACAGTCCCTCTGCACCGGCCTCCAGGAGATCGACGGTCCTTTCGGCGATGACCGACGTTGGTGTCGGCGAGAGTCTCTCATCGTCCACAACGCGAACATCCGGCCTCTCTTTTGCCGCTTTGAGCATCGTCATGACAAAGTTCGTTCCTTTCGCACGGCTAGGGATCCGCCCATAGAGGCCACTGACACGGAGAACGAGGCTTCGTCGGCTGTACGCCAGATTGAAATACTCGCCTCCAAGTTTCGTGGTACCGTACACGTTCAACGGATGTGGACAATCCTCCTCGACGTAGGGAGCCAACTTTGCACCGTCAAACACGTAGTCTGTGCTGAAGTACACAGAAGCGGCATCCACTTCATTGCACGCCCGGGCCACATTGAGCGGACCCAGTGCGTTCACTTGATACGCCCGGAGAGGGTCTTCTTCACATTTCGGAACGACGTGAAACGCTGCCGTATTCGCCACGACCCCCGGTCTCACAGAATGAAGAATCCGGCGCACCGAATCGTAATCCTCGACAGCAAGATCAGCGTGCGTAAGACCTACGGTGTCCCACCCTCGATGCTGAAAAGACGAGACGAGATCCGTTCCCAATTGACCGTTAGACCCGATGACAACGGCCTTCATCGCTTCGCTGCTCCGCCTTCGAGCGATTGGAAGACGCGAATATTATAATACGATGGATCATCGAAATCCTTAAACTTGTCCAAATGGAGAATGAGTTCCTCGACAATGGAGGCCACGGTATGACGCGGCTTGAAACTCAACACATTGACCGCCTTTTGCACACTCACCTTGTAATTCCGAAAGTCTTGGAGATGTTTGATTTGAAGCTTGACCCTCGTGTTCAAACACTTCTCCACCCCCTCCTTCACCACATCGGCAGTCTCTCCCACGGTGTAGTTTCCCGAAGCGATATTGAAAACGCCGGAAATCTCATCGCTGGATTCGATTGCCCGCACATAGGCACTTACAGCATCGTTGATGCTGAGAATGGGCCGCCAAATTGCCGGATTGTTGACGACGATTTCCTTTTTTTCCAGGGCAGTTTTGAACATCGTGTTGACAATCAGATCCAGTCGCATGCGGGGACTGTATCCGCTGACGGTTCCCTGACGAAAACATATAACAGAGAAACCTTCGCCGGAGAGTTGCAATGCGGACTTCTCGCCCTGAAGTTTGGAGATACCATACGGATACTGCGACACGGCAGGAGAGGATTCGTCGTACAGATCATTGACCGTGTACCCATAGACAGAACACGATCCGGCGTAGATGAACCGCTTCACGCCGGCCCTTTTGGAAAGATACGCCAAGTAGGCTGGTGCCGCGGCATTGAAAATGAAATTCTGGCTCGGCGAGAATTCCGCCATCGGGTCGTTGGAAAGCCCTGCCAAGAATATCACCTGGTCGAATGGCTTAAGGTCATTCTCCTGAAGATGGAAAACATCTTTCTGGATTACTGACACCTCTGGCGGAAGATGATTACCAAACCAGAGCAGATCGACAACCGTGACCGAGTACCCACGTTCGAGAAGCGCAGGGACAAGTCGAGAACCGATGTAGCCAGCCCCCCCTGCAACGAGAAGATTCATGGTGTCCACCTTATTTTTGTGACCACACGATGCTCAGAAGGTTAAACAATCGGACTCCGGCCGCTTCAGCCACTCTTCCAGGGTTTGAGATGACTCGTCCTTCTTTGAGAGAATCGGCGTCCGTATCGGCCATGATATCCCTATGGCAGGATCGCTCCAGAGAATGCCGGACTCACCCTTCGCATTGTAAACACCGGTGCATTTGTATTGGATTTCTGCTACTTCTGAAAGGACACAGAAGCCACGCGCAAAACCGGCGGGCGCCCAGACCTGCTTCTTGTTCTCCGCAGACGCTTCAACGCCGGCCCATTGACCAAGCGTTGGACTCCCCTTACGGATATCGACGGCCAATAAGAAGGCACGTCCAACAGTAACCCGCATCAGCTTCCCCATCGGCGGCTCCCATTGAAAATGGAGCCCGCGTAGCACTCCCCGGACGGAGCGAGAATGATTATCCTGAACGAACTTGGTAGGGAGACCTAACTCGGCAAAGAGGTCTTCACGGTACACCTCCATGAAGAAGCCGCGTTCGTCTTCGTAGACTTCCGGAACAATGACGGCAACTCCTGGGAGAGGAATCGATTCAATTCTTACTTTCATCGGAACCATCCCATAATGATATTTGTCGGTGGATTGCTGGCACCCAGGAAGACCATTTCAGGGGAAGTCCACGTCCTATGAGATTAGGCACATTGATCCCGCCGCCGCGGAGAGGACAGATGAAGATCCACTTCATGGACCATCAGAACTCCTCCGGTGTCAACACATCTGTGGCAAGCGCAGGCCCGGGCATTCAGCGAAAACCGACCCGCACACAAGAAGTCCAAGAGAGCACCCTGCTGATGAAGCATGGGGATCAATTCTGCAATCTTCAAATTCTCACTCTCTGAGATAAGACACGACGGAGAATTCACTCTTCGGGGCAAGAATCACTGCGCGCACGGCAGAAAGGAATCAGCATTTACATCCCCTTGCAGACAGCTTTGCGAGATCTGAGTGCGGCACCTCGGCGCGTCGAACGATCACGAAAGACATCCCGGGAGACTCACTTGATAGTCTTCACCACAAGAATCACCGTCGCCAACGACGCTATCACGGTCGCAAACTGCGCAATGGTCGACAGGTAGTATCCGAACGGGCGAGTGATCTCCTTGGGCACGAAGATAAGATCCCCATCTTCAATCTCCGTCTTGGACGGCTCCAGCCAAGAATGGGAACCCGCCTTGATGATCTTGGTGTCTCCCCTTCTTGCAAGATCTGTCACGCCGCCAGCCAAATCCAGGTAGTACCCCAGACCTTCCCCGCTCTTGTACTGGATATGTCCCGGCAGGGCAACCTGCCCAAAGACAAAAACCGTATGCGTATAGGAAGGGATGTCAATGTTGTCGTAGGGACGCAGCGTGACATCTTGGGTTGAGTCGCCGTCAGCAAATAGTCGTTTGAAATCCGTACTCACCAGTTCACCATTCAGCTTGAGCGCTGCTTCTGCAAGGTAGTATGAGGAATCCTCCAGCAGCTCCCCCGCCCGCAAGCTGAGTAATCGCTCGCGCTCGATCTCGCTGGCGGCTGCAATGTCCTTCGTCTCATGCACGCGCAGGAGGGAACTGGCACGAAGATTCGCTTCCGGCGTTATTCCCCCGGCCGCTCTCACAACTTCCGAAAGTTTGGTTGACGTCGAAGTGATGGGATACATTCCAGGGCTGACCACGGCGCCGCCGATCCTAACAACACTGCCGAGTCGAAGTTCTCGATCCTCCGGAACGACGAGTCGATCACCGGGTCGAAGGGCAAAACTCACCGCCTTTCCCCCGGCAAGAGGGCGCAAATCAATCCTGATCGTGTCCATTGTCCTACCGTCAAGAGAAAGACGCGCGAGAACTGCCCCTTCCGGGTGGGCTCTTGGTCTGAAACCGAGGCCAAGAGCAACCAGGTCCTTCAGACTATCTCCTTCCACAAACTCCACGGAAATCTCACGATTGATTCCTCCATAAACACCGATGCTGTTGTCAGCACCTGATCGAGCGGGCACGAATACCTTATCTCCCTCACGCAGATACGGATTCCACCGCGAATCCCCCGTGAGGGCGAACCGCACAAAGTCAACACGTTGGTCCGTTCCGTCCTGATGATGGACCACCACGTGCCGTTGTGATGCCGCCCCATGCATTATCCGCTGGTCTGTATCATAGAATTTTTTGGTCAATTGCATCGACGGCAACGTATTCGCTTGTTCTATCAGATGATCGGCCCGCTGGAGGGACGAGAGTTCGAACATCCCTTCATCGATGACTTGGCCGGTGATCTGGACCGACACCTTTCGCGGGGCGAGAAGCGTGAGCGTCACCGTTGACGAAAGATATTTCTTCCCCACGGCAGCACATACAATCTCCCTCGCCTCCTTCAGGCTCTGTCCCTTCAAATCCAGCGCCCCGACGTTTGTGATAAGAAGATATCCTTCCGGCGTCACCGTCAATTGCTGTTCCACAGGGGCGCTCGACCAGACATTCAACGCCAGGATATCGCCGGGTCCCACCATATAGGCGGAAGGGTCCACCGGAGCATCAAGAGGGGTGGACGGGACTTCACCGAGCAGCTTCCCTGACGACTTCTGGGGAGACTGCATCCGGAGCAAATCCTGGAGCGTAGGAGAGCTCTCGAGTTGCGCAAAGAGCGGCGCTGCGCCGACAAGCATTGCCACAACCGTGGAGCAAGCGATTCTGCGTCCTGCAATCATGCTTCTTTCATGCCTCCTGATAATTCCGACGGTAATACTCCAGGTATTCCCCCGTCATCACCCGCCGCCACCATGCTTCGTTCGCACGGTACCACGCAACGGTCTTTGCCAATCCTTCTTCAAACGTCACACTCGGTCGCCAGCCCAACTCCGTGCTGATCCTGCCGGCATCCATGGCGTACCGGAGATCGTGCCCCGGCCGGTCCTTCACAAACGTGATCAGACTCTCCGGCTTCCCCAGAAGCTTCAGCAACAGCCGCACGATATCGATGTTCCGCCATTCGTTGTTCCCGCCGATATTGTACACCTCCCCCACTGTCCCTCTCTGCAGCACCGCGTCGATCGCAGTGCAATGATCGACCACGTACAACCAGTCGCGTACGTTCAATCCCCTGCCGTACACCGGCAGCGGCTTGCCGTCGATGGCATTCGCGATCATCAAGGGAATCAGCTTTTCCGGGAATTGATATGGTCCGTAGTTGTTGGAGCAGCGGGTTACCACCGCGGGGAAGCCGAACGTGCGTACCGCCGCGAGAACCAGCAGATCGGACCCCGCTTTGCTTGCCGCATACGGACTGTTTGGATGCAGGGGAGTTGTCTCCGTGAATTTCCCCGTCTCTCCCAGCGAGCCATACACCTCATCGGTGGAGACATGGACGAACCGTTGAACGCCTTGCGCACGCGCGGCATCGAGAAGGGTCTGCGTACCGAGCACATTCGTCGCCGCAAACACTGCCGCTCCCTGGATGCTCCGGTCCACATGCGACTCGGCGGCAAAATGCGCGACTGCGTCAACACTGTGGGATTCCATGGCGGAGGCAAGGGCCGCCCGATCGCAAATGTCTCCCCGGACGAACGTGTATTCCTTTCGCTCCCGCAGACCCGCGAGGTTCTCCAGATTTCCCGCATAGGTCAGCTTGTCGAAATTCACCAGCCGGACGCCGGGATGGGCGTCAAGAAAATACCGGATAAAATTGCTTCCAATGAATCCGGCACCTCCGGTCACCAAGAGTGATTTCATGCGATCAATCGATGCGGTAGTGGGCCCCGCACCACATCAGGCGCAGTCATCGATACGTACCCCATCACAGGGCGGTAGGAACGATCCAGTTCATCAGTCCGGACAACCTCGCTCGGCCAGCCCCGCTCATCGACATGTTTCGGAAGATCGCGCACGACATCGCCCTGAATTGTCCCATTCCTGAACATCAGTCTCCTAAGGTCGATTGGTTCTTATGTGTCGTCGGTCCGGATACAGCGCTTGTACATTGCGCGCGCCGGGCTCTTGAACTTCTGTTGCCCGGGTTGGGCAACGGGGAGATATCGTAACAACGAGGCGGGTGGTATCCTTTCGAGGGTCGACAAGTACAGCACATCCGGGGAACAGGAAAACTTACGAAATACCGGCTGGAAAGTCAATAAGGGGGGAGAATAGCGGACCGGCGGTCGGTATGACCGCCGGTCTCCGATTCAGAATATACGGGGGAACTTCTCGACAGGAACTCCGGCGATATGGGGCATCGCCGGGACGTTTTGGATGGGCATCGTATGCGTTTTCGGCGTCGCCTGAATGGTAAAATCGGCAAACGGCGCAAAGACCTTCACCGGGAGCCGGTTTTCACGGCAAACCCGCTGGAGACGCCGCTTGACTTCCGGTAGCATATCGTCGGTGGCAATCACAAGCGCCGCGATGGCAGGATTCCTGAGCAACCCTTCGAGCTTCCAGTGGCCGCCGAAAACCCGGTAGCCATGGATCGTCTTTCCTTCCATCTGCGGGTTGTCGTCGAGGAAGCCGAGCGGACGGAGATTCAGCCCTGGCGATGCGAGCATCGTCCGCAGCGCGGCTTCTGCCATGTCTCCCGTTCCGTAGATCACCACGGGATCCTTCCCCTCATACGGTTCGCGCGCCAGCCGGTTCAGCAATGCGAACGAGAACCGGGAAACGACGAGAAGCGTCAGGAGGAAATAGAAGTCGAGAACAAAGACCCTTCCCATGCCATCCGTGATCCGCACGCCGAACAGCAGGAAGAGCCCGGCCCCGATGAAGAGCGAGATTGCAACCGCCTTCATAATACGGACGGCCTCTTCCACGCCGGCGTGACGCAACACCCCGCGGTACAGTCCCGAGGCCACAAACACAGTCATCTGGAGTACCGAGGCACCGATCAGCAGGACACGGAAATCCAACGCACCGCCGCCCAGTCCTCCGGTTCCCCGTCCCAGGGCCAAAGCGACGAGCAGCGCGACGACGGCAAAGCCGGCATCGATCGTCCCCATGAAAATCGAATTCTGCAGGAGCGGATGCCTGTAGATCGGAAGCAATGCGCCTGTCCTGAGGATGGCAAACTCGCGGTACCTGAGCCGATGGACGCCCGCCATGATCGCGATCCCTGCAACGGCAAGAATGAGGACGCCGCCGATGTTATCTGTCACCGACAGCCCGAATGCGCTGCACCCGAGAGCCGAGGAGACAAAATACAGGAGCACCACCGCTTCGCGATGCGAAAGTCCGAGCGCAAGCAGCCGGTGATGGATGAGGTCCCGATCCGGAAGGAAAATCGACCGGAGCCGCCGCATCGCCGATTCTCCCTTTCCATCCCTCTTGATCATCGGCCGGAGGATGCGCCGTGCAATGGAGAGAGTCGTGTCGAGGATGGGCAGACCGAGCGAGAGCGCAGGGATGATGACGGCGAATGCCGTCGACCCCTTCGTCGATCCGATCATCGAAAGGACGGCGAGCATGAATCCGAGGAACAAACTTCCCGAATCGCCGAGGAAGATCCTCGCCGGGTTGAAATTGAAGCGAAGGAAACCAAGCAGCGAACCGGCCAGGATCAGCGCGATCACGGCGGTTCCTGCATCATGAAACTTCACGAACGAGATCGCGGCGATGGTGATCGAGGCAACCATCGCGACGCCGGAGGCAAGCCCGTCGAGTCCGTCGATCAGGTTCAGTGCATTCATAATCCCGACGATCCAGAGGACCGTCGCGGGATAGCTCAGCCAGGCGAGATCCAGCATCCCTTCGCCGAGGGGCTGGGAAATAATGGAGATGCGCACTCCCGACGCATAGACGACGGTGCTAACGAGAACCTGAAGGAGGAATTTCTTCCCCGGCCCAAGCTGCTTGATATCGTCCCAGGTGCCGACCGCAAGGATCATCAGACTGGCGAGAGCAAGGCCAAAGCCCTGGAGAGGAGTCTTCCACGGCGGCGCGAACTCATTGCCGTGGAGAAGAAAGACGATCGCGATTGTGAGGAAGACAGCAATGCAGACGGCCACGCCGCCGAGACGCGGAACGGGATGCGTGTGAACCTTGCGCTCATTCGGATGGTCGACTGCCCCTATCCGGTGCGCCACCTTAATGACGAGAGGCGTCATTCCAAGTGCCGCGGCAAACGCAACGACAAACGCAACGAAGAGGATTTCAATCATAACTGCGTTCCCCCTTATTCACCATCGCACAACTCCGGCGCGCCCTCATCCCGACTGGTCCCCCCCGGGACCACGCGAGAACTGCATTGGCGCAACAGCAACGTACGATGTTCATACTTGGTTCCACTTCCTGGGTATAAACATACTCCTGGCTCAAGACAATGTCAACCCTTCGGGGACCCAAAACCGCTTCTTTACGCAAATTTAACGCATTTGGTGAGAGTGATCACAGGGCTCGCAGTTTTTTGGGGATGCAACAAAATCAGGATTCTCTTTCATAAAACACCCCGTCCTGCTGAGGCAAGACGGGGTTGTGCGCGAAAATTTGTGAGCGCCCGCACAAAAGCGGGGGAAAGAGATGGGACATATGTCACTTCACAAGGGCCATCTTCCGGACGAATGTCTTCTGCCCGGCGGTAAGCCGGTAGATGTAGACGCCGCTGGCAAGATGCGCGCCATTGACCTCGACCTGGTAGAACCCCGGCGCTTTCACGTCGTTGACGAGTGTCTCGATCTTCTGGCCAAGCAAGTTGTAGAGCTCCAGGAGAACATGCGACGTGCTCGGCAGCGAGTACTCGATCACGCTCGTGGGGTTGAACGGATTGGGATAGTTCTGCTGCAACGCGAACTCCGTCGGTTTCTGTTCCTTCACGCCAGTCGTTCCCCCCGCTTCCTTCGGTTCGCTGTAGGTTATCGTCCCGTCCCTGTCAACCTGCTCCAGCCGGTAGAAGTACTTCACATCGCCGGCCGTGGCATCGGTGTACGAGTAGTCGTGGTGCTCAATCGTGGTTCCGTGTCCCGGCTGGAAGCTGCCGGGAAGCGTCGCGAACGTCTTGGCATCCGCGGACCTCTGTACATAGAACCCGTAGTTGTTGATCTCGCTCGCGGTTGACCAGAGCAACTCGACGCCGTCAGTCGAAAGTATATTCACACTAAAACTGACGAGCTGGATGGGAAGCTGATGATTGGAAGGATTCGTGTACGTGCCATTCGACGTGACATCCAACAAATTCCAGGGCGTCGTCGCCTGGTAGTTCTGGATTACAGTATTGTTCGGGGAAGCACTTCGCCAGGTCAATCCCATCGTACCGGCTGAGTTGGTGATCCCTGAAACCGATACGCTTGCAACGAGGTCACCCGGCGCGACATTCGACACAACAAGAACCCTGGAGTCGAAATTCGCTTGAGAAAGTATGGCAGGGCCTGCGAGATTGAGCACGACACGGTTTCCCGAGATGATAGCAGCACCGCCAGCATAAAATGTCTCAATCCTGCCTCCTGGAGCGCCTAATTGCGTGACCGACGCCACAGGGGAAGTGAAATTAGCGCTGTTGAATGTAAGCACAAAATCCGAAGTCCCCAAATACAGCGCCGTCCCCGTTCTGACGATGTAGACGTCGAACGAGAAGACCCCGGCATTCACCGATTGATTTTGGATCGTGCATGTGAATGCCTGGCTGATCCCCTGGTCGGCGACCCCCAGCAGCAATACCGCCAGAAGCAATACGAATCGCACCAATGTTTTCATGCCGCAATCCTCCAGTTAATTGAAGGTATCATTGATTTCTAAATCGTCACGAAAGTGCTTACGGCACCTGGGTTGTTCTGTTGCGATTGTTCCATGTCGCGGCGTTATCGCTCGCATTCACCTGTCCGTCCAACGTCGCGTCGCCGGGCAGATATCCCACTGCATTCCGTCCATTCCATGTTATGCCGTTGTCGCTCGCATTCACCTGACCATCCGCATTAACATCGCCCGCAACAAGGCAGAAACGGGTTCCTAAATGAATCGTCGGGCTTGTCCCGTAGGAGGCGCTGTCCGCCATCGTCAGATCGTAAAGTTTTGTCTTCGCTGAACCCGAGAGCGTATCCTGCGTCGCAGTCATTACTGCGAGGTGATTCCGGTGGTGGACCACCAGGTAATAGGGAGCCGGGGGGGCGGCGAAGTCAACTCTCGCCACCGTCGTATCCACGAAATCCCGTATCGTTCCGTCGGACATAAGCCAGGCGGGAGCATAATACTTGGCCGTTCCGGCGATGTCGGTCCGAATTTCGATCCTAACGCTGTCAACCGTCCCCACGGGGAACTTCCCCGCGCCGAAGTGTGCGGCGAGGTAGCCGCCGGACGCCAGTGCAGTCGCCATGCTGGTATCCGCCGGTGTGATCAAGGGACCCTGCAGTAGCGCCTTCACGCTCGCGCGGGCATAATCGTCCGTAAGGAGATTTGACCAGACATTGAGACTGTCGGTCCCCGAGTCGAGGGCCACAAGGTCAGGATGCCGGTCCCCGTCGAGATCCGCGACTAACATGGTCGTCGGACTCGTCCCCGCTACGAAATTGAGTCCCGATGGAAAAGATGAAATGGAGAGACCGGGACCTGTCGTAACGTTCTGGAAGATCGAAAAAGTGCCATCTAAAGAGTTCGCCGATAGGATCTCCGGCCGGCCATCGCCGTTAATGTCAGCGATCTTCACGGAGCCGCGTCCACTCCCAATCGACACAATAAAAGGAGCGCTCATTGCAATCGTCGATGAACTCGTATTCCTGTAGACATACACATCGCCTATCGTGTCTGACACGGCGACATCCGCAAAGCCGTCGAGATCGAGATCACCAATTGCAACCCCGAGCGGGCCGGCGGGGGATGTATCCGTGATATCTTTGAAAAATGAAATCGTCCCCACTGTCGTATTCCGGAGGAAAGTGACCTGCCCGCGGGTGCCGCCACGGGGGGATGTAACGACGACGTCCGGGAGACCATCATTGTTCAGGTTGCCTGCGGCGACACTCAAAGGCGGGAAACTGATGGGGAAAACCGAAGGGGCTGAAAAACTCAGAGATCCCCGTGTACTCGTGTTTCTGAGAACAATGATCTGGCTCCCTGCTGAATCGGCCACCACGATGTCCTGCTTCCCGTCGTGGTCGAAGTCGGCCACAGCAATGCCAATGGGATGACCGCCCGTAGGGAAAGTGACGCCATCAGCGAAAAGAATTGTCTCCCCTCCTTGCGGGATGTTCCGGAAGACAGAAACCGATCCGTCCCCGGAGTTGGTCACTGCAATATCCAGGGACCGGTCGCCATCAAAATCAGCGATGGCTATCGCGCGCGGCGCTTGCCCTGTAAGCAGTTTCGATTGATGGTAGAGACTGATAGCACCTGGGAGACTGCTACCCTGCAAAATATAAACAGTATCGCCGAATATGCCTATTACAGCGATGTCGAGGATTCCGTCGCCGTCGAAATCCGCAATCCCGGCATCAACAGGGTGGTTGCCGGGAAATGTGTAGGCCACCGGCACGCTAAACGCCGACGAAGCGATTGTCGCTGCAGTGTTGAACGTGAGAAAGAACGGCTTGGAAGAATAGCCCGTAAGCCCGTTCACAGTCACCGATATAGGTCCGTACAGCGAGCCGGCGGGTGCGGCCACGGTGAGCGACGTACTGGTGGACTGAAGAACCGTTGCGAGCGCCCCCCCGAAGAATACCCTGTTGCTGTCGGGAGACGCCGTGCTAAACCCTGTGCCTGTGATTGTCACGGTCCGTCCCACGCGACCGCTGTCCGGTGAGAACGACGTAATCACCGGCACCTGCGCCTGGAGAGACTGTCCGATCACGAGGGAACAAAGCCCAATCCATGTGAGAATGGTATTCTTCGCTTTCATACGCTATCCTTTCACTAGTACAGTAAGAAGTGTCTTTGGGAAGAATCATCACATGCCAACCGCGCGGGATTGGGGGGATCCCGTCTTCGTCACGAATCAGCTACAGACTTGAGTCGGAGAGAAAACGCCGGACCTTCTCGAGGAGGATCCGTGCGTCCACCGGTTTTTCAATAAACTCCTGTGCGCCGCTGTCGAGCGCCTGGCGCACGGTCACATCTGATTTATATCCTGAAATAATGACCACCTGCGCCTCCGGATCGAGTGACCGCAATTCGCGGAGGACCTGAAGGCCGCTCATGCCCGGCAGTCCGATATCGAGAAGGACGAGCTGGGGATGATGTTCCTTGAACAGTTCGATCCCATGCGGG
>Ga0182017_10000678_pt1 | contig 26765 bp, 19 predicted proteins | sample 712E3DmetaG_FD_120492 | JGI IMG/M metagenome (GOLD analysis project Ga0182017, IMG submission 120492) | Permafrost microbial communities from Stordalen Mire, Sweden - 712E3D metaG | ecosystem: Environmental > Terrestrial > Soil > Wetlands > Permafrost | place: Sweden: Stordalen | collected... | reverse complement strand
GATGGCCGGGCTGCGGCCGACCAGCGCGTGGCCCTCGTCCTCCTCCGGGTCGCTGAGCAGCTGATTGACCTGGAGCAACTGCCGGAACGTCTGCGCCTTGTTCAGGATGACATCGATCTGCCCCGGCGTGAACGGTTTCAGCACGTAGTCAAACGCGCCCGCCCGCATGCATCCGACCGCCGATTCGATCGTGCCGTGCCCGGTCACCACCACGACCAGCGGCCGCTCGGGCAGGGTCGCCAGAGTCTCGAGGAATTTCTGCCCGTCGCCGTCCGGCAGGCGGATATCGAGCATCACCAGGTCAAACGACTCGTGGGCGATCTGCGCCTCCGCCTGCGCCAGCGTTTCCGCGATGGCCGCCGTACATTTGCGACGCTTGAAGATCTCCTGCAGCAAGCCGCTCACCACAGGCTCATCTTCAATGATCAGTACTTTTTCGCAGGACATGTCGGAAACGGGCAAAAACTGCCGCTCACGCGGATCGATCAGCCTAGGTTGCGCCGCGGTCGATTCAACCAAATCCCGCGCCTTCCGCGCGTCTTTTTTCTAAAGCCCGGCCGGTGGCGGGCCGATGAAAGAGGTGCCGGTCATTGCCCCATGCCTATCCGCCTTTTGTCCTTCCTCAACGACTTCGAGCAGGCCCTCGCGGCCGATGATCCCTCGCCCGACGATGGCAGTTGGTATTGCGAGCGGAACGCCAATTACCATCTCGGCCTGGCGAGATTGACCCTGCGAGTGCGTCACGGGTCCGAGTCGTCAAAACCGCGCGGTGCCGTCCTGGTGCAGAGTTACAAGCTCGCAGACGGCTCTCAGTGCCTCAAAGCCACCCTGTCGTGGGCCGGAGCCGACGCGCAAGCGGCCTACTCCGTCTACGATCAACCAACGACCAGCTGGAAGTCCGAGGCCCGGAGAATGTCCGCCGTCTGGCGGGCGGGACCGCCGCCGGCCGCCAGAGTCGAGACGTTGACCGAGGGGGAGCCGGCGCTCGCCGCCACCGGTTGACCGGCGGCACGACTGAGTCGCCTGACGCGAAACCCGGACTGTGGCATGGGTCTCCTGACCCATGATTCTCTACGCATTCACGGGTCGGGAGACCCGCGCCACCGCCGGCGCGCGGAAGTCAGCGCTGCACCGACCCGCCTGAATTCGCCTCAGGCTGCGGTGTGCAGCCGGGCCGCAGGCCGCGCGTCGCGGTAGGCTGGTGCCATGCGCGCCAACCGGTGTCGCGCCTCTTCGATCTGCCGCATCCGGCGGCGCATCTGCGCGATCTGTTCCTCCAAAATGAGCCGGTTCTTTTCCCGCCGCGTCAGCAGAGCGGCGACCTCGGGCCGCAGGGAGGCCACGCCCGGCTCGGCCGCCAGCCGGCAGACCTCATGCACGAGCGGCACCGCGCGCTCCAGCACGGCGCAGGCGCCGTTGAATTCGCGGGCCTGGAGGAGCGTCGCCTCCTGTGTCCAGAGTTCCTCGAGGGCGGCCAGCAGTCGCGAACCGGCCTGGACGGGCGTCTCCATCACGCGGCCCCCCGCGTCTGTCCGTCGACCTTGCCACCCTGTTCGCGCAGCATCTGCGCCCAGGCGGTGCGCACCTCGCCGAGGAGGCGCTCGACCTCGATCACCGGGTCGACCTGCTTCCGCAGGTTGGCTTCAAACAGGCGCCGGTTGTAATATTCGTAGAGGCGGTCCATCTCGCGAGCGAACTCCCCGTCACCAGCCTCGAAATTAAGCCCCCCCTGTAGCTCAGCAATGATCTGCTGCGCTTTAAGCAACTGACCATTGATGACCTCAATGCGGCGATAGTCTTCGACCGGGCGGGCAAATGCCTCGCGGGCGAGCGCCAGGGAGCGCAATGCGCCATCATACAGCATGAGCACCAGATGACCGGGGCTGGCGGTCAGAACAGAGTTGGCGCGGTACGTGCGCGCGCAATCTTGGGCAACCATGGGGATGGTTGGCTCAGGCGTTCTCTTCGGAAAGATCAGGCGACTGCAGGATCATTTCACTGATCTTCCTGATGATTTGGGGAGAAGGATACGTCGGGTCGGCTGCCAAGGCCCGGCCTCGGGCCACAACCTCGGGGCGGATCTCGGCATGCTGGGAAAGTGCGGCCTGCAGCCGCTGCGAGTCTTCGGTGCTCAGTCGATCAGCCGTCGCTGTCCGTGACGGGGCCTTCACCGGGGTCGCGGCCGTCGAATCCGCGCGCAACACCCGGTCGGAGTTAGACATAGATTGGATCATAGGCTTGAGATTTGAAACGGTCAGCCTCTGATTGTCGCTACAGGGAACGCCGTTGATTGAGTAAGCACAATATCGTCCTCAAGAACCGAGACTTTAGCCCGAAGATTTCACCCTCGGAGGGGCGAAATCTCCGCCTTTACCGAGGCGGCAGTGTTCGAAAAACCGTGTCGGCCACATACGCGCCGAAGCGCGCGGGGCTCTGCTCCATCGCGGACGAAAGATCCACCGGAAGCTCCTGGTGATCGTTCTGCGCAAAATACTGATGCGCGCTGCGAGCCACCGCGGGCTCTGCCGCAGAAAAGACCTCGTCGATCGCCCAGACGAGGTGGATGTCCTCGGCCGTAGCCAGTTTCGCCCGGATCCCCAGCACCAGCGGCCGGTAGGCACTATAGGCGGTGACATCGACGAATATCACCGCATCGGCGGCGTGCCGGCTGGCCACCGTCTGGATGAATCCGTGCGGCAGCGCCGCCGTCGATGAAAAGTCGGAGCTGCCGAACCACCGCTGGCAGTCTTCGCGGGAGAAGGACACCACCTCGAAGCGCGCCTGCCGCAGCAGCGCCGCCGAAAAAACCTGGTCGAGCACGGTCGCCGTCTCGGCCGGCACAAGCCCGCCGCCGCATACTGGCAACAGGACAACGCGGCGCATCCCCGCAGGCAGATGGGGCTCTCCCGTGACGTTTTTCGGAGTGTAGAAAGGCTCAGCGCGCGCCCCGTGATGGGTGGCCAACGGGGCGACGCAGCCAGCGAGCGCCAGCCCGAGGAGGACAAGCACGCCATGGCGGGTCTGACTGTGAACGACGTTCGTGATCATCATCAGCTGCTGGTGTTGCTCTTGAAGAAGGTGTTGGTGAGGTAGGTGCTCGTACTCTGCGCCTGCGACTGCGCATCCAACATCGCGATGAACGAGTTGGTCAACTGGGTGCGTTCGTCGTCCAGCCGGGTCTGCAGGGTCGCAATCTGGGTATCAAGGTCAGAGTTCGCCTTGGTCAGTTTCTGCTGCTGGGTGTCGTCCGCGGCGATGATCTTGCCGAGATAGGAGTCCATCTTCGCCACGAAGCCCGTACTGGGGCTCCTGAAGAACGAAGCCACGTCGTCGGGGCGATCGGTGAGAGCGGCGGCCAGCTTGCTGCTGTCTTTGATCGCCAGCTGCCCCGTGGTGCTGTTGAAGTCGATTCCGAGGTCGGAAAGCCTCGCGACGGTGCCGGTCAGGCCGGACACCGCACCGAACGCCAGCGACTGTAATTGACTGGCCCAGTCTTGGACGTCGCGATTGTTCGACAGGACCGAGGTGGTCACCTTGCCGCTACTCGACGTGATCTTCGTGTCCGCGTCGATGGTGGTCTGGACGGCGTTGAACTTGTCGATGAACGACTGGATCGCGCTTTGCATCGAAGCGACGTCGCTCGCCACCTCGACTGTCTGGGTGGTAGCCGTGTTTACCGTCACGCTCAGGCCGGAGATTCCGAGCGTCGCGCTGTCGAGGGTGTTGCTCGTGCTCGTGCGCGTGGGGCCGTCGTTGACGCTAAACTGGGCGTTCTTGCCATGGGCTAGCGTGGCGCCCGTGGTGAGGCCGAGCGCTCCGAGCAACCCGCCGGCTGTCTCATTCAGTCCCAAACCAACGTCGCCCGTCGTGTTGTTGGCAACCACCATCCGGTCGTTAGCCGCATCGTATCTCGCTGTCACGCCGGCGTTCGAGGAGTTGATTCTCGATAGCACGCTGGTGATCGAGTCGGTGTTGATGTTGTAGTTGATCGCAACGCCGTTGACGGTGAAGGTGCCTTTGCCCGACCCATCGACCGCAGTGATGGCTCCGCGCAGCCCGGCGGTGACCAGCGGGCTGTTGATCTTGAGCGTGCCGAGCGCGGAGTCGCTGGTAACGGTGGAGGTTCCGTTGTTGCCCAGCCTCATCGCCTGGAGGAAATTGCTCGTGTCGTTCACCGCCCCCAGCACGACTTCGGCGTGGCTCCTGCTCGTCAGGCTTACGGTGTCCGTGCTGGGATCGTAGGCGGCGGTCACATCGCCATGAGTGGGTGGTTGAGCGGTCAAATCGCCACCCGTCGCCGTGGAAATCTTGTCGAAAACGTCCTGAAGCGAGTCCGTGAGCGCGATCGTGATCTGCTGTCCGTTCACCGTGAACGTCCCCGCCGTGATCGCGGTCGCCGTCGGCAGCGTGGCCAGTGTGAGACCTGAGACGTTACTGGTGGCGCTCAGGCCCTGGCCGATATCGGCCACGCCGGTTTTTTGGGCCGCCGTGGCCAGGCGGGTGACGTTGATCTTGTAGCTGCCGACGGGCGCGCCGGCCGACGCATTCGACTTCCAAGTCGTGTTGGCGACATCAGACATCACCAAACGCGACGAAAACAGGCCGCTGTTGCTGTCGTTGAGCGCGTCGGCAGCCGTCTGCAGATCGGTCAGCTGGGTTTTGAGCGCGTCCAAGGCACTCGACTGATCCGAGTTGGTCGTCTGCTCCTTCTGCAGGTTTGTGACCGGGATGCTGTCAGCCGCAATTAGTTGATCGACCACTGACTTCCAGTCGAACGCGGAATTGGCAAGAAGGCCTGAGATTTGGATGCCGGACATGACGGGAAACAGGTAAGGGCATTATTGCCCACTACTTCATCGGCACGTTTCCTCCGAAATTAAGGAGTCGCGTGCGCGACCGAAAACTCATTGGCGCCGGCCGGACAGCTTCCGGGCTGACCGTTTTCACTCGCACGGCGGTAATCCGACCATCCGCGCCGACGCGGTCTATTTGCGTGCCCAAAGAAAAAACTCGCATCTCGCGTTAAGTTTTTTCCGCGGCGCGACGATACCTCTTCTCGTCGCGGTCCACCCGCGGCCGGCGCGATCCGGAGCCGACCCCCCGGATCCGAATGCGACACGGACGTCGCGCTCAGAATCAAGGAAGATACCATGTCAGTCGTCATTAACACGAACTTCGCGGCCACGGTGGCTGCGAACAACCTCGCCGCCTCAAATGAGAATTTGCAGAAGAGCCTGAACCGGCTCTCCAGCGGCTCCAAGATTGTCAACCCGTCCGACGATGCCGGCGGTCTGGCCGTCTCGATGAAGTTGTCGGCCACGGCCAAGCAACAGGGGGCGACGATCTCCATCCTCGGCAACGGTGTATCGTTTCTGCAGACGCAGGACGGCGCGCTCAAGGTGGCCGGCGAGATCCTGCAACGCATCGCCGAACTCGGCACCCTGGCCGGTGATCCGACCAAGAGCCCGACCGATATCTCCAACTACGACACGGAGTTTACGGCGCTCAAAAACCAGTTGTCGACCATCACTGGGGCAACCTTCAACAATGTCACCCTCTTCGGGAGTGGCTCGCTGCCTGTCCCGGGTGGTGGCACCCTCAGCAAAGCGGGCCTGGCCACGGCCGTCGCCGGCGTCACCTCCGCGGCGAGCGTCTCCGCTGCTTTGGGCGCTACGACGACTGCGATCGAAACCGTGGCGACCGAACGCGCGGAAAACGGTGCCGAGCAGAGCAACTTCAACTTCGCCGCCGAGCTGCTCACGGTGAACAAGGCCAACCTGGAGGCAGCCAACAGCCGTATCAGCGATGTGGATGTCGCGGAGGAGAGCACCCAACTGGCCCGCTGGAACATCCTCGTCCAGTCCGGCACGGCCATGCTGTCGCAAGCCAACCAGAGCGCCCAAATCGCCCTCAAACTCCTCCAGTAAACCATGCGTCTCCGGGCGTGGGGCCGGCCTAGTGAACCGGCCCCGCGCGACCTCCCTGCGGTTGTCTATCCGGAGCCGCCCACCCCCCATCTTCGCGCGCAAGCGCAAGCACTTTGGACTCAGTAGCCCAGACGGCGCGATCCGGCGCCGACTCCACCGGATCCGGGGTCCCCACGGACGGGGACAGTCAAATCAAGGAAAGATACTACCATGTCAGTCGTGATCAATACAAACTACGCGGCAACGATTGCTTCCAACAATCTGTCCGCTTCGAATACATCGCTCCAGCGCAGCCTCAACCGGCTTTCGTCTGGATCGAAGATCGTCAGCCCGTCCGATGACGCGGGCGGTCTCGCGGTCTCAATGAAACTGTCGTCTGCGGTCAAGAACTCAGGGGCCAACATCTCCATCTTGGGGAACGGCGTGTCGTTTCTGCAGACGCAGGACGGTGCGCTCAAGGTCGCCGGCGAGATCCTGACGCGTATGGCAGAACTCGGAACCCTGGCCAGTGATCCGACCAAGGGCGCGAGTGATATCAGCAACTACGACACGGAGTTTGTTGCTCTCAAGGCGCAGTTGACGAGCATCGCCGGGTCAACGTTCAACGGTGTCGCTCTCTTCGGGAGTGGCACGATATCGGCGGATGGCGTTTCGATGACCAAAGCGGCCTTGACCACGGCCGTCAGCAGCGTCACCAGCGCTTCGACCGCCTCCGCTGGTGGAGCCGCCGCGTCTACGGCGATCACCACCGTGGCGACGGAACGCGCGCAGAACGGTGCCGAGCAGAGCCGCCTCGGATTCGCCGCCGAACTGGAAACGGTCGGCAAAGCCAACATGGAAGCCGCCAACAGCCGGATCATCGATGTGGATGTCGCCGAGGAGAGCACCCAGCTCGCCCGCTACAACATCCTCGTCCAGTCCGGCACGGCCATGCTGGCCCAAGCCAACCAGAGCGCCAACATCGCCCTGAAGCTCCTCCAGTAATCTGGATACTGTCATTGGTTCTTCTGATTCGCCCAACTCCCGGTCACCCGCAAGGGTGGCCGGGAAGGGGGTGGCGGAAACCGGCGGCGCCCTGTGCGCCACGGTGCCAGTGGCACCCTGCAGAGGGCGGCGGGCCGCATCGAGCCCCCGCCGAATTAGACCCCGGTCCTATTCCGGGGTCTTTTTCGTTCCCGCTCAACGCCCGCACTGCCGCAGGGGGTGGATCGAGAAAGTGAATCCCGCTGCCGTCAACGCGCTACCCCTATTCTCCGGGCCCAATCAGGCGTGAGGTTTCCAGCCAAAGCAGAAGCTTTCGAGTTCATCGCGCACCAGGCGAAGTACCGAAGTCCAGTCCTGCGCAGCTGGCTGACGAAACAAGCGCGCACGAGGATACCATGGACTGTCGTTGCGCTCGAGCAGCCAGCGCCAGTCAGGAACGTACGGAAGCAGGACCCAAAGAGGTCTACCCAATCCGCCGGCAAGGTGAGCCACAGAGGTATCTACCGTGATCACCAGATCCAGCCGTTCGACGAAAGCCGCCGTATCACAAAAATCCTCCATCTGATCGGTCAGGCATTTCATCTTGGGCGACGCCGCCAACGCGGCATCTTCTGGATTCACAATGTCCTTTTGCAGGCAATGCAGGACGACGGGACTCTCCTCCAGAAATCGCCCCGCAGCCGACGCTGGGATTGACCGGTTGAGGTCATTCCTGTGTTGGCGATTGCCGAACCAGACAAATCCGACCCGAGGTCCGGCCGACGTGCGCAAAAGTCCGTCCCATTTCCGCCGATGGAAATCGGGGACATGGAGGTAAGGAACATCGCCAGGAATCGAGTCCAACCCAGTAGAAAAGGCCAGGGGCAGGCTGAGCAAAGGACAATGCGCATCGAAAGCCGGCAAGGTTTCGCCCCTGGCATAGAGGCATTGAACCCGCGGATCCTCGGAGAACAGGGTCTTTAGGGCGGGCTGAACTTCCAGAATGACCTTGGCCCCCCTTTGTTCCAGCAGAGGAAGATATCGCACAAACTGGAGAGTGTCACCGAGCCCCTGCTCCGCATGGACCAGGATCGTTTTGCCCTCCAAGGAGGAATCGCCCAGCCAAAGCGGTGGCGTAAAGTGGCGGCGAGCAGTCCGCTGCACGGTGGCCCAGCGGTATTCATGCTTGGGCCATCCAGGAAGGAAATCACCCTTCAAAAGGAGGAGAAGGCTTTCGTTAAAATGCGCCTCGGCCAGATCAGGTTTGATTCCGATCGCCTGTCGGAAAGCATCGGTGGCGTCATCCAATCGTTTCAGCTCCTTCAACGCGACCCCGAGATTGCACCAAGCTTCCACCAGGTCGGGTTGGATCACCAAGGCGCGCCGGTAGAGGGAAACGGCCTCATCGAGCTGCCCGAGCGATCGGCAGATGGCGCCCAGGTTGCAGAATGCCTCGACGCAGGGTTCGGGGCAATCGATGGCCCGCCGATATTCTGCCGCGGCACGCGGAATCTCGCGCGCGGCATGCAGAGCGTTGCCGAGTGCGTTATGCGCGATCGAAAGTGAGGGGTGCAGGCCGATGCATTTTTCGAAGAAAGCAATCGCCCGGGCGGTCCGATTTTCGGCCGCATGCAGCGTGCCGAGTAAAAAAAGCGCCCGGCAGTTTCCCGGCTCCAGGGCCAAGGCCTGCTCATACCAACGCCGAGCCTCACTTAAGCGGCCAGCCGTGTGCGCGACGAAACCGGCATCAAGGTCAGTGGGAGCTTTTGGCATTGAGTCGCTTGTTTCGGTGCCCTGCAGCCCTCCCACAATCATCATGGTTGAGGATTGCAGGCGCCGGCGGCAAAGATCGCGTCGGCCACCACGGTGCCGACGGTCTCGTATCCGTTGAAGTGCTCGTAAATCCGCCGGCAGGGTGCCGCCGGCAGGGCCAACGCCTGGTCGCACGCCGTCGCCAGCGCCTCCAGATCACCGTGCGGGTAGCGTACGATCAGCCCGGCCTGGTGCAATTCCTCCAGCCGCCCGCCGGCGCGAGAGTCCTCGCTCACCGGCACCAACCCGAGGCACCCCGACCAAAACGGCCGGTCCGTGTGGGTGGCGCTCATCGCCGGCGTCGCGAACATCCGTCCTTCGGGGCACAGGCCCACTTTGTAGCGACTGAGCACCGTGCGTTCGCCCTGCGCGGGTGAATGGTCGTAGCTCGGGATGAAGCGGTCCTTGAATCTCGCGCTCAGAAACGCGATCTGCCGCGCCCGGTGCGGCGTGAGGCCGAGGGACGAACCCAGAAAAAGGACCTTCTCCTCGGGGGCTTCATTAAACGGCGACGCAAACGGCACGACGTTCGCAACCCAGCTCCGATGCACCCGGCGGCACTTCGCCGGCAAACGCGCCGCCGCCGGCTCCGCCAGCGGCGATTCGTCGTGGATCAGAACATCGAGATGCGGCGCGATCTCGCGGAAGCACGGCATGCGGCGCGAGGCCTCGTCGAACGCGTAGTAAAAATGCCGCACGCCGACGCGCGCCAGCAGCTCAAACGCCTTGCCCGCCACCGCACCTAAAGACTGCGGCTGTTGCCCCATCGTGATGAACCAACGCTCCTCGCCGGGGGCCCGCGGCCTTCGGCCCAGCTCCGCGATCCCCGCCCCGCCGCACACCCAAGCGGGCAGAAACTCGAGCCCCGGATGGGTCATCGCCGCAAAACACCGCGTGTTCTCCCCAAACCAGTCGCAGTCGAGCCGCGCCTTGCGGAGGAGGGCCGCGTCTCGGGGATCCGCGACGAGCGGCCGCAGATCGAGCGCCGGCACCCGCGCCACGTAGGCCGCCGCATCCTCGAGTTCCCGGGCCCAGGTATTGAAGTAGCAAACGCGGACGCGGCGGCAATGAACGGATGGAGAAAGTGATGACATCACACCGTAAAACCTCATTGACCTCCCCAACCATCAACGCCCGCCAGCACTGGAGGGCCTCGACGCGCTGATTCATCAGCACCGATCCCTTGGGGTCGTAGCGACTCTCCCCCTCTCACCCTTCCCTTCCGGTCAGCCGAAACCAGCTTCGGAGAATTCGCCTCATCGCGGAGGGCGCAGCGTTCCGCCTCCAGGGGCTCCTTGCGATCCGCCAGTTCGCTCGGCGACCCAGAGTGGTGCCGGACCGACGTTAGCGGCGGCAGTGGCGGTCTCCCGCTCAGCAGCTCCAGCAATGCATTTTCGGATTTGTGCAGGCAGTAGAGCTCGGTGAACGAATGGAAAAACTTCGCGCATTGAATGGGATCATTCACGCGGTGATCGTTGTGAAGCACTCGACCGAGTTGATACCGCAAGGAACATTCGTCGGTCGCTTCGTGCGTAAAACCGAGGCTGCCGTAAAACGCGTCGCCGCAGAGCACGACCTCCTTTCCCAAGAGAAGCGCCTCCAATCCCGCCTGCGATGTGATCGTCACGCACACGTCCGCCTGCCGGATCAGGTCGTAGGTATTGAACTGGTTCTCATCATCCAACACCAGAGACGGCCCAAGCTGGCGCCGACTTTCCTGGAAACCGGCGTGCTGTTCCAGCCATCCTGCCGTCAGCCGCCGGTAATACGGGACCGGATCGGGATAGCGCGGACTCTCTTTCGGATGCAGCTTGATCAGGAGACGGCAGGAGTTCTCGGCTGCATAGGCGGCCAGCGCGGCGATCACCTCCACCTGGGATTTGAACCCGCGCAAACCAAAAAGCACCGACGAGTCCACACCCACTTGGCCAATGTACGTGATCGTGCACGCCTGCCCCGGTGACGGTGCCAGCATCGCCCCGGCGGGAGACGTATGCTCCACCGACTTCAGCGTTCCCATCGACCGTAGATACGCGTCGACCGACCCAGCCGCCAGCTCGTCCGGGATCGAATCACGATATCGCCAGAAGTAGTTTTTCGCCTGGTTGATGTTCACCGCAATGCCCGAGATGTCTTCCCACAGCAGTCGTTCGCGGTGAAACGTATTCTCGATCGCCACGACCCGGACGCCCCGTTGCAGTCCAACGTTTCGCAGCGCGGCGGCGACGATATCGTAGCCTTGGGCAATGACGATGGAATCGGGGTGGTAGAAATCACAGAATGCGTTCGCCTCATCGATCGCCGCCATCGCGGCCCCGTAGAGCGCCTGAACCGCGTCCAAGTGTCCCGGAGCGTCCAGGTCGAAGTCGGATGGCAGGGATCGCAGCTGCACCATCAGGCGGTAAACGCAGACCGACCACAGCGAGATTCCACGATGGGTCAGGGAGCGAAGATTCTCGTTGTTCACCTCGGTCAGCCGGTCAGCTCCAGCCGCTGGTTCTCCATCCATCAGCACCAACAGAACGCCGTCGTCAAAGGAGCGGCTGACCAGGCGGCGCATATCAAACCCGAACCATGCCTGGTGGCCAAACAGCACCGCCCGTCCGGGCACCTCATGCTCCCGTACGCTTCGCGAGGCGGCCACCGCCGCTCGGAAACAGAGCATGATCAATCGCAATGCCTCGTGATCCGTGATCGCCGATTCCGCGGCGAGCGGACGAACGCAGGCGAGATTGGGCCGTTGCGCCACCAACTGCATCCAACGAATATTCGCTGCCAATGGCGGACCGTCGACTCGTTGGCCGTGCACGGCGAAAACCCGAGCAACAAAAGAAGCCCCGTTGGAACGACTCGGCTCATTCGCCAACGCGTGATACTGCTTGAGCCACCGATCGTTGGGCGCACGCGCCAGCCCCGCGGCAAACGCCGCCGCGGCGGGCTGGAGCTGGCCAAGGCGTAATTGTGATTCCCCCAATCCGAACCAGCCGGTTGCCCCGTTCGACTCGAGTGAGACATAGGCTTCGAATGCCCGTGCGGCCTCCGCCAAACGGTTCGCTCCACGATACGCCAGCGCCAAGGCGAACTGAATCTCGGCCCGAGAGGCGTCCAGTTTTGCAGCCTTCTCCAGCGCCTCGATTTCTGCCCGAAGTCTTTCTTCCGCATCAGGCGGGCCCGTTTGCCATTGGCGCAACCAGGCTTGCGCCAGCCCAGCCACATAATAAGCGTCCGCCAGGGACGAATCAGCCTGCAGCGCCCGCTTGGCGTATTCATCGGCGGCAGTGAAATTGAGCGATTCAACGGCCTTCCAGGCCATGCCCAGCAATCGGCCGGGTTGCCAGGGAGCGGGTTGGTGAAGCAGGCCCCATTTCAGCAGCGGGATCCGGGGGTTGCCCGGTTCCGCCCGCTTCGCCATCAGCAGCATCTTATCGCAGAGCGACGTGTTTTTGACCTCGAAAGCCAGTTCCGCCATCACCAGGCAGGCCTCAATGGAATTGGGATTGGACGCGAGCGCCTCTCGCGCGAATTTCAGCGCGCCGTTTTGGTCGCCCGCATCGAGGTACCGCCGGGCTTCTGCCGCCTTCTGTTGATGCACCGGCACCGGAGCCTGTCGGGCTTGAAACAGGGCCACCTGGGGCCGGACTGGCGTCCAGCCCGCCGGCACCAGGCGGGCCTGCAGCGCTGGCACCATTTCACGAGGCCAGTCCCAGCACCACACCCGCGACGCCCCCATAGCCTGGGGTTTGGGCACATCTTCGCGACCACACACCAATAGATCGGGCCGCGGCTGCCCCGGAGCCGCGGCGCCACGAACCAGCCGCGTGCGGGGTAGAGTCGCCACGACCGAGGCAAAGGCTTCCGGCACGGTGCGGTCCACCTGGACCGTCACCTGCTCTTGCTCGCGGTGGAGCTCGTTGAGCACGTCATAGCAGGCCAGCGTGCCCTCCAAGGGAAGGTGGCCGGCTCCGAAATCAACCCAGACCTTGCCGGCGGGCGGGATCGCGAACTCCGGCAGGTCACGGCCGTTGAGGACCAGGTCGCCAAACGCCCAACGCCGCCGCTGCTCGTTGAAATGCTCTTGGAACCAGCGCTGCCCCGCTCCCCCGATCGCGCGGGCTTCCTCAGGATGCGAGAGAAAGTACCGAGCGTGGTCCACAAACTCGCGTTCGTTGGCGTAGGACACCTTCTCGCGCCCCTCGACCAAAAGATGGTCCAGTCCCGCGTCGGCGCTGAGCCGATCCGTCAGCAGCATTGCCCCGCCCGCAATCACTTCGAAGACGCGCAGGTTAACATCGCCATTCATCACTACGTTGATGCCAATCAGCGACGACCCGTAGTGCGCGATCGCATCAGCCTGCCGCACCTGGCGCCACGCCAGCGGGAGATTGGCGGCGATCAATGCGGCGAACAGGCGCTGGCGGCGGAGATGATACCCGACCATGCCGACCAAAGCCAAGCGGTGCTCCCGCACGCCTCGAAGCGCCGCTTCCACTCTGGCATCCGGATGGGGAAACGTCAGCGCGGGGAACCAATGGATGTTTTTGATTCCCGCGGCCCGGAAGAATTCAAGGTGATGCCGGTCATACAACACGATAACCTGGGAAAAAGGTTCGCTCGTTGCATAGGCGATCATCGAGGACAAAGCCCGATCGCCCCAATGCGAATCGGCCGCCAACAGAACCGCCGGGCAACGCAACGATCCGAGATGGCGGGGCTTCACCCCGAAGCCGCAGTCGACATGGCATACCACCACATCCGGGTACTGTTCGGTCGGGAGTTCCGCCATCAGTTGTCTGACGTCAAACTCCCCATAGGGCGTCGGGTGCGACAACCAGCGTTCTCCGATCTGCTGGTGCAGGAACCATGGGCCGCAGTTGATTTGCTCGTCGCTCAGTGAGGGCGGCGCCATGTGGTGAGGCGGCTGGCAGGATAGGAAAACGACACGCATGGCGGGAGCAGGCCTGATTGCTCCTCAGGATGCCTTTTTGATCAAGCGCCCCAGCTGGGCGAGGCAGGCGGCCTCATCCATGCGCGCAAAGACCGGCGGCGGGATCTTGCACACCCGGGACGTTACTGCACGGATGGCCTGCGCGCGGGCCAGCTGCTGCAAGGGCTCCGAAAGCGGAATCTCCCGGCTCGTATCGCGCTTCACTCGCGACCGCCGGTCGTCACCGTCCACCAGCGCAAACGAGGCACGCTGAAACCAAGGCCCCCAGGGGAGGAGTTCCGCAATCAATCGGTTGATCGCTTCGTGGTATGGGAGCTGGCTGTGCAGAAAAGCCTCAACCGTATCGAAAGAAGCATGGCCTTTCTGGAAATTGGCGACACGATCATCATCGGTATGCGGCAGAAAAGTCAGCAAGTCCGGCGCAATCTCCAGACGTGCTTGCCCACCCGCAGTCATGCGATCGTAAAAATCGGTATCATCGTGAGCATAATAGCGGATCAGCTCCGAGTAACCATTGGCCTGAAGCCACTGATCGCGGGTGAACAGGCACTGCCCATTCACGCAGGTTTTGCCCACCGCAGCCCCTGAGTGCCAGTTTCCCGCGTAGTAGCGCCCTGGTGCCGGCCTCAGATTTACCACGGCCGGCGCCGGCATGCAGTCGGCGTCGCATTTGAGGATGATATCGCCCCGTGCCTGCGCAATCCCGAGATTGTAGGCGTAGGTTTGAATCCACCGCGGCTCACCTTCCGCGCGCACGAGACGAATCCGCGGATCAAGCTCCAGCAGGTCGGCAATCGATTCCCGCGTGGACCAGTCGACAATGAGGATTTCATCAATGGAAGGCAGCTTGATCCACATGCGCACCGATTGACGCAAGTGCTTTTCACGATTCATGCAGGTAGTGACGAGGGAGATCATGATGACGGAATTGTCCGGTGCTGTAAGATTGCGGTTACGCCATGGGTCAGGCCGAGACCGCCGGAACCGGCGCCGACTCGAACCGGCCGCGTAATTCCTCCAAACGCGGATGGTCCGGCACGAGCGTGCCAAGAGTGCCGACCGCCTCGCGCGCCAGATCCGTCGCGCCGGCTGCCTCGGCGAGTTCGATCAACATCAGCCAGCCGTCGGCGAATTTCGGATCGAGCCGCAGACTCGCCTCGATCGCCTGCACCGCCTGCGTGGGTTGCTGATTCAGTTTTAGCGCCCGCGCCAGGTCGAACCAGCACGCGGCGTCAGCCGCCCCGGTTTCGACCGAAGCCAACAGGTAGTCCACTGCACGCCGGGGCTGATCCAGCCCCAGCAAGGCCCGCCCCAACAGAGCCCGGGCGGATGGCGAAGCGGGTTCGGCTCGCAGCGCGGACCGCGCCTCGGCCATCGCGATAAAGTAGTCGCCCTGCGCCAAGGCGTCCTGTCCGGCCGTCAGACGATCAGACGGAGAAACCGGATCCGCCGGCACTCGAAGCGGTAAGCGGATGGCGCGAAACGCCGAGGCTCCTGCCGCCAAAATCTCGTCAAACGCCACTTCGATCAGATCGCCGAATCCATCGCCCCAGGCGAGGCCATCAAACACCGCCGGTGCCGTCGCAAGGGCGTGGCGAATCCGCTCCGTGACTCCGGTGCGAACCTGCAAATCCAATGCGAGCCGTACCGCCAGCGCAGCATACTCCTCCTGACCGGCCACCACCAGATCACCCAAGCCCAAAGATCGGAGCAGGGTGGCCACTCGACGTGAACGCCACGCCGGTCCCGCCAACGAGATCACAGGGAGACCGGTTTTGAGCGCACTGAGAGCTGCGGTTTCGTCATCCGACGGGTCCACATCCAAAAAGACGTCGCCGATTTTGAACAGTGCTTCGATGTCCGCGTGTGAGGGCAGTTCGGAGGGCAGGACCATCAGCCGGTCGTCCGCCACGCCTCGTGCCGCCAGCACCCGATCGAACCCGGAGCAGAATTGCTGTGCCGCCGCGGCGCAGTCGCAATCCGGGCCGATGCGTTGCACGAGGAGCCGACTGTCGGGCAATCTGGCCAACAGGTCCGCCCACATGGCTTGGGTCTCAGGTCCGATTTGACCCCAGCTCGCCGCCGCGATGAAGACCACGGCGTTCTCCGGCAGGTTCATAGCCGACCGGTTCCATTGCGTTGTGGACGTGTGCCCGGCCGTCAGCTGGTCAAAAACCCGCGTCGGACCAGGCACCAAACCCACCCGTTCACCAAGCTGACTGGTCAGATCTGCGAGATCAGTCAGTTCACCCAACACAAACAAGTCGATCATCCCACATCCCGTCGTGACGGTGTGGTGGGCGGAGGTCGCAACCTGCAGCGGCGCGAGTCGATGGGCGGCCAGTTTGACCAAATCGCCGCGGTCACCGGTGAGGTCAGCGGCGAACACCAGTATGTCGAGACCGGCCTGGGACATCATCCCGGATTGTCCGGCGGGGTCCGCCGGCAGCACCTGCATCTGGCTGACGGTCGTGCGCACGTGCTGCTCCCAGCGCGAATGGGTCAACCACTGGACAAATAGCTCCACCTCAAACCGATCGGGATCCAGGTTGGCAATCATCGGCAGAGCCGCCTGCATCGCGGGCGATCCGTCGAATGCCGCCAGCACAAACCCGACCCGCAGGCGCCGCCCTTCCCGGGCCAAGAGAATCGGCGGTTGGTCCTTCCCCGCCCTGCGCTCCAGACGGGCGATCAGTCGCGCGTGCAGTTCCGCGTGCCGGCGTAAATCGAGGCGGCTGAGCCGCAATGTGGGAAAAGCCGATTGGGCCAGGTAGCGGTCCAACCCGGCCTTAACCACTGCGGCAGCAGGATTAGCTTCGACCCAACGGGCCAGCTCATTCAACTGGCTCTCCCAATACGCCGCAAAACGATCTGCCTGCCCGCGAGCGGCAAACATCTCCGGCACCGCCAGCATCCAGGCAGCATAATCCGCCCACAGCCAATCCGGCGCTTTGTCCATTGGCGGCAGTCGCGGGCACGCCCATGCCGGTCGCAGGATCATCTTCGCCAGCAATCCCGGCCAGCCCTTTGCCTCGGGCACTTGAACCGTATCCTCCGCCGCCAATCGCCCAGGGACGTCACTACTGTTCAAGTCCTTAGCCAAAACCCGGACCCGTTCGATCAGCGAAACCGGGACCTGCCCGCAGGGAATCCTGGTGACTGCCGCGGCGGCATCATGCAACCCAGCCACGAGAGCAAGCCACGCTTCGCGAGTCCTTGGTGCTCCAAGGTAAGCATCCAAAAGCATGCAGGCCCGGTCGACTACAGCGATGCTGTCGTCGTTCTTGGTCGACGCCGTCGGAGGAACACCGACAACTGAGGTCATATCGGAGGGGGAAAACGCAGCGGCAGACATCAGAGACCTCGATAATGCAGATTCCGGGCCGAAACCTTAACTAATCTCATTAATATCTTCGTATTAACGTTTTGCGGAACAAAAAACTACAATTCATCCAGGCTGCATGCGAATTGAGGCCCCCATCACAAGTCCGGCAGGAATAATCTGCCTACACCGGGAGCGCGTTTTTGTTGACGATCTTCCTCTGTAAATCCGGCCCGTTGAGCACCTAGACGGGATCTTGATGCGCCGGATGCCGGGGATCAACGTGGCGACTCCGCGAATCTTCCGATTCAGTCTGCGACCCTTTCTTCACGAAAAGATGGATCAGAAAGTGCGCTCCGTCGCAATTGTCGCTCGGCTGCATATCAAGCGATTCGTCGACGGACAGTACCTGGCCGCGTTGATCGAGGCGATAGACCCGCTGGCCAAACTGGGCGACGTGGGCGATTTCCGGCCGGGAAGCAGCGAGCGCGATCATTTCTGTTCCAGTGAAATGCCGCAAATGATGGCGAAACCACTGCAGATTGAAGGAGAGAGGCATCGCGGCCTCGTTGGGCGTCGAGACGAAGATCACTCCGCCAGGGCGAAGACTGCGGACCAACGCATCGAACAGTGCCTCGGGTTCCGGCACATGCTCAATCGATTCGAAGCAGGTGACAAAGTCGTAGGCTCCGACTGGCAGGTCGAAGGGGTAACATTTGTGCGCATAGATCGTCCCCGGAGTGGCGTAGTGGCGGTTCGCCACCTGGATTGCTTCCTCCGAACCGTCGATGCCCAGCACGTTCGCACCAAGCACCTTGGAGGTCAGCCAGGTTCCATAGCCGTTACCGCAGAAGAGATCCAATCCGACCAGAGGATTGGACGCTCGGGCGAAATGCTGCTCGAGTACAGCGATCGCGAGTCGGTAACGGCTGGAATGGTCGGGCCGGATTTCTTGAATACGAATAGCCGTCTGGCGTTCGCCGCTGGCATAGGAGAAATCCTTCCTTGGGGGAGGGCTCGTCGGAACGATCGTTGTCATGGGGAAAACTCCGATTACGGACTGCGGAACACCTGCGCTCCGTTTGGCCATGGTGAGTTCGAGCGACACGCCACCGTCGCCGACGGGCGGGAGGCGCGCGTCGGATCAGGATGCGGCCGGACGCCGGTCGCAAGGGATGGCCGTGGTGGTGGCACGATTCGGTCGCTGCCAGCCATCGGCCGCCGGTCTGGTTCCTTTAGGCAAAAGCACTCAAGCCGCCGGGAATTGTGCCGTATCAGTCGTCGGACCATGCCTCGGGAACCCAGGCCTACGGGTCCCCGGGCTTGTCCTCGCCGCTTCCATGTCCGTCGCACTCTCCAATCCCACCAACACCGTCGTCGCCGCACCATTGACCGAAGACCAGATTCGGCACCGGCTGGAAGGTTGCCCCAAGCTGGCCTCCCTGCAGAGCATCAACAAGGCGCTGGGCGAGCTGGTTAATTCCGAGCAGAGCCTCAACTCGCAGATCGCCGAGATCATCCGGCGCGATCCGTCCCTCGCCTCGCGTGTGCTGCGCCTCGTCAATTCCGTCTATTTCGGCCTCTCCGTTACCATCAACAATATCGAGGAAGCGGTCTTCTTTCTCGGATTGCGCCAGTTACGCGAGCTTGCGATGGCCACCCCGGTGATCGAAGAGCTGAACAACCTGGAAAGCGTCGCGTCTTCCCCCCTGCCTTGGAAGGACCTCTGGTCCCATAGCATCAGCACCGGGATCCTCACCCGCGAAATCCTTGCCACCACCCTCGACTCCCGTGACGACGATACCGATTACCTCGTCGGTCTGCTCCATAACGTTGGCAAAATCGTCATGGCCTATGCCTTCCCGCAGGAGCTCACGACCGTGGTGGGCCAGTCCCTGGAGACGCCAGCGGATGTTTGCCGGCTGGAGCGCGAAGTCATCGGCTGGGACCACGCGCAGATCGGTGCCTATTATTTGGAGCGCCACCGGCTGGCCGAGGAAATCACATTTGCCGTGCGTTATCACAACGAACCCGAAAAGGCGCCGCGGCACCGCCGTTTCGCCGCGGCAGTGCAGGTGGCCGACTACCTCGTCCGGCACGCCGGCATCCCCGGTGGGTTCGAGAACATCCAGCCGATCGCGGACGAGGCGTGGGTCCAACTCAGCGGCTGGAAGATCCTTTACGGCGCCGAGGACACCGACACCCGTCTCGCCCGCGCCTCTTTGGCCAACGTTCTCCAGCGCCTGCCCCAAGTGTTGGGTAGCCTTTTCTGATTCTCGGGCGGGAGATTCATCCGAACGGGGCGGACCGGCGCTGCAGAAGAAGGTGCGTTGCGGAAAATGCACCCTACCCCAAACCGTGGTCCCGTCGGACGCCGGCCGCCCTCAAGTTCTGCGCCGACCAACCGATGAAAAGGGCAATCGATGTCAACGGACCTTTGCGAATCGACCGCTAAAGGAACACCTGGATCTACCGCGTCGCATGATTGGCTGGGGGCTTGGGCTTCCAGCCTCTCCTTGGTTTATTGCCGCGACTTGGAGGGCCGGGTGCTCAGCGCCAACCGCGCCTTCGTCCGGAAATTCGGCCGCTCCGCCGAACAACTGGATTCCACTCCGGCGGTTGGATTCGTGCACCCGGACGATGCCCCGACCTTTCGCTCCGATCCCCTGCCGGCGGGTCAGCGCGTGGCGCGCGAACAACGGTGGCTGACTCCTCAGGGCTGGCGTTGGGTCTCGTGGGAAGAAAGCGCCTTGGTCGACAACGAGGCCCACATCGTCGGCACCTTTGCGGTCGGCCACGACATCACGCGCCAGCACCTCGCCGAGGAACAGTACGTCAAGCTATCGGCGGTGGTCGAACAGTCGCCCCTGGCCATTGCCATCGCCGATGCCGAAGGCCACGCCCAGTATGTGAACACGCGGTTCACCGAAGTGACCGGCCTCACTCTGGAGCAGATTCTCGACCGGGACCTGCCGATTCTCCGGGAAGGCCACAAGAGCGACACCGCCTACGAAGAGTTCTGGGCCACGGTCACCGCCGGCCAGGAGTGGCGCGGCGAGCTGACCCGCTCGAAGCCCGATGGCTCCAAGGTGTGGGAGTCGGTCCAGGTTTTCCCGCTCCACAGTGCCGGCGGCGAAATCACCAATTTCGTCTCGGTGCGCCAGGACGTCACCGCGGGCAAACGCCTCGAGGAACAGCTACGCCAGGCGCAAAAAATGGAGGTGGTCGGCACCCTCGCCGGCGGCATTGCCCACGATTTCAACAACCTGCTGGCGGTGATCAATGGCTACGCGGAATTCAGCCTCTCCCACTCGCCCGACTCCGCCATGTTGCTGAAAAGCCTGAGCGAGATCCAGCGCGCGGCCCAACGCGCGAGCGGCCTCGTGCGCCAGATCCTCACCTTCAGCCGCAAAGCGGAGACGCGTTTCTCGGCGATGGATCTCAACCAGCTGGTCCGGGACCTCGTCACGCCCCTGTGCGAGACCTTTCCACGCACCGTCTCCTTCAGCTTCGACCTGCAGGAAAACCTCCCTCCCCTGCTGGCCGACCCGAACCAGATCCAGCAGATCATTCTCAACTTGTGCGTGAATGCCCGCGACGCCATGCCGTCCGGCGGAACCATCACCATCAACACCGATGTACGGCCGGGCACGGAACTGGCCGCCTTCCATCTCGACGTGCAGACCGGGCGGAAATACGCGATGCTCAAGGTCACGGACACCGGCACCGGGATGAGCCCTGAGGTGCGTGCGCGCATCTTCGAACCTTTCTTCACCACGAAACAGGGGAGCCACGGTACCGGCCTCGGTCTTGCCGTCGTCTACGGCATCGTCACGGGACATAGTGGTTTCATCGACGTCGACAGCACCCTTGGTGTCGGCACTTCCTTCCGCGTTCATTTGCCACTGGCCGATGATGTCGTCGCGAGTCCCGTCGCCGCCGCCGCCACCAATTTCCCGTGCGGCACGGAGACATTGCTGATTGTCGACGACGAAATCTCGCTGCGCCGTCTCCTGGAAACCGCTTTCACCCGCAAAGGCTACCACGTGACCTGCGCCGCCGACGGCTTGGAGGCCATCGAGATTATCAGCGATACCAGCCGGCCCGTCGATGCCGTGCTCCTCGACCTCAACATGCCCGGAGCCACCGGGATGGATGTGTTTAAGGTCATCCGCGTCTGCCGTCCGGAACTCAAGGTGCTGGTGCTAAGCGGACACCTCTCGCCGCAAGCCCGAGTTGAATTCGAGCACCTTGGACAGAAGGATTTCGTGGGTAAGCCATACTCCCTCAATGAATTAGGGCACCGCCTGCGCACCCTGCTCGACACGCCGAAACCCACGGCTTCCTGAACCGGTTGCGGAGGAACGGCCGGGATCGGCAATGCGCGACAGCCGGAGGAATACCCCTCTTCTTTCGCGTTTCGCGTCCCGTTCTATCGGGTCTCCAGTGAATCACTTACGAACATTTGTTTCCTCCACGGCAGAAAAGCCAATCCATTTCAGAAATGGCGGAACGGACCGATTCAGACTGTGGGCAATCAGATCGATCCATTTCATGGACCATCTCCAACACAATGACTCCACGCGATTCCACGCCAGTTTTGGCGCAGACGCGCAGGACCGGGCCACGCCTTGCGTTGCTGATTATACCTGGGCTCGTATGCGCCCCGGCAGCGGCACCGCCCTCAAGGACCTTTTTCGCACACCATGTCGTCGATGGACAAGTCGTGCCAGCATCCCGCCCCTATCTTCGGGTGGTTTCCGCGCCAGCACTTCGGTTCCAACCGCCGCCATCGCCCGATTCGGAAATCCGTCCGTCAGTGACGGCCTCTTCGCGACAGCCTGCACAACCCGATATAATTCCGGCAGTCACGCCCGCCGTGGCGCCGGTCAAACATGCGGCGGCCTCATCCGCCGCAACGCCGGCGGAAAGGATGCCGGCGGAAGCGTTGCCTCACTCTTCCAAAGAAACCGCGCCCATCATGCCGGATGACGGCAAGAAAAACGTCCACGCCGAAGATTTTCTCCCCTTCTTTCAGTTTCCTGAGCCAGGCGATCTAGGAGTCAATTCCTCGACCGCCCCAAACGCCGCCGCGCCGGCTCGTAACCCACCCAGCACTGCCACCTACCGCGTGCAATGATTCAACGTCTGCTCCCAGTCTCTCCCGCCCGCATCGCTTGGAGTGCGCTGGTTGCGAGTGTCATCGTCGTTTCGCTGGCCGCACGGATCGGCGCGACGACCGGCGAACACCCGGGCGTCCCCGAGGCCGCCGCGCCGCCAGCTGCCCAAACCGAGCCGGCAGCGGTCGTCACGACCGCTGCCTCGGCGCCGGCCGAAGTACCTGCTCCCGCCACAGTCGAAGCGGCGGTCGCGGTGCCTCCGGCGCCGTCCCCGGAATCCGCCCCCCAACCGACGCGAGCCAACGCCGCGAAAGAAAAGCACGGCCTGCTGAAACTCGGTGCGAGCCTGACGGAGCGCGGTGACTACACCGCAGCCGAGATCGCCTATCGGCAGGTGTTGAACTCTGCCGAATTCTCCCTCGCCGACCAAAAGGAGGCGTTGCTCGGCCTGGCCATCATGTTCCGCCGGCAGGGCACGCTTTCCAAAGCAGCCGGCGCCTACGAGAAATTCCTCAAGGAGTTCCCGGACGACGAACGAGTACCCGATCTGATGCTCGATCTCGGCCGGACGCAGCGGGCCATGGGCGCCTACCGGCTCGCGATCAAGCAGTTCTATTCCGTCATCAACTCCACGTTGAAGCTGCCGCCCCAGGGATTCGATCACTACGAACTGCTGGCCAAGACCGCGCAGTTCGAGATCGCCGAAACCCACTTCGAAGCCGGGGAGTTCCCTGACGCGAGCAAGTACTTCTCCCGGTTGCGCCTCCTCGACCTGGCGCCCGCAGACCGCGCCCGGGCTCACTTCAAATCGGCCTACGCCCAGTTCCTCGACAGTGATTTCGAGGGTGCCGTCATCACCTTGCGCAACTTCCTTGATCAATGGACGGATGACGAGCATGTGCCGGAGGCGCGTTATCTGCTCGCCACGGCGTTGCGCCGCCTCAATCGCACGCAAGAGGCGCTCGCCGCCACGTTTGATCTGCTCCGTGGCGAACAAAGCCGCACCGCCGGCGATCCCAAGCTATGGATCTATTGGCAGCGCCGAACGGGGAATCAGCTGGCCAACGAGTTTTTCATGGCCGGAGACAATCTCAACGCGCTAGCCATCTACCAGAAACTCGCGGCTCTGTCGCCCGACCCGGCTTGGCGCCTGCCCGTCACCTACCAGATCGCGGTGTGCCAGGAGCGGCTCCACCAGATCCAGCAGGCGCGCGCCTCGTACCAGGCGATCATCGACGCCACGAAGGACAACGCCAACGGGAAGGCCGCCGCACCCAATCCCGAGTTCGCTGAACTGGCCCGCATGGCCGTCTGGGGGCTCGCCCAACTCGACTGGTGTGACCAGACTGCCGCCCAGCTCAATCACGTTTTCCAGCCCATCTACACGCAGGCCGGCGCCGTCGGCGTCGCCCCGCCCCCTTTCCATGACCCTGCCGGAAGCCCTCCAACAGCACCAAAACCTTTGTGACGAGCTGTACCAGCTCGCCTTGGAGGAAAACCGTTTCCTTCAACAGCACCACCGGCCGCCCGAACCGCCCTTGCTGGACCGCAAACGCAGTTTGCTGGCTCGCCTGGACCAGACCCTGACGGCCCTGCGCGCCGTCCCGACGTCAGGGACGCCCGATTCCGCGCGACGCGCGGCGTTGGAAAAAACGCGGTCGCGCATCCTGCAGATTCTTCAGCTCGACCGGGAGAACGAGCAGCTGTTGTTGCGTTGCAGCCTGTCGGGCCGGAGCCCGGGCAAGGCGGTTGCTCCCGGGATGCTGCAGAAGATCTACCAGCAGCACGGCTGAGCATTCGCTCGGACTTTGTCCTCCGGGCTGCTATTCCTCCGGGTGCAGCGCCCGGTGCACCGCCCGCCCCAGGTCGTCCCGGGTGAACGGCTTGGCCAGCAGCGAAATGCGGCCGAGATTCGAGAGCTTCTCGGAGGACATCTTAGAAAAATAGCCCGACATGATGATAATCGGGAGCTCGGTGGCGAAACCTCGCACCTGGGCGGCCAGCTCGACGCCTTTCATCCCCGGCATGGTCTGGTCGGTCAGCAGCACGGCGCATTCGGAGTGCTCGCTGCGCAAGGCCTCGAGACACCGGGTCGGCGAGTCGAACGTCACCGCATGGTAGCCCGTTTTTTCGAGAGCCTGCTTGGTAAGGTTGAGCACGTATTCCTCGTCATCCACGACGCAAATGACCTCGCCCGCGCCGACCGGCACCGGCGTCGTCTCGCTCGTGATCGCGTCCTCATCGCTCATCGCGGCCGGCAGGTAGATCGTGAATGTGGCTCCTTTCCCGGGAGCGCTGCGTACATCGATCACACCCCGATGCGCCCGCACGATGCCGTGCACCACGGAGAGTCCGAGTCCGGTGCCCTCCCCGACGCCTTTGGTCGTGAAGAATGGGTCGAAGATGCGTTTCAGCGTCTCTTCGTCCATGCCCTGGCCCGTATCGCTCATGCTGAGGCGGACATAAGGGCCGGGGGCGACGTTCCCCAGCGCCTCGGCCTGCGCCCGGTCGAGCCGGATCGACGCCAATTCGATGCGCATGATGCCGCCGCGGGTGCGCATGGCGTGGGCGGCGTTGGAGCCCAGGTTGAGCAGAACCTGGTGTAACTGCGTAGGATCCGCGAGCACCCGCGCGGAGTCCGGCGCGATCGAGGTCTCGATGTTGATGGTGGATGGCACGGTCGAACGCAGGAACCGGCGCGCCTCCTCGATTACCTGACCCAGGTCCACCGCTACCTTTTCGCCCTCGGGCTGGCGCCCGAAGGTGAGGATCTGGTCGACCAGCTTGCGCGCCCGCATGCTCGCCTCGCGCGCCTCGCGGAGGTACAGGCGCACGGGGTGGTCCTCCTCGACCGTGTCGTAGGCCAGGTCCTGATAGCCGAGGATGCCCGTGAGCAGGTTGTTGAAATCGTGCGCGATGCCGCCGGCGAGCGTGCCGAGCGTCTCCATCTTCTGGGCCTGGAAAAGCTGGGTTTCGAGCCGGCGGCGTGACGAGTCGGCTTCCCGCTGGTCGGTGACGTCCTGGCACGCGCCGTAGATCCGGGTAATCCGACCCTGCGTGCATTCCGTGCGCCCCATGACCCGCGCCCACCGGCGATGTTTCCGCGCGGTCGTGAAAGCCACCTCCAGGTCGAAAGGCTGTCCGTTCCGGGCGGCTCGGGCGATCTCCTCCTCCAACGAGGTGCGACTCCCTGCCCCCAGGAGCACGGTCAGCGTCTCGAGGGTCGGTTCAAAGCCGAGTTCCACCTCGAAGATGCGGTACATCTCGGGCGACCACATGATCTTCCCAGAGGCGGAGGTCCATTCCCACGCGCCGATTTTCGCCAGCAGGCTCATTTGGAGCGAAAGCTCCTCGTTGTGGCGCAGGCGCTCGCCGGCCTCGGTCTGGTCCGTGATGTCGGTGTCGGTTCCCACCATGCGCACAGGCTGACCGTTGACATCGCGCTCGACGATCTTGCCCCGCGAAAGAATCCACACCCACCGGCCCTCTTTGTGACGAATGCGGTACTGGCTGTAGTAGAATGCCACCCGCCCAGTGAGATGGGCTTCGAGGGCGGTGCGGTTGCGTCCGTAATCGTCCGGATGGATCAGCCGCACCCAATCGAGCCGGCTGTGAGGCATCTCGATCGAAGTGTAGCCCGTGACTTCGGAGCAGCGCGGCTCGAAGTGCAGCCGGTCGTCGTCGATCCTCCAATCCCACACGACGTCGTTGTTGCCGATCAGCGCCAGCCTCCACCGCTCTTCGGTGATGCGCAACTGCTCGCGCAGCTCCTGTTCAGCCGTTATGTCACGCGCCAGCCCGATCAGCCGTCGCGGCCGGCCGTCGCTGTCTTGATGAATGGAAGCGTAACCTTCGAGGCAACGGACCGCGTTGTCGGGCCGAACGATGCGAAAAGCGATGGAGAGCGAGGTGTGGCCCGGCTGCGCCCGGGCGTGGATCTGCTCGACCTGGTCACGATCCGCCGGATGAATCAGCCGTTGCCAGGATTCCATCGTGCCGTCGAAGTCCGCCGCCGCACAACCGTGCAAGGCCAGCATGCGCTTGTCCCAGGTAAGACGGCGGCTCGCCAAGTCCAGCTCCCACACGCCGAAATCGGCGGACTGGAGCGCCAGTTGGAGGCGTTCATTGAGCGAACGCATCTCCTCCTCGGCGCGGCGGCGCGCCGTGATGTCCGTCTGGACGCAGAAATAGCACGAGATGCAGCCGTTCTCGTCCGGGATCGGCTGCGTCTCCGTGTCGAGCACCAAGGGCTGGCCGGACCGGGTGTAGTTCACCAGCTCCGTCCGGGTCAACTGGTTCTCGAGCCACGCGCGTTTGAACTCGGCCACCGACCTCGGATCCGTGCGGGGCCCGTGGAGGAAGCTCTCGGGGCTGCGGCCCTGCGCCTCGGCCAGCGTGTAACCGGTGAAACGCTCCCAAGCGGGGTTGACCCACTCGATCCGGCCCTCGGTGTTGAGAATGATCACGCCGTTGACGGTGCGGCTGGCCAGGCAGGCGAAGCGGTCGCTTTGCTCAAGCGCTGTGCGGAGGCGGGTCTCGGTTTCGCGGTAAACGGTGACATCGGTCCCGAGCGCCACGATGCTGGTGAGCTGGTCCGAGGCGTCCCGCAGCGGATGGAGATAGAGCACCAGGTGGACCAGGCGCCCGTCCTTGTGATGGAAGGCCAGCTCCACGGT
>Ga0182017_10000675_pt1 | contig 26841 bp, 20 predicted proteins | sample 712E3DmetaG_FD_120492 | JGI IMG/M metagenome (GOLD analysis project Ga0182017, IMG submission 120492) | Permafrost microbial communities from Stordalen Mire, Sweden - 712E3D metaG | ecosystem: Environmental > Terrestrial > Soil > Wetlands > Permafrost | place: Sweden: Stordalen | collected... | reverse complement strand
TTATTTCCGGCAATACGCTGGAGGACGAAAAAGTCAAGGGGACCATCCATTTCGCCGTGGGCGACAACGCATCCATGGGAGGCCTCGTCAAAGTGCCGCTGCACCTCGATGGAATTGTAAAGGACCCGACCGTTTGGCTGGATGATGCGCTCTGGATGGAACGGGGGAAGACGGCGTGAGCTGAAATGAAAAACAATTTTGTTTATACCTATTCATAAAATATGGTAGAATTAGAAATCATCCTGAAGCTAGCGGCGGTTTTTTATTAACGCCCCCCGGCCCTGCGGGAGATTGAGTTGAGTAATGTCCTACGGATTCCAAACCATTTTCAACCTTTTTAAAGGAGCGTGTGTATGAAAGCGTTCATTGCAGGCGGGTTTCTCGTTCTTTCGATGTTCGTTTCCTTTTCCTTTTCGCAAACCGATACCTCGGCGAAACCGACTATCGCGCTCTTTTCAGTTGACAGCATGGTTTTCGCCGCGGGTATCGACGCCCGGTCTCCCGTGGGAGTTGCGGCCCAATTCCAATCAACGACGGGGAAAGTATCGTGCTGGATAAAGGTTTCCTCATCACAAGGACCGATCTCGGTAAAGTTCGTTTGGAATAAGGACGGCCAAAAGGTGTTTGAATTGCCCATAACCCTCAAGCCTCAATCCGGGCGTCTATGGAGCACCAAAACGGTTACTCCCGGTAATTGGCAAGTCGATATCGTTGACGACGCGAGCGTTATCGCAAAATCCGGAACATTTGTCGTACAGTAAACGTAGCAAAGCGCGTCGGTTTTAGGCCTTGTAATACTAGTAACCCCGGCTCGTGAAAACGACGCCGGGGTTTTTGATTCTCTATCGGGCAGGGAAGGCGAATGCCGTCGATAGTAATGAGGTAAAGACAGGGGAAAGAACGGGAAATTATGGAGTGTGTAAAGAAAAGTATGGTCTATTAATCATGCGATTTTCAGTGTTTTGTTTGATGGTATATTTGTTTTTTGCCAATTCCCATGCGGGAGTACTCTCAGGATTCGGCGCCGAAGGCGGTCTTAGCCTTACTTCACAAAAATTAAATTATACAACCGATACCAAGAATGAATTTGTCATGAAGGATTGGGATCAACACGGAAACGCGGGGATTTTCTTTCAGTTTTTTGATGTTAAATTTATTAACCTGGATTTGGACATTACGTATAACCAAAAAGGCGGATTATCCAAAAATGGACTTCTCACCTCGCATGTTGACCCTGTAAACGGCGGACTGGTTCTGGGACCGGCAGTTGATGTATGGGATAGATTGGATTACATCAGTCTTTCGCCAAGAGCGAAAACAAAGTTTACGATAGGAAGATTCGAGCCGTTTTTTACCATTGGCCCCTGTTTTGATTTTTTAATTCATGGAAGTTCGGAATTTTATAGTACCGATAATTTTAAGAAGTATGAGGTTTCCGCTCTTTACGGAGTAGGTGTCGGTTATAACATCAATGCGCGTTTGCAGAGTTTCTTTGAGTTTCTCCATCAGCCGGGTATCACCCCTATCTGCAGCGAGTTGCTCTATTCGCCAGGAGGGGGCACTTCGAACCTCGATATTGCGAATGACGTGCTGAAATTCAATGTCGGAATATTGTATCTGCTTTAAAATGATCGACTGGCTTGGATTCGATTTGTTCGCTAAAAGTCGAAAACTCAGGTCATTTTCTTTTGCCCGAAAAATCATCGTCATTTTGGGGCGGATCGATCAATCCGCATCAAGAACACAGGATTTTATCAGCATCAGTAATTGAGGGCATTTTTTTCCCTCAAAACCTACCGCGCAATTAATGCGGTATCATAATTCGCCCTGAATACTTTCCCGCACCGCAAGCAACTGCCACTGCGTAAAGACAGGGAGCGATTCCGAGAAAAGGAATACCGATTGTTTCCCTTGAATTATTCTGGAAAACACGTTTAATTATTTGCCCGTTCATCGAATACAGTGTCACCGAGACCGTCGAGTTCAACGAAGCTCCCGGAAGCTTTATGCAAAGCATCCCTGAATTATAAAACGTTTCGATCCGGCTGGAAATGACCGGCTTAGCTTTGGGAATGACCGAATTCGATGAACGGGAATGTGACCGCATCGACAGACAATTTTATATTGTATAGGTAGTTGAATTAGTGTGCTTGCCGGTTTTAAATTAGGCAACTTTGAGAGTTTCAGCGGGAACAAGATCATTTGCAATGGTATCTGGGCCAATATCTTGCCCATGTGGCCAGCCAATTCCTCGGAAAAAAAGACGAACCTGCCGGAAATAATCATCCTGCAATATTTCTTTAAAATAATCAGAAGTACAATATGGCATAATGTTAAAAATGCCTTCTCTGCCATCCGACAAACTGACCTGAAGCAAAGAATTTTTAATCGGTACTACTTTTATTACTGCAATCATATTTACTCCAGTGGTTTAATGGATGCGGCTGGTTGGTCGTTTACGGCCAATTTCCAATCTGCCATAAGGTCTTCACGGTGTATTTCGGCCCAAGCGGCTACCAATTTCATCTTGTTCGGCGGTAGTGAACCTTCAAGGATTTCACCGCCATCAATGGAAATAACGGCTGTATGCTCTGCCTACTCCATACTGTACACTCTCGACGTGAATTGACCTTCAGGCGTCCGGCAGGTTATAAAATAAACGCCTTTTCCCATTGCCGAGGAACCGGGGCCGAATTCCAGCCGCACGGCGTATTCGCCATTTACTTTTAGCAATGACGAAGAAGTCGGAATCATTCTTCCATCAACGGATACCGTCGATAGCGAAGTAATTGTACCGGCCGTCTTGATTTTTAAATAGACGTTGCCGCGTTTTCTTTCAAGGTGAATTCGCGGCGGCGGCGCCGCCGCCATGGCAATTCCATTTCCGGCGAGTGTGCTTTCATCGGGAAGCCAGCCGCCGAGCACCTTTAAAACCGTATAATTCGCCGCTTCGGAATCAGTAAGGAATTTACGGTACGGAGGGTTCGCAATGGGAATGGCGCCCGGCCCCGCGCTTTTATATTCATATAAACGGGAATCGGTCGTTTTATAGGGTACGAACCAAATCTTGTTTCCATTCGCGTCTTTTCCCGACATACTATCCCACCCGACGGGTTTTATCATGTCGTCCATCCAACAATTCATATACACCGACATTCCGACGGCGTTGGGATCAGCCGCGCCGTTACCGGCTGAAGGATGCCACGGTCTTCCCAGGCTATACGATCCGGCCGGGATGCTTGTAATTTCCTTTTTTAAAGTACAATTAAAGAAAACAAGGCCGTAAGCCTGGGCGCTTTGCGTTGAAGGCGCGGTGATATACCCCATGGGGTTCTTATTGGGGCGATTCCTGCAAACAATGTCGCACGAATCAAACGCGGCCTGCCCCCCCCCGTAAATAAAGTCAACCGCTCCCTTGATCACGCATTTTTTATAGTATTGCGTTCCAAGTTCGGCGAAAAGCGGGTCTTGATATCCGGCGATCACGCAATTTTTAAAGAACGCCCTATTGCTTCCGCCCGCAGTTCGCACCGTCAGAGCCTGGGCGCTTTTTATGTAGCCGGCGTCGCTTGTGTCCTTGACCATATTGCCCAAATAATCGAAGGCGTTCTCAAAGGTCATATTCATTGCCGTGAAATTAGACGCGGTGATTTTAATGGTCGCGCAGTCGGCGCCCCATGTGGATGACCCGTTGGGCGACCCTTGCGCTAAATTGAAGGAAAGAACGGCGCTGTCGCGATCTTGACCGATTAGAGTAACATACGGCTTGTTCATCGTGACATGCTCCACGTAACGGCCGTTTTTTATATAAATGTAATAGGCGGAGGAATTTGATGAGGGAACGCCGTTTATCGCGGATGCGATAGTCGCGTACATTTTCGTTCCGCCCACCGTTGTCCCATCGGCTCCCGAAAAATTCTTATCAACGGAAGCGTTATACGCTCCGAATACGGTTGCGTAAAAAGCGATGTGAACCAAAAGACTGTGCGCTCGTATCGAGGTTTTCATTGCAGGCCTTTTGAAAAACACCGGGCGGCAACGCGTCCCGCTTTCATCAAGTAAACGCCATTATTCACATGACGCGGGAAAACGTTTTCAACCTCCTCGGCATTTCCGGAATAGATTAAAATTCCCGCCGTGTTGAAAAGGCGAATCGGAGCGCCGGGCGATGCCCGCACGAATATTCGCCGATTCTTCACGTATGCGTAAGTCGGCGTTTTCGCCGCGTCATGGGTGAAGATTACTTCCGTGGGATTGTATTCCGCGGCGCTTATTTTTCCCACACCGGAGTTGGCGATCACGATGGATGACACATCGGCAACGGGATCGGCGGAGTAGGAGTAAAAGGAAGAAGGCTTGAAGGAACCTTGTAAGACTTCTTCACTTGCATTAAGCGCTTTGGCCCCGCTTGCCTGGCTAAGCACCACCGCGGGGACGACACTGCAGGATAGCCACTGGTTGCCGGCAAATGTAGCGGCCCCATTTTCCGAAACTTTTCCGAAGACGGGTTTTTTGGAAGCTTCGAAACGGTTGCCTTCCACGTAGATATCGGAATTAATGCGGGCGTTGGCTCCGTTTTCGCTGGTAATCATGTAGTTGTTGAGTAAATGGCATTTGCCGAAGCGAATCAACGGCAGGCGGGAAGCGATGTTTTTAAAATAATTGTGGCTATAGGTAATTCTGCGGTCGTAGTTGTCGCTGTTACCGTGCCCCATCAGCGATGCCTTATGGTGATCGTGAAAATAGCACCAGGAAATGGTGATATCGGTGCTGTTGTTCTTGCCGTCGATCAAACCGTCATAACGGTCCACGTTTGTCATGACGCTTGGATCTTCGTTGTAGAATTCACAATGATCGATCCAAATATGTTTGGAGGTCTGACTAGCTTCGGATTGCGACGTATCGTCGGCTTGAATTCCGATGCAATCGGGGTCCGAAAGCGTGGTTGCCACGCCGTTGACCAAGCCGACGACCTTGTTCTCGCCGTTGTTGGTTATCGGTACGTCTTTCATCGTGAAGGTAATGTTGCGAATAATAATATTGGACTGGAACTGAATAACGATTCCGACACGGTTGAAAAACGCCGCCGTGCCGATTCCGACCACTGTTTTATTGGAACCAAGACGTATGATGGATGCATAGGTGGTTTTTGTAGCGCCGCCGCTGGAGATGAAACCCGATCCGTCGATGGAAACCGGCTGACCGGAATTGAATTCCTTGGTAACGCGGATGATATACGGAGTCGTTTTGTTTTCCGCGTATTGCTTGAGTTCGGCAAGCGTCGTCGGCGTAACTACCGCGCCGCCGGCCCCTCCGGTCGTTCCCCCATCGACCGTGGCAAAGCCCATAATGGAAAAGTTCGGCACGGGGTAGGAGACCGACATCGTTAAAACTATAAAAATGTAAACTCGTTTGATGAACACTGCGGACGTTCCTTCCGTATTACAATGCTGTTTCAATCCATTCACGCCTTTACTCTTAATATAACGAATCGTGGACAGGTCGCGCCGTTATTCGGCGTCGAAACCGTTTATTTTGTTCACTGTAGTGAACGTGACCGGACACTGGCATATCGTGCTGAATCATATGGACGACGAACTGTTTTCATTGGTTTTGCAATCCGCAATTCGCAAAAGCGCTGTTGTAAAAATCTGGCAATTTTGCCCAAAAATCCCTATATTATCAATATAACACTATTTTTAACTCATTTTTTATAAGAGGGGGGAAATGGTTATGAGGAAGTCTATCGCGGTAGTCGTTCTGATGTGCGGATTTACTCTGTCCGCGAGCGCCGCCGTCACCTATGACAGCATTTATTGGGCGCCGCCATTGGATGTTCAAGGATCAAAAATCGTCAACGCCAAGGGGTATGCCGTGCAGCTTAAAGGCTTTGCCACGATGGGCGCGTACCCTAACATCACAAAAGCCCAGATCGTTCATTTTAAAAAAGATTGGAATATTACCGTTCTTAGGCTTCCGCTTCTCACCAGCGATTGCAATTGTCCGAGGTCCATCTGTTGGACTATCGGCAATATCGCCATTAATGCGGCGAATACGCCGTACATTACATCCGCTGATAGCATTATAAAATGGTGCAGAGACAATCATATTTACGTTCTTTTCGACGGATGGCATGAAGGCGGTCAGGGCCAAACGGCCGCTAATTTCAAATCGACCGTTGCGGCATGGAGCATCATGGCCGAACGATATAAAAACCAGGACCATTTGCTTTGGGAGATTTTCAATGAACCCCATGGTGTAAACTGGACCGCCTGGGTTCCCATGGCGCAGCAGCTTGTCGATACCATACGGGCGCACAACCCCGTTTCCAAGGTCGTTGTGTGCGGAACGGCCAACTGGTGCCAGCAGGCCGACGTGAAAACCCTGAAAATCGCACGTGATAAAATTGTTTACTCATGGCATCCTTATGCGCAGGTATATGGGGGCATCGGCGCAACAACGTGGGAATCGCGCTTTGGTTTTATAGCTACTTCCGGCGTTGGGCCCGTGATGAATACCGAATGGGGTTTTACCTCGGCGGCGGATTCCGCCGGCTATGGAACGCAGCTTATTAACTATATGAAAGATAAGGGAATAAGCTGGACTGGTTGGATCTATTCGGCCGACTGGGGACCTCCCATGCTGAAATCGTTGAATGTGGCCGCGGCAACCGATGTAAGAAACTCGGGAGGAAACCGGATGTTTGACGCCTTCCATGACACCATGTCCGTCATTCCCGTCGGTAATATTCAAAAACCCGCCGCCGGAGCGGTTTCCGCGAAAAACATTTCGATCAACAATTCGACCATTCAATTTTATTGCGCCGAGACCTCGCCGGTCACGGTGTCGATATACACGCTCAGCGGCCATTGCATGGAAAAGTTAATCGACCAAACCTTAACAAAGGGAAGTCATTCCATACGATGGAGCGCTGAAAACGGCGATGCCGGCGACCCGGCGGCGGGTGTGTATGTGGTCCGCTTAAAAATCAAAGATAGAGAATATTGCGGGCAATTGAACAATTTAAAGTAAGCTAGAGTACGCAGTTTGTAACTATGGTCGCATGCCGGCCGTGTTTCCCTTCCCGCTGAGGACGGGGCTCCCTGTTTGAGCCCCGTAAAGCGGGGCGAGTTAGGGATGTCCGCGGGAATAGGGCTGCAAAGCTACGTGACGCAACGAACCCCCGCCGCTGTAAATCCATTATACCCCCCTGAAACCGACGTCGAAGTTTATAGCCCACGCTCCGGACTCTTTATATAGCCATGTTTTAAATGAATGGTTTGTTCACTACAGTGAACATGATAATGCGGCGGAAAACGGAATAACCGGAGTATCGGCTTAGGATTCGTTATATTAATAGTGAAGATAGTAAACGTTTTTATTTCTTTTTTATTTCCGGTTTTGCCGGGTCGGGGGAGGTTTGGAAATGAACCGTATAATTGCTATAAGCGCGGCCGCGTTGCTACAGTTTTGTTTTTTGTCGGCGGAAGCCGCGACGGATTACACGACGTATGCGGGTTACGCATCCGTAACCGGCGGCGGGAACGCGACTGCGGTAACCGTTACAACGGCTTCAGCGCTCCTTGCCGCGGCCAAAGGGACCGCGGCAGCGGTCATTATTATAAAAGGCGCAATAGACCAGGCGCTCATCACGTGTGAATCAAATAAAACGTTTATCGGGGATGGAACGACCGCGACGCTCACTAATTCATCATTTTTAATAAAAGGCGTCTCAAATATTATTATCAGAAACATCACCATGCACTTTCCGTATATGGTTTCAACGTCGGCGGACCATGATCTTGTTCATATTCAGGGTAGCACTTCAAATATTTGGATTGATCACTGTGAGTTTTACAATATGATCGGCGACTGTAATGGCGACGGGAAAATCATTGAAATCGGCGACGTCGCGAATTCCGATATGGATTATTATGACGGCACTATCGACATCACGAAAGGCGCATCAAAAGTCACCGTTTCCTGGTGCTACATCCATGAAACGTACAAAACGAGTCTTATCGGGTCGAGCGATGACGATATAAACGACTGGCAAGTGTGCTATCACCACAATCTGTTCAATAATACCCATTCGCGATTGCCAAGCATCAGGGGCGGCACGGCGGCCTCCTTCAATAATTATTTTCTCAATATCCCCACGAGCGGAATCAACTGCAGAATGGGCGCCACCGTGTATATCGAGAAAAACTATTTCAACGGCGTCGGCGATGGCGCAAACGATCCGAAACTCGGCATGAACGATGGCCCGATCGGCGGTTATTACAGCAAATCAATAGGGATGTGGAATGTCGTCGGCAATACGTATGTCAATTGCCTGGGCAGCCAACCGACTACTTCCACCACATCATATAAACCGACTTTTTCATATACGGGAATTTTAATTCCAACCGCGCAGGTCCCGGACACGGTTTCGAAGTATGCCGGAATCGTGGGAAAAGCGAAAAAGCTTTCTTTTCGTCAAACTACCGGCGTTATAAGTAATTCAATTGAAAGTCGGAATGTTTCCATCAACCGGAAAACGGCGCCAACGGCGGTTTATACTATTCTTGGCGTAAAAATCGGTAATGTAAATGGTTCCGTCAAACCGAGGGTCAACGGAATTTACATTTTAAAAGGAAACAACGGTTCAGTCGTCGGATTAAGTTCATTACGGTAACCCGCAAATATTTTTTGATTTTACAAGTATGCCGCTGCTCATGCATCACAAAGTAAAGAAACGAGCCGTTCGTTCCGGCGCATCGGTCATGGTTGTTTGTTGCATGGCTCTCCATGGTTTTGCAGCAACGAATGCGGTCGATCCGGAAGAGGCCTCTCTTTCCATGGTCGGGCCCTGGGTCCCGGACCAGGGCAATGGAACGTATAAAAACCCCGTTTTGTATGCCGATTATTCCGACCCCGACCTAGTGGGGGCCGGTAGCGATTATTACATGACTTCGTCGAGTTTCAATTGCACGCCCGGTTTGCCGGTCCTGCACTCCAATGACCTGGTCAACTGGCGAATCATCGGGCATGTTTTCGATCAGCAAACTCCCGCGGATGTTTATAATGTTCCGATCCCGGCCAATGGCGTATGGGCGCCGAGCATTCGTTTCCATAATAATATGTTTTATGTTACCTACGGAGACCCGGATTACGGTGTCTATCTTGCTAAAGCCGCAAATCCGCAAGGCCCCTGGACTTTGAATCTTATCAAATCGACAAAGGGCTGGATCGACGTTTGTCCGTTCTGGGACGATAACGGCGACGGCTACATCGTCCATGCCTATGCAAGCTCGCGCGTAGGAATTAAAAGCATTCTCACGATTCGGCGATTATCGAGCGACGCCTCGCAAATATCCGACAGCATCATGGTCATCGACGGAAACACGATTGCCCCGGATCTCCTGCTCACCATTGAAGGCCCAAAGCTTTACAAGAGAAATGGGTATTACTATATTTTGGCCCCCGCCGGAGGCGTTACGGCCGGTTGGCAAATGGCGCTACGCTCGCGGAGCATTACCGGCCCCTGGGAATATAAAAAGGTCATGGAACAAGGCGCGACCGCAATCAACGGGCCGCACCAGGGCGGCTGGGTTGAAACGCCCGACGGTAAGGAGTCCTGGTTTTTGCATTTTCAAGACAACGGGGCATACGGCCGGGTGGTTCATCTGGAGCCCATGACCTGGGTCAACGATTGGCCGGTCATAGGTTCGGATCCCAATGGCGACGGCGTGGGCAACCCGGTATCGACCCGCCAAAAACCTGCCGTGGGGGCTTCTTATTCCGTCCAGACGCCGCAAACGTCCGATGCGTTTAATTCCGACACGCTCGGCCTGCAATGGCAGTGGTATGCAAATTCACAACCGGGATGGATGAGCCTCACCGAAAACAGAGGTTCTTTGAGGCTTTACTCGGTTTCCTTGCCTTCCGCGACTCCCGATTACAAATCGGTCCCTAATTTACTCCTGCAAAAATTCTGCGCCGATTCCTTTACGGCGACCGTGAAGGCCGTGTTTCATCCAAAAATAATCGGGGAACGATCCGGCATTATCGTTGTCGGGGGAACGTATTCGCTCCTGGCGGTCGTTAAAAAGGCCGACGGCCTGTATATTACCAATTCCGCGGCCGAATCAACCTCAGATGTCAAGCTGCAAGACAGTACGGTCTACCTGCGCCTGTCGGTAATCGCGCCCTCCGCTGCGTGCAAATTCGGCTATAGCCCCGACGGGCGCAATTTCACTACCGTTGGAAGCTCATACACCGCTTCTAAAGTCAAGTGGATCGGCGCGAAATTCGGGTTGTTCGCTTCGAAACCCAACGGCTCCGCGGCCGGAGGATACGCCGATTTCGCGTGGATCAACGTCAACAACGGACGAAACACCGTGGTGAGCCATGATGCGCCGAACGAAAGCGCGATAAAGGGCGGCTCACCCGTAGCGATCAAATCGAGCTTCCCGGGGACCATTCGCATTGATGTGACCATGCATGAACGCGCCCGCGTTTGCATTGAACTATATAACGCTCGCGGCGAAAAGGTGGAAAAGCTGGAAACCCAAATCCGCGACAAGGGCGTTTTTTCAACGTTGTTTTATAAGGGAAGGCGTTCCGCGGGTATTTATATAAGCAAAGTTACTATTGGAAACAGGTTGTATAGTAATTACTGCGGGTCCTTTTAGCAATCGCAACACCTCAACTTTTTAATAAGATCCCCCGGCTCTTTTTTTCGCATCAGCGATATTCTTCTTCCGGTTTTATTCATCTTGCCATTATTGCAACAAAAGTGTATTTTACATTTAGACCGACTAAATGTAAAATAGAGTTGCACATGTTTCCACGCCCATTTTGGATTTCACGTATTGAATCAGCCTGGCTCAAACGGCCTATCGTCTGGCTTTCAGGAGTACGCCGTGTGGGCAAAACAACGCTCTGTTCCCAAGTACCCAACACGGTATATATAAATTGCGACCTTCCTTCGGAAGTACGCCGCATGGCCGATCCGGAACTTTTTTTGGAGAGGTTTCCCAAGGGAAGCCGTATTATTCTCGACGAAATTCATCAAATAAATGCGGCGATAGCTAATATAGCAAACAATTTAATCGTGTAACTAAAAACGGCCTTTTTAGCCTGTTTTTTTTAATGAGAAAATGACTATAGTTACTGTAACACTGCGGTAGCGGGATGACCGCATCCGTCGGGGCCGTCATAGGCAAGCGGAGGATCCATATTCACTATTAATGAGGGGGGACATGATGAGAAGCATTGTTCAATGGTCGCTCGCAGGAGCATGTTTTTTGTTTTCAGCGATGCAGGCAATGGCGCAGTTTTCAGTAAACCTGCCGTATAAACAGGTCACGGTCCAAAACGTGAATGGCACGGCGGCATTCAACGGCGCCATGATCAATGGAGACGTGGGCAAGCCCGCCATGCCGAGCTACCTCGTATCGTTTCTTCTTCCGCCGGACGTGGATTTTAAAGACGTAACCGTATCGATTGTTAATCCTGTGGATCGAGAGATCGCCGGTTCCTGGTCCGTAAATCCCATCAAGCCGCAGTATGACAAAAACGACCAGCCGATGTGGCCTAAAGGACTCACCCTTGTTGACGGCAAAGACATGAAGATTTACAATAAAAACGCCTTTTCCCCCGCAGCTTACCAAGGCAACGTGGCATTCGGAAAGATGCGGCAATACAAGGTAGTAGACATCATTGTCAATCCGTTTCAATGGAACCCGGTAACCGGAAAACTTCACACGCTCACGTCAGGGACTTTAGTCGTTACAGTGCCGAATTCCGTGCTTTCGACCAGCGCATCCGTGCGCGATATTCCGCGCTGCTTCTGGGCGGAGCGGCTCCTTGCGGGGAAAGTAGTCAATTTTTCTGAGGCGCAGTATTACGGCGCCTCGCCGGCGCAGAGTTCTCCGTCTCAAACACAGCCAGCGCAGATGAGCGCGGCCGCGGGTGCTATGACCGGCAATTATGCGATTATCACAACGAATAAGATTTTAAATAGCTCGAAAACTGGCTCGGATATGATTTCAAAATACATTCAGATTTTATATCAGCAAGCATGTCCGACAGTCATCGTTGTCACTGAGGGCAGTTTAGAAACCCCAACTAATTGGGTTGCAGGGACTACGGCCGATGCCTGCGCCAATAACATCAGGAAATGGCTCTATGATAATTACGAACCTCAAAATCAGAATATCCAGTATGTATTGCTCATCGGCAACCCTGACGCAACCGCACCAAATACCGCCATGCCCGACGTTCCCATGAAAATGGAGCCCTATAATAATCCCACTGATTATTTCTATACGGATTTGAGCGACCCAAACGATATTTCCGATAATATGGGAGAGGTTAGGCTAGGACGAATACCGGTCTATCCGGATGGCAGCGGTAATCCGAATATGACAGACCTTGACAAAATCCTTTTAAAAACCATTAAATATAAAACTTCGCCCGATATCGAGTGGCGAGAGTTCGCCATGCTGCCTGTTTCGCCGGCTATGACAGGCGATGATTATACCTTCGGGGAAGAAATCGTGACCAACGCCATGATTCCGATGGGATGGCAATATCGCCGGCTTTATGAGCCATACTTTAAAGTTTCATTCAGTTTGACTCCGGATATCGTCAATATGAATCCGCTTCCCGAAGTGCCGTTCTGCAACAAAACACTGGTGATCAACAACTGGACCGCTTTCAATCCCGGTCTTGTGGCCTGGTATTCTCACGGACACCAGAATGATGTGGATTCCATTTTGAATACTACTACAGTCACCTATCTTAAGGATGATTATCCGGCCATCGTGGTTGCGACAAGCTGTTTTACCATGTACCCCGAAGATCCGAACAACATCGGGTATCTTACATTACTCTACAACGCGGCCGCTTATATAGGCGGGACAAGACCCCTTGACGCTGATGCGGGATTTCATCAGGGGCCCCAAATTACCTGTAACTTGGTTGACAGCCTGATGACCGTGGGAGATGCTCTGAACAGTATGAGGTCCCAGTGGTCTGTAAAGATTCCTACCAGTTATGATGACCATATAAACGTTTTGCTTTATAACATTTACGGCTGCCCGGAAGTGGCTATCGGCGTCTCGCATTATGGCATGCCCCTGCCGCAGAATGTGACGGTACAGGCAGTTTCGAACAATCAAATCAACCTATCGTGGACTGGGGTGAGCGGGGCCAATTTTTATGTTATCGAGCGTTGGGATGCGAAGATGAGCGGTTTCGAGGGTATCGGGTCGGCGCCTGGATACGCAACAAGCTTCCAGGATGTCGGCCTCTCCATTGGAACGAAATACAAATATCGCATGTACGCGACCGGCTATGGCCCCCGTTCCGGTTATACCCCGATCGACTCCGCAACCACCTGGGACGCGAACAACCAGTCCTTGCTTCCGGGAATTCCCCAACGGCTGACCGGACAACCTTATTGCAACAGCGCTGACCTTTATTGGGTGGCCCCGAGCTCCGGTACTGCCCCTGAATCGTACAATATCAAGCGTTCGAGCAACCGCTTGGGGCCGTTCGTCACAGTGGCTTGCACAACGGCCGCATCTACTTACTACCGATGTCCGAATCTCCTCAATGGAACACCCTATTTTTTCAAGGTAACCGCGGTCAACTCATATGGCCAGAGCGCCGAACAGAGCACTCCTTTAAGCGTGACGCCCGCGGTGCAGCCGATCAACGCCGCTCCCTCAGCTCTAAAAATGGATGATCCAAGCACTGGACCCAGCATGTTGAGCCCTAAATGGACGGACAACTCGGATGACGAGCTCTGGTTCAATTTGAAGTACAGCTATAACCGAAATATCGCAGGCGATATCGTCCCGTTTTCAAAAACGGTTCAGCTTGCCCGAAATCAAACGCAAACAAATATTTTTGAATTGGAAAATAATACTCAAGTATCATTCAGTCTTCAGGCCGGAAACGATTCTTACACAACCGATTTTTCATCATGTATGGGCACGGGCACGACCACAGGATCGACCTCGGACGGCGGTCCCCCGGCAGTACCTACGAACTTTAAAGCAACGTCGCCCGATCCCATAACTATCAATTTAAGTTGGACGCCGCCGACTTCCGGACCGAAACCGGATAGTTTCCAGATTTGGTCCAAAATTATTCCACCGACCGGAACCGCGCCTCTTTTCAGCCTTTGTGACGAGGTACCGGGCACCTCAAACAATTATAAGTTAACCATACCTGCGCCAAACCCGCCTACTCAAGGCACCAAAATGGCGTTTACTATCCGTTCCGTATATTACCAGAAAGCTTGGATCTGTTTGCGTTCATCCTGTGTCAATGCACAAACGATCACTACGCCCGTGTATGCTTGTAGCGCGCCGTCGAATTGTTTCGCGCAGATACTCTCCAATACATCGGTCCTTCTGACATGGAAGGATAACTCAGGCGGTCTTAATCCCGTATTCTTAATCGAGCGTGACAATGGAGATGGAAAATTTAATCAAATCGGCCAAACAAACCCAGGCGCGACATCCTTCACGGACAACTATATCTTCACGCAAGGCGCAACGTATGATTATCGTATTCGAGCATACCTCTCAAGTAAATCCTACAAATATTCACCATATTCGGATCAAATCACAACCCGGATAGCTAAACCCAATGTACCGTCTATTTATGTTTCGGCTGCTTCCTCATCCCAGATAAATCTCTCGTGGGATTTTTTAGATAATGAGGACGCGTATAAGGTGCAGAGATCAATCGGTAATTCAAACAACTGGACGGTTACCTACTCGTTTGGCCACGATGTAACTACCTATACCGATAATTCCGGGATTTCGCCCAATACCACATACGCTTACCGGGTTCAGGCTTCTAATAAACTCGGTACTTCTAATTGGTCGAGCGTAATGTATGTAACAACCCTTGCGGCGCCTACCGGCCTTGCCGCGACCGTGGTTTCCCGTAGTCAGATCAACCTTTCATGGAATTACACCCATTCCAAAGAGGATGGCTTTACTGTGGAGCGTGTTTCCCCCGGAAGCTCAAGTTTTTTTTATATCGGCGGGGTAGGCAACAACACCAAGACCTATCAGGATAAACAATTAACCCCAGGCACTGCCTATCAGTACCGGGTATGCGCCTATAACAACAGCGGGCAATCGAGCTATTCGAATACCGCACCTGCGACCACGTATTCGGGTTCGAGCCTCGCACAGGGCAAGACCGCCTCGGCGTCAACCACGCAGTCGGGCTCTCCGGCCTCAAACGGCAACGACGGTAATTCGGGCTCGCGCTGGTGCGCGTCAAGCATAAGCGTGCCGCAGTGGTGGAAAGTCGATCTCGGCGCGTCGAAGACCGTCGGCGAGGTCGAGATCATGTTCGAGAAAACCGGGTCAAAAGGAAATTACTATTTGTTTACAATAGAAACATCGCCCGACAATAATGCCTGGACGACGCGCGTCGATATGTCCAATAACACCAATACGGCGCAGACGCAGGCATATACTTTCACTCCCGTGACGGCGCGGTATGTCCGTATCACAATAAAGAAAGCTCCGGGAACAGCCTGGGCGAGTCTCTTCGAGTTCCGCGTTTTCGGGAAATAGTTCGAGACGAAAACGTGCGTTGTATCATTTGTACCTGAGGCGCGTTCGGGGCCTCAGGCCATTTCTTTCATAGAATATCCATAGGGTGGGCCTCATTTTCGGCGTTCGTCAAACTCGTGCGCTAATTTGCCGGCAACTTCGTTATCTCCCATTTGAGAACGGTACATTGCAAAATACCACAAAGTATAGATGCAGCCGATTAATGATATTGTTGAGAGGACTACGCTACCCAAAAATAGGGAAGTATCTACTGGCCTCATCGCTATACCGAGGCAAAAGGATAATTTGACAATTATTCGAATTTATAGCTATATTTATTCCGGAAGTCCTTTGGAATTTGGCCTGCAAAACCGGTGAAGTTTGGTAATGGGCTCTATGCCGCGTAAAGGTAATTGCTTTTTCGGTGAAAGGAATCGACCATGATCACCGCGAAATCGATACGATTCAAACGTTTTTGTCAACATGGTATCGGCCTTGGCGTCGGCGTTTTCCTGTTGATTAACGGGGCGCGGGGCGTCGAGCTTCGAGGCCGCGTTATCGACACGGCCGGCAATCCGGTTCCCGGCGCAAAGGTGGAACTGCTCGGGAAAAACCATGTCGATAGCGCCGACAATGACGGGCGCTTTTCGATGTTTTCGGGCGTTGGCAATTTGCAAAGGGCTGAAAACGGAAATTATGCGAAATCGGCCGTCACCTTGCGGGGAAACCGTCTTGTATTCGAGAACTCCCAAAAAGCGGGATTCGAGTTTGAACTATTTTCGCCGAACGGCCGTCGATTGTACCAATTGAAAAAATACGGCCTGCCCCCGGGCGCGCATCGGTTTGTCTCTCCTTTTGAAAAAATTGGCCCGGGGCTCTATATCGCCAGGATCAAGTATCCCGAATATTGTCTCAGTGAAACAAAATCGTTGTTAAAAAGCAATAATCAATTGACCGTTATAACCCCGACGCACGCGCTCACGAAGCGTTCAGCAAGAACGGCAAGCGTCCTAGATACGCTGATGATCTATAAAAGCGGTTTCAAGATTGCATATAAACCTCTTACCGCGCCGGACGCCGTTCTCGGAGATATAACGCTCTATCCTGCGGGAACCGACAAAACCGGCTATATTGTTTTCAGCCGGAATGATTTGTCCTCGGGCGCTCTTCCGGCAACCGCGGCATGGGCCTATGATCCGGTAACAAAAACGTTGGTTAAAAAACTTTCTTTTGAAAAATCATCGTGGGCGCCGGATTTCCTGCTGTCGGATGAACCGGCGCAAGCTCCTTGCTACGTGCGTCACCAGGTTCCGGCTCCAACCGGGAGCGTCTACGGATACACAACGACGCTTTATAAGATCGATTACGCAACCTGGAATTCGACTATCGTGGCAAAGGCGGATCAAATCATCGGTATTGAATCGAATGCGCAACTCGTGTATCTAAAAATCAACGATCGGTATTGCATCCTCAACAGGCAATCGGATCATATCGATACAATGGAGAATTTCAACCTCATAAGCATGGTAAACGATCAGTTGCTTATCAATCACGACAGGAACGATTCGGCGTATCTTTTCAGTACACTACAAAACAGTGTCATCGCGGACGCGTATTCGCCAAGGCTTTTTTCAGGCAATGATCGGTATGTCGTCAGTAACGATCATCGGTTCCTGGCTCAATACAAGGCCCTTACAGGAGGAATGAGCTATGGTCAAACCGTTTTGGCGAAATCGGAGATTATTCTCTTCAACCTTGAAAAGGACAGCGCATATGTTTTCCCGATTGCCGTCTATTGCGCCGGCGGTTCGGGCGTTCCCATTATCTATAGATCCCTGGACGTTTCCTTTTCCGGGGATTCCTGTCTGCGGTATTTATCCGCGATCGATGGAAACGATACGCAGGCCTACCGGACGTTGAGCGATTCGGCCATGCTGCAACGCTGCGAGATGATTTCAATAAATCTTCAAACGGGTATTGTGACAAAACTGCCGGCGCCCCAAACGCAACGCCCCGCCTTCGTGTTGCGGTATGTGCCGCCCTATCTCGAAAGCCAAAGGGAAAAAATATTGTCGAATGAAGACTTAATTCAGGCGTTTTTGCAACGTTTGGGTTTTACCGAAGAGATTTCCTATGATGTGGGAATATCCCCTGACGGAAAAAGATTTTTAGGGCGATTCTGTTCGACAAACGCGGCAACGGGATGCGAGTATACGTTTATTTACGGCGATATGGAAAACAATTGGGCGCAACGGTTATCCAATCAGCCCCCAAATTTAATCAACCCGCCCGCGGAAATATATATCCACGGCATCGAATGAAACCTTCCAATAATTGATCGATTCCCCGCAATTTTTTCAAGTGCGCTGTCGTCATAGGCGATATCGTTAATTACGACATCGCTCAGATTGTGATTATCCTTTAAACTCGATTTATTTGCAGTATACTGTTTGCGCATATATATATTTTATAGGAACGCTCTTCTGCACTCATAAAACGGGCGGACGGGTGAGATGGACGGTCATATTCATAAATTTTACCGTTTTCAAGGAGGACGTATGATTATCTTCAGAACAATGCTGGTTGCGGCGCTAACTGCTTTTGCACTGGTATTTGCAACAGGATGTCAACAAAAAAGTTCCGCCCAAAAAACCGGTGAAAGTGTCGGGCAAAGAGCGGAAGAGTCGGGAAAAATTATAACGGATGCTGCGAAAAGAGTCCATGACTCAGTGGAAGAAGCGAAAAAACAAACAAAATAGAAAACCCGATAATTTTTTCCAAAATCAACCACGCAAATTACCTGCTCCCGCAGGTACATTTGCGTTATTGCAAAAATAAGGATTTTTAAGCGGCTTTAAGAATTGCGATCCCGATTTTTAAAAGCTTTTTCCCGACCGACGGCTTATCACGCATCAAGGAAAGTATAATCTCTGACGGCTCAGGCATCTCACTTCCGCCCATTTCCCACTATAGTATCAACTTGAAAGCAATTCCGTATAATAGTGATTTCAAAAACCAACAAAAATGGCATTTTTTTCTTTTGTTGCAGCTTATCGGGTTAAAAAGGCATATTATACTGCAATACCCGCAACTATTGAAGGACTTCGCTTTGAAAAAAATCAAAGTAAAGCTTTGGCTCTGCGCCGGTGCGGCGTTGGCTATGGCCGGCACTGCGATCGCGTTTGATTTAACTAGGGACAAATGCAATTTCGAGGTCGCCGTGGCTCACCTGGACACGCAATTCGGCTGGCCGCGGGATTCCACGTACATGATCTACATTCCCAATACCCTCCATAAGAACTTTTCGCTGTTCCGGTCGTATCCGCGCTATGTCTTCAGTTTTTGCGGCGCCTTCCGCTACTGGATCATGGAACGATACGGTCAGAATACTACGATCGGCGATTTTCAAAAAGGAGACTGGGATACTTTAAAAACCTATATTGCCAACGGCCGGTGGGCGTTGGCGGGAAGCATGATCGACGAGACCGACGTGAACATGCCGTGCGCGGAGGCCATGTGCCGCAACTTTCTCTATGGGAATGGGTATTACCAGGACAAGTTCGGCAAAAGGAGTTTCGATATTTACCTGCCCGACTGTTTCGGATTCAGCTACAGCCTTCCAACCTTCGCCAACCATTTCGGGGTACGCGGTTTTTCCACGCAAAAGTTCGATCTTTGGGGCGGTTGGTGGGGGTCGGTTCTCAACGTCCAATCGATCATGAAGTGGAAGGGTCCCGACGGCAGCTTCATCTATGCCGCGATGAAGCCCACCGCCTACACCAGCGGCTGCGACGTAAATACCGAGGCGGGCGACTCGGTAAAGGCGCGAAGCGGCATGTGGATCGGTTATGATTATTACGGCGCCGGCGACGCCGGCGGCGCGCCGTCGGAAAGCGATGTTTCGGCGCTCTGCAGCTTGTCGAATGGAAAGATCAACGACGTCAATGTTTTCCCCGCCGCTTCCGATTCGTTGTTCCGAATGCTTGATAGATTAGAAAAGGCCGGGAGCCCCGATGTTGGACGATTGTATACGTATGACGGCGAATTGATCATGAAAACTCACGGGTCGGGTTGCTACACTTCGCATGCCGATCTTAAAGTACGGTACCGGGGAATGGAACTCGCGGGGCTACGCGCCGAACCCGCGGCCGTCATCGCGAGCAAGCTGGCGGGAACCGTCTATCCGCAGCAGAAGATCTGGCGGGCATGGTTCAAAGGCATCGATCATGCCTTCCATGACGACTTTACGGGAACATGCATGCCCGCCGCGTATTATAATTCATGGGATTGCACGGTCAATGACCTGGATTCGCAAATCACGAGCTTTAATCAGGTGTGCGACAGTTCCAACGGCGCGGTTGCCGCGGTTCTTAATACGCGGGTGTCGGTGGCCGGCGGCGCGCCCGTCGTGGTCTATAATCCGCTCGGCCTTGATCGCCGGGACGTGGTTCAAGCCATGGTCACTTTGGGCGTCGCGACTGCTTTCGTAAAGGTCTTGGATCCTTTGGGCAGGGAAGTTCCCTCGCAGGTCATAAGCGGGGCGGGCGCCGCCGTGCTGACGATCTTGTTTTTAGCGCAGGTTCCTTCGGCGGGATACGCTGTGTATGAGGTTCAACCGGCCTTGGCGGCTACTCAGCTTCAGACCGGATTGTCCGTTGCGTCGGATGGAAGCTCGATGTCCAACGACGACTACAACGTCTCGATCGACGCCAACGGCGACATCAGTCAGATTGTAGACAAAAAGGGAGGAGGCAGGAATCTTTTCGCAAGCCCCCACCGATGGGAGCTTCGGGACGACAATTCGGCCGCGTATCCGGCATGGGAAGTGCTCCAATCCGACGTGATGTCCCCTCCCAAAGGCTATATCGATCAGGGCGTCGTGCGAACGGTAACGGAAAACGGCCCCGTCCGCGTCACGGTGCGGGTGACCAGAAATAAAAACAATTCAACGTATATTCATGACTACCGGTTGTGCGCCGACAGCGCGGGCCGGGTAGTGATCGCGGATAATACCGTGCAATGGAACTCAAGCGGCAGCTTGCTCAAGGCGGCGTTCTATTTCGCCTGTTCCAACCCCTACGCAACGTACAGCGTGGGGGTGGGCACGATTGACCGGCCGACAAGCGGGACGGATTCGCGCTACGAAACGCCCGCCCAGCAGTGGGCGACCATCGGCAACGGCGATTTCGGCGTTGCCGTCATGAACCACTATAAATACGGGTGGAGCAAGTTATCGGATAATAATCTGAGCAACACCCTCATTCACTCGCCGCCGCCGAACAGCGGCTCAAATTACGGCGGCGATACGGCAATGACCCACGTCTTTTCGTATGCCGTTTACGGCTACAGCGGAACCTGGAAAAACGGCGTGGAAGAGCAGACGCAACGGTTCAATATGCCGCTCGGCGCTTTCCAGGCCTCGGCGCACGATCCGGCGGCGCATCACGGCAAGACATTTTCTTTCGTTAGGGCGAGCGACCCGTCGAAGGTTATGATCATGGCGATAAAAAAGGCGGAAAAGAGCGATGCCTACGTGGTTCGTCTCCGTGAAATAGCCGCGGCCTCTTCAAGCGAACGGTTGATATTCAGCCATAATATCCTTTCCGCCAAATCGACGAACGGCATGGAGGATGACGCCGGGGCCGCCATCCTGATTCCCGGAGGCGTCAATCATAACGAGATCGGTTTTACAATCAATAAATATCAATTGAAAACCTTCAAGGTCGTTTTGGGTACCGAGGATCTTCCAACCTCTCTATCGAGGCTCGGATCGCTGCCGTCTTTGGATGATATCGCCTTTACGGTCGTGTTATCCGCCGGAGGCAAGCGGAGCATGACGAAGTTTCTTATTTCCGGCGCCGAAAAGGTGCGCAAGGTCCATATCACGGATATCATGGGTCGCATGGTGCGCGTTCTCCACGACGGCCCCCAGCCGCTTGCCGCTTTATCGCGCATCACCTGGGATGGTTGTGACAATAGGGGAAGCATCGTTTCGAACGGCGTGTATGTCGTTACGATCGTCACTGACCGGGCTCAACAACATGCCATGCTGCGTCTTGTAAAATAACCGGATTCACTCGATCGTGGAGTTGATGATTTCCCGCCGGGTGTCTTCGTGCATCGAGATGCCCGGCAAAGCGTACCAGGAGCCGCCGATATTGTTGCGGCTGACGGTGTTCTCGATACGGATGTTTCCCGTGTGGTCGTTGGTGACGAAGAAGATCGCGCTACCGAACGCATTTACCTGATTATACTCCAGCAGGCACCCGCACAGCGAAAGCGTCATGGTATTGCCGTCGTTATAGATTGCTCCCCCGCTGCCGCCGCCCGGCGTACCTTGCTGCGAGGGGTTTCCCCCGTTGCCGATGGCGCGATTATAAGAAAACAGGCTGTTGAGGATGGTCCAGGAGACGCCGATGCTGCTGATGGCCCCTCCGTTGGCGCCGAAATTCCCGTAGCCCTCTTTCCCGCCGAAAGTGCAATTGACAACGTAGACCGGAAGCCCTTGGTACTGGCTGAACACCCGCACGGCGCCGCCTCCCACGTCCGGCCCGAGGCTGTCGCAGGTATTGTTGAAGAAGCGGCAGTTGACCATCTTGAACCTGCCTCCCCGCGCCCAAATCGCTCCGCCGCCGTTGTTTTCGGTTTCGTTTCGGGAATTCCCGTCGATAAACGTCAGGTTCTGCACGATAAGCCGGGGGCCGTCCTGGTCCTGGCAGTGCGGGGTTGTCCAGTGCTGATTTGAGTCGCACGTGTTCATATAGAGTATCCGTGTGGCGCCGCCGCCGCTGAGGGTCACTAATCCCGCTCCGTCAATGACGATATCCGGGATCGAATCGTTGAAGACCTTTGCCGGACGGTTAAGCGTCAAGGTGAAGGGATTGGGGCCGCCGTGGAACACTATTTTGCCGCCATGGGCGACGGCGGCGATGAACGCCTCCGGCGTGCAGCTTTCCGGGGTCCCGTCGCCCACCACCCGGTCGGGGTTCGCGGTGTTGCCGAGGCCGGCTTCCGCGGGAATAGCGCATTTCCCATCAGGGTTCCCTGCGGGCGGCCCGTCAAGGGGATTGGTGAGCGGGTTATGCACGACAACGCCGCCTTGGCCGACCGGGCCGTTCCCGCATCGCGGAAGCAGGCATAAACTGAAAAGTACGGCGACTGTCGTAGAAGCACGAATCCGAAACATGGTGGTTGTCTCCCTTCGCAGTATATTTTCTCGTATCCGCTGAAGAATAGCAAGCGAAAAACGCCTCGTTGGCGCAGGGCATGATCTTTTCCTTTGCGTTTGACGCGGGAACAACAATTATTTTTCAATTGTGCTACGGTCAATGGTCTTACAAGGAGAAACCATGCACAAGATAATGTCAATCTGCTTGTTCGGTATTTGTACGTTACTTTTTGCTCAAGACAACAATACCCGTCAAAATGCCCTTGGGTGGGAGTCAGGCATAGCCTATCGAAGGTATTTGAATGATAAACTTTGGATAGGCTTGACGCTTGGAGGCACAGTCAATGATAGCAGGGGAAGAGATGTTATGCCGTCAACAAGCGTAAATGATACGGATTTACTGTATTCAGGAACGATAAAGGCCGCGGTTGGAAGGGAACTCATGAGGATTCACGCCGTCGGGTTGGACGCATTTTTATCAGGCGGATATACGTATTCAACCGCAAAGACAATCCGATATGGGACAAACCATAAAAGACCGTCATATACGGTTACCGGAGCGGTTGGACTTGAACCTAAAATTCGGATAGGGAACAGGATTATCATAGGAACGCAATTCGGCGTACAGTACCAGTATCAATGGTATAGCTATAGCTACACCAGTTCCAACACCTATCAAAATTCTTCTCAGACGTATTCTTATAGTCAAAGCAGAGGCAATTATAGGGCTCAACAAAACGTAAACCTGTTTGGCGGTTTTTCCCTAAGGTCGGGCTTGAACGTCTATTTATTATTTTAACGAATGCTCATTTTACAAGGAGGAAGTATGCGCAAAGTCCTTTTTATCGGAGTGTTTGGTTTTTGCACGCTGCTCTTTGCTCAAGACCAGGATACGCGGCGCAACGCGATAGGATGGGAAGGCGCGAACGGGGAATCCGGTATAACCTACCGGCGCTACCTCAATGACAAACTATGGATCGGCGTAACGCTGGGCGGGAGTATTTACGACACACGGGGGAAAGATACCCTAAGCACCACCTATGTTTTTACTTCTCCCGACAGTACGGCATCAAACACGATCTATTCGGATGATACGTCCAAAACATATTCGGGAACGATTAAAGTTGCTATTGGAAGGGAAATCATGAGGATACACAATGTGAGCGTCGATGCATTCTTTTCCGGCGGATATACCTATGTTACCGGTAAGGATCTCAGAACGGGAACCAATGGCAGCAATTACAATAATCCATCAAACACGCTTACGGGAATAATCGGGCTGGAACCCAAGGTTTGGATTTGGAACAGGATCAATGTAGGAACCCAATTAGGCCTGCAGTATGATTATCAATGGTATCATTACAATCGTTTTTATACGTATCAAAATTCCACTTCGTCATATAGCCAAACCGACAACCAACGCAGTACCGAGAATAACCTTAGAGTATTCGGCTCTATATCCTTATCGATGGGCCTGAACGTTTATTTCTTGTTTTAATGGCGGAGATTGGTTTTAACCAAAAAATGTATTTCGCGCTCCGGATCTACAGTCCAATTTCAATATGCCTATCTTCTAGTTCCTTGAAATAGGGCTATTCCAAGGAACTAGAATCCTTGAAATTGACTTATTTCAAGGAATATTGTATTATATAGCCATGAAGATTCCAAGAATTTATCAGAATATTGGCGCTTTATTAAAACCGAATAAAGTTTTAGTAATTTATGGAGCGCGTCAGGTCGGCAAAACCACGATGCTTCAGGATTATTTGAAAACATGCAATTTGAAGTATAAGCTTGATTCGGGTGATAACCATTCAACGCAAAACAAACTCAGTTCCCAGGATTTTACGCTTTTAAAGGAATATGCTGAAGGGTACGAACTGCTGGCAATCGATGAAGCGCAGAAAATTCCCAACATCGGACAAGGTTTGAAAATTCTTGTCGATCAAATTCCCGGCATTAAAATAATCGCTACGGGTTCCTCATCGTTTGAATTATCCGGACAAATAGGGGAGCCCTTGACGGGGAGAAAGGTCACGCTTACGCTATTTCCGGTTTCCCAGCTTGAGCTGCGTTCGCTGTATAATGCCAGCGAACTAAAAGAAAAACTTGAAGAAAGCATGATATTCGGGGCATATCCTGAAGTGGTTACTGAAACTAAAAAATCACAAAAAGCCCGCCTATTGGAAGAATTGGTCCAATCGTGCTTGATCAAGGATATATTGGAACTTGAGCGGGTTAAAAGCTCAAAAACAATTATGGATTTATTGCGGTTAGTCGCCTTTCAGGTCGGCAGCGAAGTTTCTTTAACTGAACTTTCGCAACATCTCGGCATTGATTATAAAACCGTTGGGCGCTACCTTGATCTCTTTGAAAAGTCGTTTATAGTATATAATCTGCGGGGGTTCAGTCGTAACTTGCGTAAGGAAATAACACGAAAAAGCAAATATTATTTCTTGGATAACGGTATTAGAAACGCGGTCATTTCAAACTTTAATGCCATGGAACTGAGAAACGATTCTGGGGCGCTCTGGGAAAATTTTATTCTCACCGAACGATTGAAAAAACGCGCCTATCAGGATATTTTTTCCAATGCCTATTTTTGGCGAACGTGGGAACAACAGGAAATTGATCTGGTGGAGGAGCGTGAAGGAAAATTATTCGCCTTTGAATGCAAATGGGGAAACAGGCGCGTGAAACCTCCAAGCCAATGGTCGGTGTTATATCCGGGCGCTTCTTTCGAGATAATTGATAAAAGCAATTATCTGCCGTTTATTGCATAGGTTTTCATAAATGGCTTTGCCAATAACCCTACTGCTTCCGACCCTCCAAATTCCAACATTCCCTCTCTTGGGGCAAGAGGGGAATGAGAGGGAAGTCCGAATATTTTTAAAGCTGATACAACATTCCCACGTTAAATTTCAACACCTGATTTCTGATATCAAGATTTGAATTGCTAAACAGAAACGTCAGACTGGGTTGATGGAGGAATTCGAAAAAACAGTTAAAATGAGAATCAATTTTATACCCCATGCCAACGCCATAAAGCGCGGACAATTCATAGTTTTTAAAATTCTCAATACTAACCAGGTATGATGATTTGTTGATTAGCAAATCAAAGCTTGGCCCCATAGTGCAAAAGAGATCGAATCTTCCCATCGGATATTTGAATTTTGCTTGTGGGGCGATACTGATATAATCAAGCCTGTCCCAAATAGCGATGTATCCTTCTTGAATGATTTCGAAATTTGGGCCGATGCCTGCTTTGACAAGCCCATTTTTTGCCAGTCCGCCTTTTTGATTATAGGCGATGTCCGCATCAAGGTTAAAATATTTATAATCAAAAACCTGAAGGAAAACTCCGGCATTAAAATGCTCGTCCCAATTCTTCATAAATTCAACTCCGGCTAAACCATTAGAGTATTCCCAATTCTGATACGTAAGACTCAGGCCGCCTTCGGCGCCGAACCCGGTAACAAGTCCGGCTTGGGAATTTACAAAAAACAATGATACGGCGAAACAAATAAGAGAAATGCGCATGATTGGAAATCCTTTACCTTGACATGGTGTAATAGCATCTCGAATTTAACAATATGGAAATATAGTTTGCGCCATAAAACTTGACTAAGCAATATCCCACAGCTTCCGAACCGCCCAAGAGCTTAAACAAAAGGGAATAATATGCGAAAATCGACATTTGATATCTTTTATTAAAGTGTTTGAAAACGGATAGTCGCCGAACATAAAAAATGAGTTCATTTTTATTTTCTCAAAGTCACCTTGATTAGAATGGTCAAGAGTTTAATTTATAACAAATGAATAGTGGTACCACGCTCCATTATTTACTTGAAATCTTAGGATATATGCCCCGCTGGAAAATTGTGAAGTTTTTAATACGGAAATTCCCGGCAACTGACGGGAAAAATAAAGAAGTTTTCCTCTGAAATCAAATAATTGAACACCCAGGCGATCCGTTGCCGATAAGCCGCGCCAATGAATTTGCTTATGTGTGTCGGCATAAATAAGATTGCCGGAAGGTGGACGGTTTTTATTATTAGGGGCAATCACCCCAATAGACTGGTCGTTAAAAGAAATCAG
>Ga0182017_10000674_pt1 | contig 26845 bp, 24 predicted proteins | sample 712E3DmetaG_FD_120492 | JGI IMG/M metagenome (GOLD analysis project Ga0182017, IMG submission 120492) | Permafrost microbial communities from Stordalen Mire, Sweden - 712E3D metaG | ecosystem: Environmental > Terrestrial > Soil > Wetlands > Permafrost | place: Sweden: Stordalen | collected... | reverse complement strand
GGGAAAAGAATTGGGAGTGGACGACTATCTTATGAAACCGATTTCGGAAAAAACACTGCTCTCGACAATTCGCGGAAAACTAAAACGGTTCCGGCAAATTCGGAAAGCCATTGCAGTTCAGGCATCAGCATGATTTTTTATATCGTCCGGGAATAGAGTTCCGGAAAGAAAGATTTTCCTGTAGAATACCGACAGGAGAAGAATGCCGTTCATTATAATAATATTGAGAAAACAATAAAGAAAAAGCCTGTTGAGAACAGAACAGACGGTCAAAAGAAACAATTCCGTACCCAGCCCAAACAGTCCCGAAAGGCGAAGCGCTTTCACATCCGAATACCATCGTTCCCGCTGCATGTCTGAATGCCGGACCGTTTTACCGAGACACCAGAGATCGATCCTCATCATCAACCGATCCTGCCATCCGTAGATTACTTGGAATATCCGCTGCAACTGCAGATCCATTCCTCCGCGCTCAACATCCTCAGAACGCACATCTTCCGTTATCCGATTATTTCCGTATTTCTCATGCAGATGAAGAAATCTGGCCTGGTAGTAAACGTGATAGGAAACCCGTACTGTCGTTCCGGCAAATCCGGCCAATGCGATGAGATACATCGAGCTCATTGTGCTTTGTTCGAACAATACTCTTCCGATTGCGAAAAAAAGAGCCGCATTGACAAAAAAATCTCCGATTGAATCGAGGAATCTTCCGCTCCGGCTGAATTGATTTTTTGCACGGGCAAGCTGACCGTCGGCAGAGTCGAGGATATCTTTACACGTAACAAGTATTCCAGCCCATAAAAATGCGGAAGGAGAATTCTGAAGATAAACAATTGCTGCTGCAAACCCGGTTAGAATCGATGCGATTGTCACTTGATTCGGACTCACCGAAGTGCGATAGAGCAGCCGAACAAGAACCCCGGCAGACGGACGAATTGCATATGTATTAATAAGCTCGTCCGAAAGTTCGGACTTAATTGAGTCCCGATATGCGTAGCTCATTTAATCTCATCCCGGCGGCACATACGAAGTGCCCGGTCGTAATCTTCAGGTGTATCGATATCAAGCACAGGTTGTTTTCCGACGTCCACTGCCGTTATGCGGACACCTTTTTCGATCAGAGCTTGGAACGATGCTTCATAAAACTCCGTGCGGCCTGCACCATTGCATATACGGCTGTTTAAGACGGAAAACAACTGTTCCGTTCCAGCCGGGGAAAATGACGCCATCCCGATGGATTCGCCGCAGGTCAGGTCCATCGGAACATCTTTTCCGATCTTCAATACTTCGGAGTGTGAATTCACATCGACACGGATTTCCTCTTCCTCATGTACTCCCTGAACCCGAACGGCAATCGCTTCTTCCGAAGCGGATTCGAGAAAATTCAAAAGCAATGCGGGTCCAAAAAGAATATCACTATCGAGGAGGAGAATGCGATTGGAGAATTCCCCGCGTGAATCCAGGACATACCGTTTCGCAAGAAGAAGCGAAAATGCGTTGTTGGTCGTATCATACTTCGGATTGAAGATGAAACGGATTTTTTTTAGCGGGAACTTATTCTTGACGAAAAAACGAATAAGTTCGGACTGAAAACCAACGACGAGCGCAGCATCCTCAATACCGGCAGAGAACAATGTCTCAAGCATACGCTGAAGCAGCGGTTTACCTTGTACATCTAAAAGACATTGAGGAGTATAATCGGTCAGCGGCTGCAGCCTTCGAGCCATTCCCGCGGCAAGTATGACGCATCGCTGCGGCTTCAATCGACAACCCATGGCTCAAGCAGTTGTTCGCCGATACCCGCCAGAAAACGGGAAGGTTTCGTAAGAATCAGCCCGCTTTCACGATCGTAGATATTCATCGGGTACGTTATCATGAGATGTTCCTTTGCCCGTGTACACGCAACGTACATCAGACGCCGCTCTTCTTCCATCTCTTCATCGCTGGCGGCGGATCGCATTGTTGGAAAACGTCCCTCAAGAGCATAGATAATAATGACCGTGTTCCATTCCAATCCTTTTGAACTGTGGATGGTCGAAAGCGTCAAATATTCAGTTTCCGGTCCCGGCGATTCGATATCCGAAACACTTTGGTTCGGAGGTTCGAGAGCCAGATCGGTCAGCAGTTCATCGACCGAATTGTAGCGTTCCGTCATATTCTGAAAAGTCTCAAGATCCTTTTTCCGTTTTTGATAATCTTCATACCGTGCTCGAAGAATCGGTTCGTAATAACGAAGAATGCATTCCGTTTTCTCTGCCGGAGAAGTTTTAGCCGAAACGGCCTCTTTTAAAACCTTGAATAGTTTTTTGACCTGATCCGGATAATTTCCGTATTCCATCCAGAACTTTGTCGTCGACGTAACCGCTTCCCTGTATTCTTTTGCCAATCCGACGCGTCGTTTCAGGATGTCATCGACAACTTTTTCCGCTGTACGCGGCCCCACACCTTCGATCAGCATGAGAATGCGATTCCATGAAACTACATCCTGCGGGTTCTCCAGGACACGCAAATAGGCAATCACATCCTTGACGTGCGAGGTTTCGATAAACTTATATCCGCCGAATTTAAGAAACGGAATATTCGCTTTTGCAAGCTCGATTTCCAGATCGAATGAATGGAACGATGACCGGAAGAGCACTGCAATCTCCTCAAGCGGGATCCCCGTCTCGCGGAATTCCAGTATTTTCTGAACGACAAACCGGGATTGCATGTTTTCGTTTTCCGCTGCAACGAGCTGCGGCAATTCCCCGCCGTCTTTCTTCGTATAAAGTTCTTTGGTATACATAGGGATCCCGCACCTTCTATTGAGTCGGAGTTCCGTGTTTTAATATTTCATTTGCAAGATTAAGAATCGGCTGCGTGCTGCGGTAGTTTTCCTCGAGCTTGATAATTCTGCAGTCCGGATATTCTTGGCCGAAGGCAAGAATGTTGCGGATGGTCGACCCGCGAAACGAATAAATACACTGGGCATCATCGCCGACGACCATAATATTCCTGTGCTTATGTGAGAGCAGATGTACTATTTCCGCCTGCACTTTATTGGTATCCTGATATTCATCGACCATAATGTATTTGAAGCGGTCGGATAAAATCTCCCTGACCGGTTTATTCTTCCGGAGCAGCTCTGCCAGATGAAAAAGCAAATCGTCATAATCCATCAAATTATGTTCATGCTTGTACATTGTAAAAGCCGCGTGCAACGCCGTAATATCCGCTTCTTGCTCAATGTACTGCGGATAATCGAGCGCCAGAATATCTTTGAGAGGAGTCAGTGTATTAAACGACCGGCTGTACAGATCATACAGCGTTTCTTTTCGCGGAAATCGCTTTTCTCGCGTATCGAATTTCATTTTCGTGCGGATAAGATTCACCACGTCTTCCGCATCCGTTTGATCAAGAATTGTAAAATTACGTTCGAATCCGATTTCAGCCGGATATTTGCGCAAGATACTATTGGCAAACGAATGAAACGTTCCGCCTGAAACCTGTTCGCACCTGCTGTCCAGCGCAATGGACGCTTTGCGAAGCATTTCCTGTGCTGCTTTGCGTGTAAAGGTCAGGAGTAATATCGCATCGGGCCGTACTCCAAGTTCCACAAGATAAGCGACACGGTACACGATTGTGCGCGTTTTACCCGTGCCCGCGCCCGCAATGATCAGGTGAGGACCATTGACGGAAGTTACCGCCTCGTACTGCGCAGGATTCAGCTCTTCTTTATAATGAATGCGGAGGTTCGAGGGCTGAACAAGATGGAGGCGGTCGTCGGGCAGCGGTTTAAGTGTGTATTTTTTCATAATTCTTTACTAAAGTTAAAAAAAATACATCAAATATACCTAAAAACGGAAAAACAGTCTGTTGTGTTTTCAGCAACAAAACAGTACGTTATATCGTCTTTTCGGTACAAAACAATAATGAAACCCCTATTTTTATAAAATTAACTTACGAAGAAAAAAATTATGAACGTACTCGTTTTGAACTGCGGAAGTTCTTCACTCAAATTTCAGATTATTCAAACCGATCTGCAAATAATTGAAAAAAACGCCGACAAACAGCTGGCTAAAGGATTGATCGAACGAATCGGCAGTCAGGCGCTTGTGACGCTGCAGGCAACCGGCAAGTCTCCTGTGAAACACGCCGCGCCCTTGCGCGACCATAAAGCTGCTCTGGATCATATTATCAAATGGATTATTTCCGAGGAAGCACAGATACCCGGAATTCAATCCCTGCATGATATTCATGCTATCGGTCATCGGGTCGTTCATGGCGCGGAACGATTTACGAATTCCACGTTAATCGACGACAGCGTTATTCGCGGGATTGAAGATTGCATCGACCTTGCACCGCTTCACAACCCGGCGAACCTCAAAGGTATAACGGCATCGCGTGAAGTTTTCGGCGCCGGCATTCCCCAGGCAGTTGTGTTCGACACATCCTTCCATTCAACCATGCCCGAGACTTCCTTTCTTTACGCAATTCCGTACCAGCTTTATCGCAGACACAAAATACGCCGGTACGGATTCCACGGAACCTCGCACCGTTATGTTGCATACCGCTACCGGCAGTTGACAGGCAAGTCGCGCGAAGAAACAAATATCATTACGGTCCACCTCGGCAACGGATGTTCTGCCTGCGCCATCAAAAGCGGGGCTTCGTTCGACACTTCTATGGGACTCTCCCCGCTGGAGGGATTGGTCATGGGAACGCGCTGCGGCGACATTGATCCGGCTGTCCTTGAATTTCTTTCCCACAAAGAAGGCATGTCGATGAATGAAATCGACACTCTGTTGAATAAGCAATCCGGCTTACTCGGCATTTCCGGATTGACCAACGATATGCGCGACTTGCTGGCAGAGGCGCGGGAGCATCAAGACCGCCGGGCTACCCTTGCCATTAACATGTTCACCCAGCGTGTTAAAAAATATATCGGTTCCTATCTTGCTGAAATGAACGGAGCAGACGCTATTGTTTTCACCGGCGGTATCGGAGAGAATTCCGTCATTGTCCGTCAGCGTATCTGTGCCAACCTCGAATGGCTCGGCATTGAAATCGACGAGCAATTGAATTCCGAAAAAGTCGGCGGTCACGAAGGAGAAATCAATAAGAAGGACGCACGCATGAAAGTGTTCGTCATTCCGACCAATGAAGAACTGCTTATAGCGCGCGATACGGTCCGCTGCGTTCTCAGTGCGCCGCAGCCCAAATAGCGCATAGATTACTCATTGTTTAAGAAGCCGTTCTTTTCAATGGGAACGGCTTTTTTATTATTCTTTGAATTTTCTTCAAATTACAGCGCAAGATCTCTTGGGAGCCGGGATTCTGATTATCCAGAAAATAATATTTGTTTTGTTGACATTCTTCATCCATCGGCGTATTTTACACACTTAGGAAAATTCCTCAACAGAGAAAGTCGTTTTCCGTGACAGAAAATTCAATTCAATATTCCAGGAAACTTGCCGCCATCATGTTCGCGGACATTTCGTCGTTTTCGCAAAAGCTCGCCGAAAACGAATCTTCGGCAATGGCACTTCTCAAATCATACGACGGCCTTATGCGCATTCTCAGCACGAGATTCGGCGGACGAGTTCTCAAATGTGTCGGCGATCTGTTCATGTTCGACTTTAAAAGTTCAGTGAATGCCGTGCGTTGTGCCGTCGAGGCGCAGCAGCGATTCTGGACTTTCAATGAAAACAAATCGCCATCAGCCCGCATCGAAATTCGCATCGGGATACACATGGGAGACGTTCTGGTCCAGGACGATAACATCGTCGGAGACAGTGTAACGCTCGCATCGTTAATAGAAGCTCTTGCCCAGCCGAACAGAATCCTTATTTCACATGATATCTACCAGCAGATAAAGAACAAGCTGCCTCTTAAATTTTTCAGTTTGGGACCGCTTTCTTTTAAGGGCGTGCCGGAAAATATAGAAGTTTATGAAATATTGATCGACGACATACAGCAATTGGCCGTTCCTTCGAGCAGTGCGGTGCTTCTGCAGGAGAAACATCAAGTCGATCCGACGCTTCAGCAGGAAACTGAAGAAGCGCAGCGTATCGAAAATATCCGACAAAAAACATTGCAGGAGGAAATTCAATCCGAGCAGAGAAGAAAAAAAGAAATCGAGAATCTTTATACGAAAGCGGAAAAGAACGTTCAAAAAGGGAATTTTGACGAAGCAGAAAAATCGCTCAAGGAAGCACTCAAGTTGAGCACACCTTCTTCGGTATCCCAAACTCAAACCCTCGATCCGAAAGAGATCGAAGCGCAGAATTATTATGCAACCGCCAAAGCCTTTTTTGAAAAAGGCGCATTACAAGAAGCCGAAGAGGAAGTGAAGAGAATTTTTCATGTATTCCCGCTTCATCTTGGCGCACAGCAGCTGCTGCTGCAGATCGACGATCTCCGGCAAAAACAGGAAAAAGCCGAAAGAGCCGTAACCGAGTTGAAAGAAAAGCCGATCAGTGAAAGCGAACGAAAGACAATACAGCTCCTCGACGCCGCACGCGAACATATTGCACGCGAAGAATTTCAAGAAGCCTTGTTCACACTGCGAGAGCTCTATCTGATCAATCCAAATCATCAAGAAGCGCGTCTTACTGAAGTTGAACTTCACGAAGCCGAGCGTACATCCCGAGAACGCCGCCGGAACGAAGCCGCACAGACCGAAGAAACATATCGGCATATGCGTCTTGAACATTTGCGCAAAGACCTGAAAGAAAAAAGGGAGAGGAAGACAATTGCAAAACAAGAACGGAAGAAGGCTCAATATTCAAAGCACCTGAAACGAATTGCATTTTCCATTGCAGGTATTTTTATCCTTTCCATCGGAGCCATTAAAGCAATCGATTATTATTTTCCGAAGACTGCATCGGTTGCTGTCGTCGGATTTACATCCAGCACGCTTTCCGGATCTGATGAAGCTCTTTTAAAAGCTTTCCCAAAAATTCTCGCAGACAATATCGCCCGCTGCGAACATATCACCGTTATTGCTCCCTCTTCGACGATCGGCTTTGAGCCCTCTGCGGCTTACATGAAAACCGTTGCCCAGACAATGCAGGTGCAGTATGTCATCACCGGATCTATTGAAAAATCGCAGACCGGATTTCTTATCTCCTGCTGGGTTATCGACCAGGAAAATCACACAATTATGTGTTCTTTCAAGGCAGGCGCGGGAATGACCGATTTCTATCGGGTGCAAAACGCTTTGACCGAATTGCTCATTAAAAACCTTGATGTACGGTCGGCTCTGCCTCTCCTTGAACGCCCGACCTCTTCGCCGGAAGCTTTCGGGCTTTATCTCCAGGCAGTCGCATTATTACCCTCCGTCGATCCGCATACATTGCAGGCGTGTGCATCTTTTTTTGAATCGGCATTTCGGCATGATCATACGTTCAACGACGCAAATCTTCAGGCAGCTTCATGTTATTATCAGCTCTTCGATTTGAAGCAGAAAAGAGAATATCTTATGCAGGCGAGCGCGATTATGCATGCTCCCATGCAGCTGAAGGAAGACGATCCTCTTACCATGTCTTTACTTGCGCAGTCTCAGCGCTTCGACGGCAATATATCCAAAGCAAAGATGTACGTTGACAATGCCGTTCGATTGGCGCCTTCCTATGCATTTGCACATCAAGAAAACGCATTGATTCTTCTGCGGGAAGGAAAAGAAGAAGATGCGCTCCAACAGGCAAAAATTCTAAACGATCTCGACCCCCGGAATCCGAAGACATTCTATCTTCTCGGTCTTACTGCACAGTTTAAAAATTCCGACAGTGACGCGGTGATCTACTACGAAAAAGCGATTCGCTTTGGCTATCCCGATTCAGCGCTCACCCTGGAGTCGATCTCTCAGGCACGATTGGTCTGCGGCAAAGCCGGCGAATCAATCGATTATTACAAGAAGCAGATTCATCAACATCCGAATGATTACCGTCTGTATTATAAAATCGGCCAGGCCTACCAATGGGCAACACAAATTGAAACGGCACAGCAATGGCTGAAAGACGGAGAAGCGCTTGCGAAAGAAATTCTGGATAAAAACCAGCTTGATGCACAAGCCCATGCTTACACCGCTCTTTTTCTTTCAAGACTTGGAGAATTTTCCGGCGGCGAGGCGGAAATGAACAGGGCACTTGCGGCAGACAGCACAGATACCGACATTCTTTTCCGAACCGCAGAGATGTACAGTATTCAAAAGAACAAAACAAAAGCGCTGACTTTTTTGAAAAAGGCTCTGGTTTTAGACTATCGATATACGGAACTGTTGAATATCGATTTTTCATTTCTTTCGGCGGATCCTGATTTCAAGAGAATCGTTTTTACCGATGTACCGCAGTAATAACTATCTCATAATTTGGCCGTAAATGTTTTTTTATCCGATAATCCTCATCCGCGAAGAAGATTTTACTGTTTTCCCGGTTTCATCATATCATTTGCATTGTGTAAATCCTATTTACATTAATTCCCGGTATTTTTATTGAACAATTTTCGGAATGCAGCAAATTCACTTTGAAAGGTCGCTCTATGAAGAACGGGTGTTTTCTTTTTCTCGTTTCCTGCATTATCTGCACAAGCAGCGTCATGACCCAGCCGTTGACATTAAAGGTCTGGCCTCATGGAATACCGGGTTCAATTTCATGTCCCGGATATTACGAAAAAATTTTCCAGCCGTGGGGAAAAGACTGCTTTGAGAAAATCACAGACCCCGAAATACTCGTCTATCAGCCTCCTAAGGAAAAGTCTACGGGAACAGCAATTCTTATATGCCCGGGCGGCGGATATCGATATATATCGATCGTCAATGAAGGTTATGAAATAGCCCGCTGGCTCAACGAGAACGGAATTACGGCGGTGATTCTCAAATATCGATTGCCTTCCGACAGCATTATGATCGATAAAACTATCGGTCCCCTTCAGGATGCCCAAGAAGCGATGCGCATTATTCGGCGAAACGCCGCTTTATGGTCGATCAATCCGGATAAAATAGGCATTATGGGTTTTTCTGCGGGCGGGCATCTTGCATCCACATTGTGCACACGATACAGGGACAGCGTTTACGCGGTATCGGATCGCACCGATGCGCGTCCCGATTTCTCCATTTTAGTCTATCCGGTCATTTCAATGATCAAAAACATTTCCCACGGCGGCACGCGGGACATGCTGCTTGGCATACGCCCGGAAGAATCTTTTGTTGAAAAATTTTCAAGCGAACTGCATGTCACGGAGGATACGCCTCCTGCATTTCTCGTTCATGCTTCTGACGATCCGTCGGTTCCGATTGCAAACAGTCTGAGCTATTATCTGGCCTTGCTCCAGCATCACATTCCGGCTGAATTTCACATCTATCAATCAGGCGGGCATGGATTCGGTCTGAGCAGGTCAAAAACCACCGAATCGACATGGCCTGCAGCATGTATCGCATGGCTTAAAGCAAACCGTTGGATTCCTTAAAAGTTCTCTTTTGCTGCAGCCAAAAAGATATTCAATGCATAGAATGTCTTGCGAAGATCCTCGACGAATGATGGGAAGAACGAATTCTTTCTCCGTTCTTAATTTCCGCCGAGGAACAACGGTTGAATATGCCTGATGTAAAGGTTATCCGTTACATTCCGTTCGATAGCCGCACGCGATGCGCGTAAACCGTTCATATATTCTTCACCCAACTCTGCCGCAACGCGGAATGAAATATGAATCAGCTGGCGGAAATCGCGGTTCATTCTCGGATTCGTCCGGTCGTGCATCAAGATTGCAATAAATTCCGGCGAAGACAACTTCGCAATCTCCGACGGAGCCGGCAGATTCGTCACATTGATATCGACCACCGTTTCATACGGTTTTCGCAGTTCTTCAATTCGTTCGAACGCCTGCGCGTAAATCTTCTTTGCAAGAACCAATCCGTTCGCATCTGATGCAAGACCTATTACTTCTTCAAGCCATGTGGTTCCGGCAGTCTTCAGGTGTACGCCGGCATTATATTGATTGAGAAGCGCATGAATGTGCGGGTAGAGCGAAAACTTATCGCTTCCGGAGTGGACAGAAAGTTTTAATTCTTCCGGCAAACCAAACGCCTTTTTTGCAAGATCGACAACCGCAAGATCGCTCTTAAATTCCTGCGAAAACTTCTTGACATCTCCGACATAATCGATTCCCTTCAAGAACGCACCGGAAAATTTCGGAGCGACTGTTTGCACGGCTACACCCTTCTTCGCCAGGCCGGCAAGAAAGAGATATAATTCGGCGGGCGATTGCGGCCGGGTCGATTCATCGATCGATACTTCAGTAATAAACGTTCCATCGCCTTTTTTTGCTTTGAGATATTCGTAAATCTTTGCCGCTTCTTGAAGGCCGAAAAGATATTTCGCAGTAAAAGCACGAAGGTCTTGAATGGTTAAGGTAATTTGCTGATCGAGAGCCGGATGCTTGAGCGTTCCAAGAATGGGAGTGAGTTCTGCGACACATATTTCAGTTTGTTCCGCTGTTGCCGGCTTGCCGATATAATCGGCAACATCGAGTGTATAATAATCGCAGGCATCGAGAAACCGGTCGACGGTTTTAAGTCCGATATGGTCGGCATCGACAAAGTAAGAACATTTCCACTGCTCCTCTGCCGCTGCAGCATCGGCTTCCTGCCGCGTAGAAATCGGCTCGGTTCCGATAATTGTATGTTCGCGATTCGATTTATTCCATACAGGATGAATTTCAACGCCTTTATCCAGCGCTTTTTTCACCGCGCGAAGCTGCGCCTTTCCTTCCATGCAAAAACGATCGCCGATGCCGAGAGAATAGCGGCCTAAGACTAAAGGTCTTGATTCCATAATAAAACTCTTTTTTGTATTACACTCCTGAGAACCCTCCGCAGCATAGATGCGAATCTGCTTGCTCACTTTCACCGGATGATTACGTCTTGTCGGGTTCGGATCAGGATCGCTGAGAAATTAGTTTATCGTTGACCACAACTGCTTACATATCCGATGTGTTTCTTAATCAAGATACAATATTGAATTCTTTGTTTCTACTGTCTTTCAAAAAACAAATACAAAAAAAATCAGGCTAAAGACCTGTCCCTGCCATAGCCAATGTATACCTTTCTCCGGACCTCAGGATGGGTTTCAAAAAGAAAGATACGGCAGACAAATCTTCATCTGCCGTTTTTCTCTTCAATAAGACATAGAATATGATTGATTTCTTGGCGCTCATTTTAAAAGAACCATTTTCCTCGTTTCGGCCTTGCCGGCAGAATTCATTTGATAAATATAAATTCCGCTGCTCAATTTCGATGCATCGAACAAGAGAGTATACGTCCGCTTTGCCTCTGCAAATCCGTTGAACAATACTGCAAGTTCCCGGCCGAGAAGATCAAATACTTTCACGGTTGTTTTTGCTCTTATCGCCACAGTAAACGTTATTGACGTTGTTGGATTAAATGGGTTCGGATAATTATTCAATGTCGCATAACTGCCGGCTTTCGGACCATGTATGCCATGCCCTCCTACAAAATCAACGGTCGGAATTTCCGGAGCGGATGCGGAATTTTGCGGATTGATATTTGATTGAACGATAAAATCCGGCGCGTTATTATCGGTATCATATCCGTTGCCGCAGTATGCGTCGATACCGCCCGGAGCAAGCGAAGAAGCTGTTGAGTTTACTCGTGCTTTACGTTCGATCGATTTTGTATTGCCGCTCGTCGGACTTGGCGCCGCTGCACTGCCTTCAAAACCGTTTGCAGTTCCATAACCTACTTTATCTATGATCGCTGTTCCCGCCGGATTTGCATCTGTGAGAGCTATTGTATCGGCGTATAAAACTATTTTCCCGGCCGTCGCGCTTAAATTGATACTGTCCACTTTATCGGGGAAAGGAAGAGAAGCCGTATCATGTCCGCCTGAAGCTTCTTGAATTAAATAAAAGCTGTGGGCTGCGATAGAACCGTTTAGTATACTCACGTTCCATTTCGAGCTCGCGGCGGATGCATATTGAACAGACCAGCCTGTTAAATCCACGGTTGAAGACGTAGGATTATACAGTTCAATAAAATCGTTTTTATACGGCGCCTTTACATTTCCCCCGCCGCCGTAAATTTCACTAATGACAATATGGTCTGCTGTTTGGCATACCGACTTGTGATGACTTAAAAAACTTAACATCAATAAGAAGATCAGAACAAGCCTGCAGTTGTGCATATGTATTCCCCTTCATGAAAAGTGATATGTACATTGAAGCGCAAAGTATTTGTTTGGAAAGATCGCAGGATGCAATCGCTTTAGGATCAGCCGTTCTCAGATAACATTTGTTCTAAAAGAATATTCCTGCAATTCGCTTTTTGCAATTGATTCTGAGATTCAAACATTTGACTGGATCATCTCACCCCCTTCGATCATTTTGAATGACACGAAAGACGATATTCGTATCGATTATTCTTGGAATCCCGCCGCATCCAGCCCTATGCCGAATAATTGAAGATGCGCTGGTTTCGTTCGCCGGGACGTTAACTTGATTGTTCTGTAAATTTTTACTGGAAAATATTTCAGAAAAACAAACGTGCGGCTTATCTTCTCCGCCCTTCCGTAATACTTTCCCCCGCCGCTGAACGCTTCAATTCCGACAATAGAACACCACGCTTGTGCAAACGCCAATCTAACGATAGTTTATTACAATGCTTGCAAATCAGCGCGCGGAGAGATCGATTCAGTAGTTACGCACAGGGAAGATACTTCGACAGACAGAAATTGTCAATGCCCCATTTAGGCGGCGATTTTATGAAACCCAATTTCATTTAAATTGGCAGGACAATATAATCCCAATGGTATGATGAGTAAAATAAAGAGGAAAACGCTCTTTGCGGGGAACACAGGCATTTAACGCGCCGGCGGATGATTCAATGTGAAAAATTACAATATATTACTCCCCCGTCAACGTCCTGTCTTGAGACATCAATCCGCTGCTGAATTGAAGAGTTTTCTTAAAATAATGACCGATGAACGCTTCCACCGCACATGCCCGGCCGATCTTTTTTCTTTGAGCGGGTTTATTCAATGATACCGGCCGGCTGTTCAAATATTTTTAGGCGCTTTTTTCCAATTTCTTTTCAAGCATTTCGACCTTTTCGGACATTTTTTTCACATGCTGGTACATTCCGCCAAAAAGATAGAGAACGTAGAGAAATAAAGCCAGGGAGACAACTTCGCCGACAACCATTAAGATAATTTGAGTGTGATTCATTACTTTCTCCTAAATGATAGAATGTGAATACATCAAAATTATACATTCTGCCGCCGGTCATTTTATTATTTGCCGAAAAAACCATCAACGGCGACAGACTCTTTGATATTGTTCCCGATTTGCATGAACTGGTAAATATGACCCCCCTTTAAGAGCGGCGATCCACTGCGAATATATCTAAATATGAAGCTTTTGTCAAGCAGCATATATGAAACAGTTGGGAAAATGAAATTTGAATCTCATGGAAAAAGGGGGTATAATCTTTTTCATTATCCCTCATATATGCAACGGCATACGACAGATTTGCAGCCATGGAAAGCCAAATTCCAACCATATTTAGATGGTTTTTTGCGTTCCGAAACTGCTTGCATATAAATAGAGGATAAATTTCAATCATACGGCAAACGTAAGGGGTATAAATCGATAAAAGCAATCAAATGCGTAATGGGTCGTCGCGGATGTTTTCGACGTCATCCCGTAAAGGCGACGTCATCTGCGGCTTAAAGAACTGCCGCTTCTCATGCTTGCGCTAACTCTGTCGGAAGATTCCGAATATTCTCCAAAACCTTATATGCTTTCAGGAATTTTCCCGATCGTGTTAATTTGTTGGGAACGATAATGCATTTCAATCCTGCAGCCGCTGCCGATGTCAATCCCCTCTCGGAGTCTTCTACGGCAATACATTCTTTTGTTTCAAAACCAGTCTTCTGAACTGCCGCTAAATACGGCTCCTGATCGGGTTTGAATTTGCTATAATCTTCGCAGGCAAGAACAAAAGCGAAATATTTCACCAGGCCGGTACGGCGGTGCACAAACTCAAAGTGTTCCCGATGCGAACTTGTAACGACTCCCATGAGATACTTGCCGTACAAAATATTCAGGACATCCTCCACACCGTCCATAACTTTTGCCTGCGAACCGAGCAATTCGAGATATCGCTCATCCCGTTGATTGCGCAATCCAGCAATGTCCGCTGGAGCCAGTCCTTTTGCTTCGGCAAGATGCTAGGCGCCTCTCCCCTGAATCAAAAGCAGTTCGAGATACATCTCTTGGGTCAGAGTTATTCCTGCAGACGCAAGCACTTCATGCGTTGCAAGAAAATAGAGACCTCTGTGTCTACAAGAACACCGTCGTTATCCCAAAGAATCGCCTTGATCATGAGTCATTGATAATGTTCAAGTCATCTGCTTCTCAAATTCTGGAACTCATTTCAAAAGAATCAGCTTTTTCGTTTGTATAAAAGATCCGGCCTCTAAGCGGTAGAAATAAATTCCGCTGCTCAAACTTGCCGCATACCATTGACGTGTGTAATTACCCGCTGCTAGTTCTTCAGATGCGAGAATTGCCACTTCTCTTCCCAGCATATCATATATTTTCAACGTCACAAAAGATCGCGATGGAAGCGCAAATGCGATGGTTGTCGATGGGTTAAAAGGATTCGGATAATTCTGACTGAGAGCATACGATTTCGGCAATTCCGTTCCCGGGTCGACCTTCGTTCCAACATCGCCAATACCCGAGACTTTTATCGTATCAGGAGAGCTGTGTGCATTGCTCAGGATTGTTATCCATGCCGAATCCGTTCCTAAAGCCAAAGGCAAAAATCGCAGTGTGTCTATGGATGATTGCCCGGGTGTAATATTCATAACCGCTGACCTTGGGACAAATATCGAGTCCGATGAAACGATGCTGCTTATCTTGAGCGTATCGGTTCCGCTATTTGTAATCGTTACGGTCGTATCTTTGTATTGTCCTATTCCTATCTTACCGAAGGATATTGTTTTTGCATTGAATTGTACAGCCGGAACTCCAAAGCAATAACCGGAAACAGAGATCGTATCGGGCGAAGTCGGGCTGCTGCTTGTTATGATCAATGCAGCGGCTTGTGTTCCGATACTTGTCGGAGCAAAATGAAGTGTATCGATAAATGCTGCGCCAGCCGGTATGGCTTTTACAGTTGTCCGGCTTACAAATGCACTGTTCGACGAGCTGATGCTGCTTATCTTTAACGTGTCATTGCCGATATTGCTAATGGTTACGGTCGTATCCTTGGACTGCCCGATCAGAACTTTGCCATAATTAATATTATTGCCGCTTAATTGAGTGATGCCGGTAATAAATCCATTCCCGTAAACTTTCACCGTATCGGGTGATGAAGGAGAATTGCTGTAGACTAAGAGCGTTCCCGCAACATCACCGATTCCAGACGGTGTAAAGCGCAGCGTATCTCTGGATTTTTGACCCGGTGCGACAACCATCGGGCCTGGCCGAACGGAAAAAACGGAATTATTAGATGTAATATTGCTTATCCGGAGTGTGTCACCGCCCTCGTTTTTGATCGATATGGTGGTTTCTTTGTATTTGCTGAGCATGACTTTCCAAAAAGAAAGCGCAGTGGAGCTCAGGACAACATTGGGCTGTGAGGAAACCGCACCGCTATTTTTCATGCGAAGAATTTTACCGCCCGATCCCACAATCGTTCCATTGTTAGCGTCTGTGAAGCATACGCCGGAGAGACCACAATCAACTACGTTTGATTGTTCCGTCCAACTTGCTCCTCCGTTTGTAGTCTGAAGAATAATGCTGGCAGGTCCTATGTACATAACTCCTCCTGCTGTTTGGAATGTTACAGACTGCCTGTATCCGATAATCGTTCCTGTGTTGGCGCCAGTGAAGGAAACGTCGTACATATAAGTCGCCATTGCTCCAATTTGCTGACTCGTCCAATTTATACCGCCATCGATAGTATGAAGAATTATGCCGTTCATAGGGCCATTTCCAGGAATACTGCTTCCTACCGCCCATCCTGTATTTGCATCGGTAAAGCAGACTCTGTAGAGATACACCCCTCCGATTGATTGGGTCGTCCAGTTTGTGCCGCCATCAGTAGTGTGAAGAATTATTCCATTACCAGATCCACCCACTACCCATCCTGTATTTGCATCGATAAAGCAGACACCATAAAGCAAATATCCCGTTGGATATGGAGAGCCCGTCCAGGTCTCTCCACCATTAGTTGTGCGGAGAATTACGTGATTAGTTCCTACCACAGTTCCTGTGTTGGCATCCGTGAAGCTTACTCCATAGAGATCATTAGCTGTTGCATTTTGCCTTGTCCAATTTGTGCCGCCATCAGTGGTGCGAATAATTGTTCCATATTGTCCTACCGCTGTTCCTGTATTGGCATCCGTGAAACATACGTTATAGAGAGAATATATGGCCGGGTTTGGCTGGCTCGTCCAATTGACACCGCCATTGGTTGTGTGAAGAATTGTAGCATTTGGATAACCGCCTCCAACGGCTGTTCCTGTGTTGGCATCGGTGAATGAGACGCTGCTGAGACCGTACATTGTTCCAATTGTCTGACTTGTCCAGTTTGTTCCGCCATTTGTTGTGCGAAGAATGATCCCGCTTGCTCCAACCGCCGTCCCAGTGCTGGCATCGGTGAATAAAACACCATGGAGCGGCAGCGTCGTTCCGCTCGACTGCTTTGTCCAGTTTGCACCGCCATCGGTAGTACGAAGAATTGTACCGCCATCTCCTACCATGGTTCCTGTATTGGTATCGGTAAAACCGACGCTATAGATATAAAATCCCGTTCCACTTGTCTGGCTTGTCCAGGTGATGCCGCCATCAGTCGTGCGAAAAATCGTGCCGTGATACCTACTTCCATCTGATGTTCCTCCCACAGCCGTTCCTGTGTTGGTATCGGTTAAGCAGATACTGTAAATATTGATATATCCGGGTCTTCCGCTTGGCATCTGGTTTATCCAACTCGTCCAATTGAGACCGCCATCGGTAGTACGTAGAATTATACCATTCCCTTGACCATCACTTCCACCTGCGCATCCTTTGTTGGCATCGGTAAAGTAGACACTTGTGAGATACAGCACAGATCCGTTTAATTGACTTGTCCAATTTGAACCGCCGTTTGTGGTGCGAAGAATTATATTATTCCCTACTGCCGTTCCTGTATTGGCATCGGTGAAGTGCACGCCTAAGAGACTGTTGGTCGTTCCGCTTGATTGGCTTGTCCACGTCGCACCGCCATCCGTGGTGCGAAGAATCGTACCGCTGTCTCCCACAGCCGTTCCCGTATTGGCATCCGTGAATGAGACGCTTTGAAGATTATTCGCCGTTCCGCTTGTTTGAATCGCCCAGTTTGCGCCGCCATCGGTTGTGCGAACAATTGAACCGCAATCTCCCACTGCCGTTCCAGTGTTGGCATCGGTGAATGAAACACTAAGGAGTTCATTCCCTTGAGGCAGCGGATTTTGCCAGATCCAGCTCGATTGAGCGTAAGAAAAATGTCCGCCTATGATGGACAGCAGTACCAGAAAACTTAATCGAAACAATAACGATTTTTTCATAAATGATCCCTTCTTAGAAGAATGGGCAATTTCACTTTACATCCTTAAAGTTTTATGTTATTCCGCGAGGAGTAACATCTGAAGTCACATGTTATTTTGCTGACGGATCCGGCCAAACCTTCGCTTGGCCGCACACCAGACTTGAGTAAATGACTCGTCAGTACAATGAATTTGGATTCATTGTACTAATCCTGCCAAAAAAATGATTTGCGAATTACTTAGACATCCCTGACGTTGGATCCCTTCTTACCAATCAGCGGTGCACACACAATGCTGTAAAATTACTTTGTTTTATTTACAATCGCAAGAAAAATGCGATGCACAATTCCTTCCCATAGAACAAATTCGGGTGAAGAATCGTATATTATGCAATGGATAGGGAAGGAAGATCGTATGCCGAATAATACATCAAATAACAGCGACCCGCGTCTCTGGGACGCCATTCAACAGGATCTTCAGGGGGGCGGGTTCTTGAATTCCTTGAAACGCGATTTCAAGGAAATTAAAGAGTTCTATATCTCCTCCGAAAAAAAAGAACAGCTGCAAAACATGTCGCCGGTCAAACGCGGATTCTGGCTGACCGTGTGGATCTTAAAAAGTCTTATTTTAAAGCTTGCACCGGCACGGCGCCTTATTTTTCTTCTTGCCTTGGTTTTGTTTTTTTGGGGAGACAACCTCAATATTAGGAACGATAAGGTTTCATTCTCATCGAACTTATCGTTTTCAGCCGTACTCTTTGTCCTGGTGATCCTTCTGGAACTTAAGGATAAGCTGCTTGCCCGCGATGAATTGGAAGCGGGCCGAAAAGTGCAGCAGGCGCTGATGCCGCAGGAATCGCCTGTCATCGAGGGCTGGCAGGTATTTCTTTTCACTCGCCCTGCCAATGATGTAGGAGGCGATCTGGTAGATCATCTTGCTCTGAGCGAACAACAGCATATCGTTTCCATTGCGGATGTTTCGGGCAAAGGATTGCAGGCAGCATTACTGACAGCAAAATTGCAGGCAACTATACGCGCTCTTGCAACCGATGGTGGATCGATGGAATCTCTTTTCGGAAATATCAACCGGATATTTCATCGCGACCGCGTTCCCTCTTCGTTTGCATCCCTTCTTTCCGTACGCATCGATGTCAAGTCGGACATCGTACGCTATGTGAATGCCGGACATTTACCCCCTATCATGCTGCATTCCAAAAGATGCAGCGAGCTTTTAAAGGGCCAGCCGGCGCTCGGGCTTATGATGACAACGCAGTATCAGGAAGCTTCCTGTGCGCTGGAAAACGGCGACGTATTGATAGCCTATTCGGACGGTGTGACTGAGGCACGCGACGAAGCAGGACGGTTTTTTGGCACCGAGCGGTTTTTACAAAGCCTGCCGCAGCTTCAAACGCTTCCTGCCGAACAAATCGGCGAACATATTATTCGCTCGATCGACTGGTTCGTGGGTGCGGCTCCGACAAGCGACGATCTTTCATTGATTGTTATAAAGAAAATATGATCGTATCTTAACAATTATCTCTTGAGGAGTCTTTATGCGAATATTTTTTTTGTTTTTGATCGTCCTCAGCTGCCTTGTACCGGCAAGCTATGCACAGCCTGCCGATGCGGCCGTGATCATTAACCAGAGTACGCTGAACGGTTTTTTTGGGGCCATCGGTCCCATCAGCGGCAAAGGCCAATACAATGTAATCGGGATGCAGGGCCAGTACACATGGACGCTCCGCAATGCCCGTATCGAGCTGCGGCCGAATCAGGCAAAATTCATCGCAGATGCAGACATCCACGCCGGTCCGATTTCATACAGCTCCGGAGCCTCCGGCAATGTCGAGGTACTCTATCATCCGGAATCGAACAGAATTTCGGTAAAAGTCCTGCAGGCAATTTTTGAAGTATATTTTAAAATTTTTGGAAAGAAAATCCACATCACGGATATCGATGCGGCAAAATTCTATAAGCCGGAATTTGAATTCGCAGGCCCTCAGCCGATTCAAGCCAGTGTCGATGTTGCACTGCCGGACAGCACCAAGAAAACAATTTTTATCAAACCGTACGGACAAAACCTCGTCATCGAACAGGAACGGATCGTCGTGGCCTCAAAGCTGAGGTTTTCTGATCATCCGATTGAAGACCAGAAAAATCAATAATTTCACAGAGGGAATGGTATCGTTCCGGTTGTATGATGTTTTCTTGTGACTATTCAGCGTGAGTTTTATATTTGTAAATTATATTACCGCATCGAACTTCTGTAGCCCAATATGGGCGAGCCGACACCGCCCTCCTGCGGCGGGCCCGCCAAAAAGACGGTGAGTAAACAAGAGGGTGTCGGAACATCCCGCGACCAGCGGTCGCGGCTACAGAATGATATTGAACGTCGTCCGCGACGAACAGCTGCAAGGGGATATCTAAAACCTCATTGTAAATCGGTTTTCAAAATACACTGAGTAATAACGTTTTCTTTTACTATACCGCATTGTTTCGGTCTGAAGAGCACGGTTCTGTGTCCACTTCGTGCGAAGAGCTTCAAATTTCTTTCCCGGCAATCCCGAGGAATACGGTCTCCGTCATTTTTTGTACGATCTCTTCGATGACATTATCCGGAACACCGTCCGAATATTTGGACTGGGACCGCATATCGCACATATCGTTAACATAGTCGACCGCCGCGATGCGTGAGTTTTCCATAAACGCAATTTCTGTTGAAAAAAAATCCAGCCCGCATACACTCTGAATCGTTTGTGTCATGCTGCGCAGCGGACAAAGTGAAAACAACCGTTCTTCTTCCGGCGTAACCGCAGTATAAACATGCGTCCGATCATCCCACCAGCATGGAATAATTTCCCCGAATGCATAAAAGACGCGGAACCATGCACGCCTGCCCTCGAACCCGACGGGAACGATTGTCTCCTGAAGTAAATACTTATCGTTCTTATGCAATTGGCGGGCATCAATCACTTCTTTCAATGTTTCAGCTCCCAATATGACGCCGATTCCCCCTCCCGTTGTATTGGCCGGTTTGATGATAAACGGCCTGCCGAGCATTGCCAGTTCCGATACCGACAGTTCGATTTCTTTTTGATGATTGAAGGGAGAGATAATGATGGTATAAGGAACATGAAGTCCATGCGATAGAAATTCCAGGTGCATGGTTGCTTTATCCGCGGCACGGAGCATTTTGTCCGTAGGATTGATCGGATGAACACCGAATCCTTCCAAGAGAGACCGCCGGAGCACTTCCCGCGCAATCGGCAAAAAGGTCTCGTTCTCATCCGATGCACGGTCAAAATAGTAACGGAATGAAATTTTTCCCTGAAAATATAATTCTGTGAGAATTTGAACGTTCTGAGGTACAATCTGCAGGAGCGTCAGATTCCGGCTGCAGGCCGATGCTTCGATCGAACGAATGAAATCCGCATCATATTCCCACGTCCATGCAACGCCAATATCGTATTGTTCCGCCGTTTCTGTACTCATATTCGTATCGGTAAGATACCGGCTTTCAATATCGTATGCAATGGAATATTTTCAGGCAGGCAAAAACACCGTTGCCGGCGGAAAAAGTCCCATGCGGCTTTTTTTATTGACTGTGACCCGTTCCTTTTGCATTTTAGAGCAGAAGGACATCCGGGTATGAATCTTTAGAGAAGGTGAAGATATGGATCACAAAGAGACAGCAGTGCAATATTTTCAATCGGGTTTTAATTGTGCTCAATCGGTATTTGCCGCTTATGCAGACGAACTCGGATTGCAGAAAGACCATGCCCTCAAAATTTCTACCGGTTTCGGCGGCGGTATGGCGCGGCTCCAAAAAACATGCGGCGCTGTTACGGGTTCGTTCATGGTGCTCGGTTTAAAGTATGGAAAAGACAGTGATGGAGACGACAGCGCACGTGATAAAACATACAAGCTCGTCAGAATTTTTGCAGACCGGTTTACCGCACAGCACGGCACTCTCGAATGCAGCAAGCTCATGGGGTGCGATCTCAACACGCCGGAGGGACAACTCTATTCGCGCGAATACAACCTTCATGCAAATGTTTGTACACAGTGCATCAAGACCGCAGCTGTTCTTCTTGACGAACTGCTGAAATCCTCCGAATGACCGCCGCCCAGTCTTTGGGTCTGCATTATCAATCCAATCGGCAGAAGGATCCTCTTATATAATCTGTTCTGATTTTTAACAGGCCGGTGTTCACAGGTATAATCCGGCATTCATGCCCGGTGGAATTCATCATACTCTAAAGAATCCGCATTTTTCTTTTCATGCCGAAATAAACCAGCCAGAAACAGAGTCCTATAGCTCCATACACAGCCGCTTCCGCCGGTCTATCCGCAATGAGAAAAAAATTCTGATTTCCTATATGAAAAAACGAAAATGGAGCAAGCGAGAAAAAGATCGCCAAACCGAGAATGGACGATCGTATCTTGATAAGCCGGCGCGTCGATTTCAACGCTTTCACTTCACTTTCCGCTTTCAATAGCGGAAGCGCTTTATCCGCAAACGGACTATCATATTGCTTCCGTGATTGCCTGGCAAATTCCGGATGATCCTGAAAATATTCTTCGACGATACGCTTCGTGTCGCCGCTGCACTCGCCGGAATAATAGGCCGGCATTAAATCATTGATGATGTTTTCGGTGATGTTCATTGAGATTTTCCTTTCACATTGTTTAAATCATTGCTCAATTTGGCGCGAGCGCGAAATACTTTCACCTTCACGTTCGAAATTCCCAGCCCGGTCAGACGGGCAATTTCTTCATACGGCAGTCCCTCTTCCGCACGGAGGAGCAGAACTGTCCTGTCGATTTCCGGCAATCGCTGCATTGCTTCCAGAACAAGCTGTACATCCAACTGCAATTCCAAATTTTTATCCGGCAGAACGGCGCCGTCTACAATGGTCTCGCTCAAAGGCGCCTTTTTATTCTGAGAACGGCGATGCTGGAGAAAACGATTCCTTGCAATTTTTAAAAGGTACGCTTTTACCGTTTCAACGCGTATTTCGGTATCGCTTAACCATACCCGTTCGAATGTTTCCATCGTAATATCGTCTGCCGTATCCGCATCGCCGCAAAGCCAGAAAGCAAACCGGTGAACATCATCGGCATATTTCCGATACAATTCATTGAAGGTCAGAATATTCATACTCATACATATACTATCACCGAAGATCGGAAAAGTTACAAGAATAATTGTTTTTCTTCCGCATTTCGGAACATCGTATACTTGACGATTTAAAAACCATAACCCTTTTATATGCAGGAAAAGAACCGCTGCTCTATCAATACATCAAACACATGCATCCTCAGCGATGCGGTGTACGAACGGAAAACCCATGCGGCAAAACGCGGACACAGCGTAATCGCCCTATGGAACCCGGGAGCGGAGACTGTAAAATATTGGGCGGTATTCACGAAGGCGGTACAGGATTTTCGTCTGCGTTGAGACCGTAAACGCATGCAACGAACTTATTTCGCTCGCTCCAAACGGAAACCAGCCGCTCTCAGTTACGATCGGAGTCGAATAATGGACGCTTCCGGGAAGACTGACCGGTGTGTCCGGGACTTATTCCCAGGTCACAAGGGCTTGAAAAACCTTTGTCCCTTTTGTATGGCTCAAGCCTTCGAGATAATATTCTTGTGAGGAAGATGTAACGGGAGTTTTAAAAAGAGCTACCCGGTCTCCGAGCAACATTTCTTCCAAATAGTTCACCTGCAGGGATGCTATGCGTCCGCTTCGAAATTGCGCCGGCGAAAAACAGTCCGTAATCCATTTTGCGTACTGTGCATTATTGACATGCTGATTGGTATCGATATCGCTCAGAAGAATTGTTTTCTCCATAACTTGAGTCACTTCCTGCGGGACCGCTATTTTATCGAGCGGCTCCTGCAGGGCATGCGCTGCACCGGGAAACTCCAGATTGACAGGATAATTATCAAGCCTTCGCGGCCTCCCTTTTTCCGTATCGAGCATAAGCCACGCGGTCGTCGCAGCGACCAGTGTCTTTCCCTGTTCGTCGGTCATGGAAAAATCGCGGAGTGCAAAAAGCCGGTCGATTCCTTTCGGCCATGTGGCCAAACGGACCGTACTGCCCCAGCGGGGCATTGAATCGATCTTTACTTTGATTCTGGAAAGAACCCACGCCAGCTTCGCTTGATGAAGCGAGTCGTAACCGACCTGCAAGTGGGCGGCATGAATCCCGGCCAGTTCCTGAAACCGGTTGAAAAGCGCGTAAAGGGAAAGGAGTCCGGAAAAATCCGCTTCGTACGAAGCAATTAAAAATGAATCTTCACATCGTTCACGTGAGAGCATATTCGATCAAAAATTTATTAACAGTTATAAACTAAGAATAAACAATTATTTGCAAACAGTAAACTGTGAAGAGCAAACAGTAAAAAATGAATAGTGAAAAAACCAAATTGCCGAATAACAAAGCAGCCAAACATCCGGATAACGGGCAAATAAGAGCATCATAAAAATCGGAATACATCACTGAAACTGCATACCATTCGATCATCATAACTTGCAATTAATCTCTTTTTTTAATAAATCAGCTATAAGCCTTTATGCCCGTTTACAAAGGAATTTTTTACTTATCTTTACTCGTTCCTTTTGGCTGTTTGTTGTTTATCAAATGCCTTTATGAAAATTTGTATGTTTTTTAATTGCTCCATCTTCACCAAAGATTAATACTCAATCCAATTTTCATTGGATTAATTAAAGGAGTTCTTATGGGAAAAACACCGGCGTTCACTGGAAAAAACGATATCGGAAAAACATCTCTTCCGGGGTATGTTCAGTTCGATTCATCCAATGGAATAATAAAGCTGACAGGAAGCGGCGAGAATATGTGGGAAAATCAGGATGCTTTCTTTTTCATGTGGGATAAGATTGAAGGAGATTGTTTTGGAAAAGCCGATATCGCATGGGAAGATGCGGGTAAAAATCCTCATTGCAAAGCCGGATGGATGATACGGGCCGGATTAGATCCGGACGATGCGTATGCAGATGCCGTTGTTCACGGCGATGGACTTATCTCGCTGCAGTATCGAAAAACGAAAGGCGGTGCAACGTCTGAAATTCAATCGCCGCTCCGCGGTGCAAAAGCAATTTCGTTTGAACGTACCGGCAATCAATTTACCATGTCGGTATCCGATACATCCGGCATTATGCATCCGATTGGAACCATCACCGTCGAGATGCCCGGGCATGTGTATGCGGGTCTTTTTGTTTGTTCGCACGATTCTATGGCGAGAGAGACGGCGCTCTTTTCAAACATTGGCTACAGCGAATACGGAGTTGTTCCATTCGAGAAACGAGTTGTTGAAAGCACGCTTGAGACCATGAACTTTGAGACAGGCATACGAACAATCGTTCGGCGCGCAAAAGAACATTTTGAAGCTCCCAATTGGAGCCGGGACGGAAAAACCCTCATTTACAATTCCGCCGGAAAAATCTACATGATCCCTACCGGCGGCGGCACACATCAGCTGATCAATACCGGTTTTGCAGTGAAATGTAATAATGACCATGGGCTCTCATGGGATGGAAAAGAATTAGTTATCAGTCACCATGCTGATGATGGCAGGTCGCGCATCTATCGATTGCCAAGCGGCGGCGGAGTACCCATGCTCGTGACGAAGAACGGGCCGTCGTATTGGCACGGTATTTCGCCAGACAATAAAACACTTGCATACTGTGCAGAGCGAAACGGCATCTATGATGTTTATACGATTTCGACGGATGGGAGCGAGGAAAAACGTCTGACCTCGACACCCGGCCTGGATGACGGACCGGAATATTCTCCGGATGGAAAATACATTTATTTTAATTCCGTCCGAACGGGTCAAATGAAAATATGGCGCATGAAACCGGACGGAGCGGAACAAATTCAATTTACGCCGACCGATGAATACGGCGATTGGTTTGCACATCCGTCGCCGGACAATAAATGGATCGTGTTTGTTTCATACGATAAATCGATAGAAGGACATCCGGCCGATAAAAATGTAGTCCTTCGCTCGATGACGACGAATGGCAGCGATATTAAAACTATTGCTCATCTTTTCGGCGGACAAGGAACAATGAACGTGCATTCCTGGTCACCGGACGGTAAAGAATTTGCATTTGTAAGCTACAGGCTTGTTGCGCCCTGAATTTTTGAAGATGCGTCTGATTGAGTGTAGATAACTCTTTAGCGTATTTTCAATATTTATATTCTCCGCCTTTTTATAGAGGAGATAAAGAGGGGGGTTGCTCATCCACCCCCTTGTGCTTTCCCTAAAAAAGAGGGCAAAAAGAAATTTAAGCCGATTATATCATGTAAAGGCAGCGATACGCTGGACGGTTATGAGTACGCTCTTGTTTCTTCCGCACTTCATCTATCGAACGGGAGAATCGCATATATGTTGAAAGGGAGAACAGTATGAATATCGTCATTTGGGGATGCCGGGGATCCATTACATCGCCCGGACCGTCGACGATTCGTTACGGCGGCGAGTCGACGTGCATTGAAGTGAGAACCGGGGCGGGAGACGTTATCATCATCGATGCCGGATCCGGCATCAGGAAACTCGGCCGGCAATTGCTGAAAGAACAGTCGGTTACAAAAATCAATCTCCTTCTGACCCATTCGCATTGGGACCATCTTGCAGGTTTTCCTTTTTTTCAGCCGGCATACTTTTCAAGATATTCTTTTGCACTATGCGGAGGATCCGACGCACAGACATCCGTGCTAAAATATTTAATGCACCAGATGGACCCTCCATATTTTCCGGTGAATTTTACCGAATTAAAAGCCAGGTTTGAATCAGGCTGCTGCTGCAACAACGGACTTTGCGAAAAAAGTTTACAGTACGCCGATCGGTCGATGCGCTGTGAATCGATTCCACTGAATCACCCGAACGGAGGAGTCGGTTTCAAATTTTCCGATAGCAGCGGATCTTTCGTTTTTCTTACGGATAATGAAATCCGCTATTCTCATCCGGGCGGCATGCCGCGGGATGCATATGTCGGGTTTTGCAGAAATGCCGGCCTGCTGATTCACGATGCTCAATTTGAAGAATCAGAGTATAAAAAAACACGGGGCTGGGGACATTCAACGTTCCAGGATGCGCTCGACCTCGCACTCGATGCAGGCGTGCAGCGCCTGGGACTCTTCCATCATGACCCGGACAGAACGGATGATGAGTTAGACCGCCTGGTTGATTGGTGCCGGAATTATGTGCGTCAAAAGGGAAGCTCGCTCGAATGTTTTGCATGTG
>Ga0182017_10000673_pt1 | contig 26880 bp, 22 predicted proteins | sample 712E3DmetaG_FD_120492 | JGI IMG/M metagenome (GOLD analysis project Ga0182017, IMG submission 120492) | Permafrost microbial communities from Stordalen Mire, Sweden - 712E3D metaG | ecosystem: Environmental > Terrestrial > Soil > Wetlands > Permafrost | place: Sweden: Stordalen | collected... | reverse complement strand
CCGCCAGCCCCGAGTTGCGCAATGCGCCGCGTCACCTCTGCGGCGTCTTCCCCCTTCGGCGCCAGTTTTAGGTACTTGCGCCAGTGCTCGATGGCGCCCGTGCGGTCGCCCTTCTCTGCCAGTACCGATCCCAGGACGCTCTCCGCGCGCGGAATCTCGTGGTAGGTGTCCAGCTCGATCGCCCGGCGCCCGCTCTTCTCGGCGGCATCCAGCCGTTTGAGGCCGAGGTTCGCCATCGCCTGAGCGACATAGACCGCCGGGAACCCCGCGGCATCCAACTGAAGGGCCCGCCCCGCCGCCTGAAGCGCATCTTCCATCCGCCCCTGGTCGGCAGCCAGCCGCGCCAGTTCCGCCCAGGCTCTCGCGAACTTCGGGTCGGCTTCGACCGCCCGCTCCCAGGCGGCGCGTGCCTGCTGCGGCTGGGACTGCTCCGCCAGCGCCTCCCCGAGAGCGCTCCAGGCCGGCGCATACTCGGGGTAGCTGGCCACGGCCCGCTCGAGGGCCGTCTGGGCGGTCGCCCATTTGTTTGCCGAGAGCGCTGCCACCCCCTTCTCGAATGCCTTCCGGGCCTCTGCCGGAGCCGCCAGCGTGGTCAGCGAGACGGTCGGATTCGAGTAGCTGCCCGGCCGCTTCAGGACGACGACGCCGCCGTCTCTCAGCGTCGTGCCGGTCTTCCGGTAGCCTGCCAGCCTGATGCTGACCGGGCACTCGTCGGAGCGGGACTCCGTGCTCACCGTGTATTCCACGGTCCCGTTGCCGAAGAAGTTCCCAATTGTGCAGTTGGTCGTTCTCTCGGGAATGATCTGGGGCGATGTGGCGGGAGCGGCGCCCTCCTCCACAACCACCTGGGCATGGTAGATGGGCGTCTGGCTCCCCGCAGGTCGAGCCAGCAAGGCCAACGCCATCGCCGCCAGCGTCGTTCTTGTCACCGGGGCATCAGTATACCATCGGACCTCCAGGGATATTGAAGAGAGGCGGACAGGTTGAACGGCATTGCCCTTCCGACACCGGTTTGCGTTGCCGCTTTCTTCATGCCGCCGCGGCTGAGCCGCCGCCGATCCAGCCACTCGCCACGTCCCAGTTGACAATCCCCGTTTCATACGTATAATTAAATCGTACGCATGTTTCAAACCAACGTATGACTGAACCAGTCAAGCAGGCCAGCACCAAGGATCGCGTTCTCGACGTCGCCGAGCGCCTCTTCGCCGAGAAAGGCTTCGCCCAAACCTCCCTCCGCGATATCACCGCCGAGGCCGGAGTCAACCTCGCTGCCGTCAACTACCACTTCCAATCCAAAGATCACCTGATCGCTGCCGTCTTCGAGCGGCGCATCGGACCGATCAACGAGAAACGCCTCGCCATGCTCGAAGCCCTGGAGCTTCAGGCTGCCGGCCGGCCGCTGGTGGTCGAGGACCTTGTGCGGGTCATCGTCGAACCCGTCCTTCGCCTGATCGCCACACCGGAAGGCGCCTGCGCCGCCAATCTCATCGGGCGCGCCCACACCGAGCCCGGAGAAGTTTTCGAGCGTCTGTTCACGGGGCACTTCTCTTCCGTCGTCGCCCGCTTCGTCGCAGCCGCGCGCCGCTCGCTGCCCGATCTTCCCGATGTCGAGGTGTTCTGGAGAATCCAATTCGCCATCGGCGCCATGAGTCACGTGGTTGCAGGCCAGCGGCTCATTCAGTTCATCTCCGGCGGCCTCTGCGACACCACGGACGTCGACGGCATGCTCGACCGCCTGGTCGCGTTCGTCGCCGCCGGTTGCCGCGCACCCCTGATTCCCGCCCGGAAAGGAGAACCGGCGTGAAACCAATCTCCGCCCGCTCCGGTAGTACACAGGTGCCGCCGACTTCCAAGCCGAAAGGAGAACCGGAATGAAACGGCTTCCCCTGATGATTGCCGCCCTCGCGGCCGCTGCCGCCGCCCAGGCTCCGCTGAAGCTCAGCCTAAAGCAGGCGGTGGATCTTGCGCTCTCGCCCGATGGCAGCGCCCGCATCCAGCTTGCCAGCGAGGGCATCCGCCAGGCGCAGTCGCGGGCGGCTCAGTCGCGCGCCGCGCTGTTGCCGGACCTCGAATCCTATGTCGCCGACCAGAACCGGACGAGCAACCTCGCCGCCATGGGCCTCACCACCCTCCACATCCCCATCCCGGGCTTCGCGTTTCCCACCATCGTCGGTCCCTTCAGCACGTTCGATGCGCGCGTCAGCGCCACTCAGTCCGTCTTCGATTTCAGTTCGATACGGCGGTTCCAGGCCGCCCGCACCGGCGTCCGCGCCGCCCGGGCCGATACCGATAGCGCGCGCGACCAGGTCGGCACGCAGGTAGCCTCGGCTTATGTGATTGCGCTCGCGGCTCAGGCCCACGTGGAGGCCGCTCAGGCCGATGTCGATCTCGCCGCCGCCACCGCCCAACTCGCCCGCAATCGCAAGGATGCCGGCTCCGGCATCCCCATCGAGGTGACGCGCTCGGAAGTCGAACTCGCCAACAGCCGGCAGCGCCTCCTGGTGGCCCAGAACGACCTGCGCGCAGCCCGGCTTCAGTTGCTGCGCGCCATCGGCCTCAAACTCGATACCGAATTCGAGCTGGCCGACAAGCTGGATTATCGGGCCGTCGCCGAAACGTCCGTCAAGGACGCCGTCGAGAAGGCGCTCGCCGCGCGCCCGGATTGGAAGGCCCAGAAGACGCGCGAAGAGAATGCGAGCCTCAGCTATAGCGCGGTGAAGTTCGAGCGCCTGCCTTCGCTGGCCGGTTTCGCCGACTACGGCACCATCGGCACCAGCATCGACGCCGCCTCCCCGACACGCACGTACGGTCTCCAACTCCGCGTTCCCATCTTCGACGGTGGCCGCCGCGACGCGCAACGCGCCGAGGGTTCCTCTCAATTGCGCCAGGAACAGATCAGAACCAGAGACCTCCGCCAGCAGCTCGAGCTCGATATCCGTCTCGCGCTCGACAGCCTCCACTCCGCCGAAGATCAGCTTGCCGTCGCGACGGAGGGTCTCGCACAGGCGGAGCGCGAGGTCGCCCAGGCCGGCCGCCGCTATGCCGCCGGCGTCGCCAACAGTCTCGAGCCGATCGACGCCCAGACCCGCCTGGCGCGCGCCCGCGACAACCGCATCTCCGCCCTGCTCGCCTGCAACATCGCCCGCATCAACCTGGGCCAGGCCATGGGCGTCATCCGCCAGTTCATTCAGTAGGAGTCAGGCCATGAAGAAGAAACTCATCCCGGTTATCGTTCTCGCGGTTATCGCCGCCGTCATGCTCATCGGATGGCGCTCCTGGTTTCACCAGGCAGACGGCCGCTCCATCCGCGTCTCAGGCAACATCGAACTCACCGAAGTCAATATCTCCTTCAAGGTCCCCGGCAAGCTCGTCGAGCGGCGCGTGGATGAAGGCGATCGCGTGACGCCCGGCATGTTGGTGGCGCGCCTCGACAAGGAGCAACTGCTCCGCCAGCGCGACCGCGCCGACGACGCCGTGACCTCGGCCGGCTCGCAACTGGCCCAGCAGAGCACCGCCATCGACTTCCAGGCCGAAACGCTCGAAGGCCAGATCCAGCAGCGCGCCGCCGAGGTCAACGCCGCCGATGCGCGCCTCGCCGAGTTGCTGGCCGGCTCCCGCGTACAGGAAAAGGAGCAGGCGCGCGACGCGGTCGATCGCGCTCAGACCGAATACGGCCGATCCGCCAACGACTGGAAGCGGGCCCAGGAGCTGTTCAAGAACGAGGACATCTCGGCCGCCGATTTCGACCAGTACCGCACTCATTACGAAAGCGCCGCCGCCCAACTGAAAACCGCCCAGGAACAGCAGGCGATGGTGCTCGAAGGCCCCCGCAAGGAGGACATCGACGCCGCCCGCGCCCAGCTCGCCACGGCCCAGGCCGTATCGAGGCTGGCCGAGGCGCAGCGTCTCGAGCTCAAGCGCCGCCGCCAGGAACTGGTCCAGCGCCAGGCCGATCTCGGCCAGCGCCAGGCCGACCTGGCCGTCGTCCGCACCCAGCTCGACGATACCGATGCCTTCTCTCCGGTCGGCGGCGTGGTGCTGGTGAAATCGGCCGAACCCGGTGAGGTGATCGCCGCCGGAACGACCGTTTTCACCGTCGGCGACATCGACCACCCCTGGGTGCGCGCCTACATCGCCGAGGGCGACAAAGGGCGCGTCAAGCTCGGCGACAAGGCCAAGGTGACCACCGACTCCTATCCGGGCAAGATCTACTGGGGCCGCGTGTCGTTCATCTCCTCGGAGGCCGAGTTCACTCCGAAGCAGATTCAGACGCAGGAGGAGCGCGCCAAGCTGGTTTACCGCGTCAAAATCGCCGTCGACAACCCCAAAGGCGAGCTCAACTCCAACATGCCCGCCGACGCCGAGATCGAGCTCGGAGGGGACTAGCGTGGAGCCGCTTCGTGGCGCAGGCTCGTGGCCCAGGCTTTCGTGGCGCAGGCTTCAGCCTGCGGAGGCGCGGCGAGTTTCGTGGCGCAGGCTTCAGCCTGCGGAGGCCCTGACGTGATCCGCGCCCTCAATCTGACGCGCCGCTTCGGCTCGCTTACCGCGCTCGACCACCTCAACCTCGAGGTCGCCGCCGGCGAGATCTTCGGCCTGGTCGGCCCCGATGGAGCCGGCAAGACCACCACCCTGCGCCTGATGTGCGGCCTGCTCGACCCCACCGAAGGCGAGGCCTGGGTGGCCGGCCACAACGTCGCGCGCGAGCCGGACGCCGTCAAGGACCGCATCGGCTACATGGCCCAGCGCTTCGGCCTGTACGCCGATTTGTCGGTCGAGGAAAACATGGCCTTCTACGCCGACCTGTTTGGCGTCCTCGGCGCCGACCGCGATTCCCTCACCACGCGCCTGCTCCGCATGACCCGCATGGAGCCTTTCCGCGCGCGCCAAGCCGGCAAGCTCTCCGGCGGCATGAAACAGAAGCTGGCGCTCATGTGCACGCTGCTCCACCATCCCCAGATCCTGTTCCTCGACGAGCCCACCAACGGAGTCGACCCGGTCTCCCGCCGCGACTTCTGGGCCATCCTCTATCAGCTCGTCAAGGACGGCATGACGGTCTTCGCCACCACGGCTTATCTGGACGAAGCCGAGCGCGCCAACCGCGTCGGCCTGATCCATCGCGGCCGCCTCATCCGCTGCGACTCGCCCGCCGCCCTGCGCACCTCTCTCGAAGAAAAGTGCTACGAGGTGCGCGTGCGCGACCGCCGCGCCGCGCGCGAGCTGCTGGCCGGGAGCGGCGGCGTCGTGAGCGCCGAACCCGCGGGCGAGACCCTGCATGTTTTCCTTGCGCCGGCCACGACGCCCGAAGGCCTCGCCGCCGCGCTCGATGAGCGGGGTCTCGGCCCGGCCGGGCTGCGCCTCATCGAGCCGTCTCTCGAAGACGTCTTCATCGCGCTCATTCGCAAGGAAGAGGCGCGGGCGGAGGTTGGGGCATGAACAGCGCGGGCGGGGGTTGGGGCATGAACGCCGCGGGCGGAGGTTCGCGCATGAACGCCGCGGGCGGAGGTTCGCGCATGAACGCCGCGGGCGGAGGTTCGCGCATGAACGCCGCGGGCGGAGGCGCGGGCATGAGCACCGCGGGCGGAGGCGCGGGCATGAACAGCGCGGGCGGAGGCGCTGGCATGAACGACGGGATCGCCGTCGAGGTTCACGACCTGGTCAAGCGCTTCGGCAGCTTCGTCGCCGTCGATCACGTGTCGCTCTCGGTCGGCCGCGGCGAGATCTTCGGCTTCCTCGGCCCCAATGGCGCGGGCAAGTCCACCACCATCCGGATGCTCTGCGGCCTGCTCACGCCGACCGAAGGCACGGCGCGCGTGGGGGGTTTCGACGTGGCCACGGAGTCGGAATCCATCAAACGTTCCATCGGCTATATGTCGCAGAAGTTTTCGCTCTACGACGACCTCGAAGTCGGCGAGAATATCGAGTTCTTCAGCGGCATCTACGGCGTTCCCCGCGAGCTCCGCGCCGCGCGCCGCGACTATGTCCTCAAAATGGCCGGCCTCGAAGAGCGCCGCCACACCATGACGCGCCTGCTCCCCGGCGGCTTGAAGCAGCGCCTGGCCCTGGGCTGCGCCATCCTGCATGAGCCGCCTATCCTGTTCCTGGACGAGCCCACCTCCGGCGTCGATCCCATCGCCCGACGCGACTTTTGGGAGTTGATCTACCAGCTCTCCGAGGCGGGCCGCACCATCTTCGTATCGACGCACTACATGGACGAGGCCGAGTACTGCCACCGCCTGGCGCTGATGTACAGCGGCAGGATCATCGCCCTGGGCGCGCCCGCCGAGCTGAAGCGCTCGCTCATCGGCTACCACCTGCTCATGATCGAGACTTCGGACCCGCTGGGGACCATGAAGGCCCTCGACGGCTTCGACGGCGTGCACGACGTTGCCGTGTTCGGAGGCGGCCTTCACGTCACCGTAGATGACTCCGTCGCCGCCGCGCCGCTCATTCGCGAACGGCTCGGCTCGCTGGCCATCGAGGTGCGCCGCCTGGAATCCATCGAACCGTCCATGGAGGACGTCTTCGTCGCCATGATCGAGCGGGAAGAGCGGAGGGCCGCATGAGTTTCCGCCGCACCCGCGCTATGTTCCGCAAGGAGATTTTGCACATCGTGCGCGATTCGCGCAGCCTGGCCATGGCCCTGGCCGTCCCCATCGTGATGCTGATCCTGTTCGGCTACGGCCTCACCCTCGACGTGGACCACATTCCCACGCTGGTCTACGACTCCGACCGCTCGCCCCAGAGCCGCGACCTCATCGCCCAATTCGCAGGCTCGCGCTTCTTCGAGATCATCGGCACCGTCGACAACTACCACGCCATCGAACGCTCGATCGACCGGGATCAGTGCCTGCTCGCCGTCGTCATTCAACGCGGCTTCGCGCGCGATCTCGCCGCCGGACGCGCCGCTGCGGTCCAGCTCATCTACGATGGCAGCGACTCCAACACCGCCTCCATCGCCAAAGGCTACGCCGATGCGATGCTCGGATCCTATTCGCTCCAGCTCCGCGCCACGGCCATGAACCGGCGCGGCGGCGCCAGACTCGACCCGCCCGTGGATGCCCGCCTGCGGGTGCTCTACAACAGCGAGCTGAAGTCGAAGAACTACATCGTTCCGGGACTGATCTCGGTCATTCTCGCCATTATTACCGCGCTCATCACCTCGCTCACCATCGCCCGCGAGTGGGAGATGGGCACCATGGAGCAACTGCTTTCGACGCCCCTGCGGCCCGCCGAGATCGTCCTGGGAAAGATGACGGCGTTCTTCGTGGTCGGCATCGTCGATACCGCGATTTCGATCGCCGCGGGCCTGCTGGTCTTCCGCGTGCCTTTGCGGGGCAGCCCGTGGCTGCTGGTGGTTTCAAGCTGCCTGTTCCTGCTCGGCTCTCTGTGCTGGGGCATTCTGATTTCGGCGCTCACGCGTTCCCAGGTGCTGGCCTATCAGATGGGCATGCTCAGCTCGTTCCTGCCGGCCTTCCTTCTCTCGGGCTTCGTGTACTCCATCGAGAACATGCCGCAAGCGATCCAGATCATCAGCCACATCGTGCCGGCGCGCTACTTCGTGACCATCCTGAAAGGGGTTTTTCTGAAGGGCATTGGCATCGAGCTGTTGTGGGGCCAGCTCGCGTTTCTGGCTGCGTTCGCCGTCATCGTCTTCGCGATCGCGACCCGCAAGCTGCGGCAGAAGGTGGCCTGATATGTGGAACCGAATCCGCGAGATCGTTCAAAAAGAGTTCCGCCAGGCGCTGCGCGAGCCGCGCATGCGCATCCTGCTCTTCCTGCCGCCCCTGATACAGTTGCTCGTTTTCGGCTACGCGGTCAATCTCGATGTCGACCACGTGCGGATCGCCTGGCTCGATCGCGACCACACCACCGCCTCTCGCGACCTGCTCGCGGCCTTCCAAGGCTCGCCCCGTTTCGATCTGGTTGCGCTGCCCGCGAGCGAACGGGAGGCGCAGCTTCTGCTCGACGAGAGCCGCGTCCACGCCGTCATCGGCGTCCTTCCGGGATTCGGACGCGACATCGAGCGCGGCGTCACCACGTCGGTTGAGGTTGCGGTCGATGGCTCGAACTCGAACACCGCCTCCATCGCTTCGGGCTACGCCACCCAGGTGATCTCCGGTTTCGGGGCCGGCATTCTCGCGGCCGAGCAGCGCGCCAAGCTGGTCGGCCGGACCGAGGCGACTGGCGCGCCCGTGGGCCTCGGCCTGCCCTCGCTCGACGCCCGCAGCCGCGTGTGGTTCAATCCCGATCTGCTCAGCCGCAACTACTTCGTCCCGGGCGTCATAGTGAACATCATCACGCTGGTGAGCATGATGCTGACCGCCATGGCAATCGTCCGCGAGAAGGAGATCGGGACCCTCGAGCAGTTGATGGTCACGCCGATCCGCCCCTTCGAGCTGATGATCGGGAAGACTCTGCCCTTCGCTCTGGTTGCGCTGATCCAGGTGGCTTTCATCACCGCCGCCGCGCTGGTGGTCTTCCACATCCCGCTGCGCGGCAGCCTGTTTCTGCTATTCTTCGCGGCCGCCCTGTATCTGATGACGACCCTGGGCGTCGGCCTTTTCGTCTCCACCATCTCGCAGACCCAGCAGCAGGCCGTCATGGGCTCGTTCTTCTTCTTCACGCCGGCCTTCATGCTGAGCGGCTTCGCTTTCCCTATTCGCAACATGCCGCTGCCGGTGCAACTGCTGAGCTACCTCGATCCCGTGCGCTACTTCATATCCATCGTGCGGGGAATCTTCCTCAAGGGAACCGGTCTGGGCGCCCTCTGGCCCCAGTTCGCGGCTCTGGCCATCTACGGCACGCTTGTCCTGGGCGCCAGCGCCATGCGCTTCCACAAACGGTTGGACTGAGCGGGCCGGGGCTGTTGCCGCCGCACCGCTCCAGGCGGCGCGATCGCGGTCCTCCCTGGCCTCCGGACCGCCGAGGCCCGCCGAGAGAACTACCGTCCCGATTCCGGTCTGCTAGAGTGGAGCCTGATAGGCCGTGCCGGAAGAACCGCTGGTCAGTATTGTTACTCCTTCCTACAATATGGCTGCCTTTCTGCCGGAAACCATCGAGAGCGTGCTCACGCAGGACTATCCGCGTATCGAATACCTCGTGATGGATGGCGGCTCGACCGACGGAACGCTCGAAATCCTCAAGCGTTATGGCGATCGCCTGCGCTATGTATCGGCCCCGGATCGCGGCACCGCCGACGCCATCAATCGCGGGTGCAAGAACTCCCAGGGTTTGATCTTCGCCTGGCTCAGCGCGGACGATACTTATCTGCCCGGCGCCGTCAGCGCTGCGGTCCGGCAGCTCGTGGCCGCGCCGGAGATCGCAGCGGTCTACGGCGAGGCCTACTGGGTCGACGATCGGGGCGAGATCCTTCGGCGCTATCCCACCCTTCCCTTCGACCCGAAACGGCTCGGCCGCGAGTGTTTCATCTGCCAGCCCGCTTGCTTTGTCCGGAGGTCGGCTTTCGAACGGGCGGGAATGCTCGATTCGACGCTCCAGTCCGCGTTCGACTATGACTTATGGATTCGCATGGCGGCCAACTGCCGCTTTCTCCACCTCAATCGGTATCTGGCCACTTCCCGCATGCACAGCGCCAATAAGACCCTGGGAAGCCGCTCACAAGTGTTCGCGGAGTCCTTCCGGATTCTGAAGCGGCACTACGGCTACGTGCCGTTCCAGTTGATTCACGCCGCCTGCTCCTACCGCGTAGACGGACGAGATCAGTTCCACAGACCGCTCGAACCGTCTTTCTCCAAGTATCTTCTCAGCCTGCCGTTCGGCTGCTGGCACAACCGCGGCCAAATGGGGCGCTTTTTCCGCGAATGGTGGTCGGTGATGACGTGGCGCGGCTTCGTCCGCCGCTTGAACGATACCGGGCTGGGACGCGCTCTCGATCGCCGCGCGGTCGGCCGTCGCGCTCCGCCTCGCTGCTGACTCCGCTGCTCGCGGTTTTTGCGAAACGCAACCGGGTCATCCGTCCGCTTCGCTCAGCGGTTCTTCCGCCGGCCCGGCCAGGAAGCCAGAGCCTGGGCACGGGAGCAACGGCCGGGCGCCGCTGCCGAGTGGCGGTAGCCGCAACGCCAGTCGATGCGGGGTAGCCGCGTCTGCCGCCCTCGCCGCGCCGCGCTCCCCTGCGGGCGTATATTGGGGTCAGAGCCTGCAATACGCCGGCAATATACCATCTACTCTATGGACCCAGGACAGATTTGAACTGCACAGGCGCTGTGGTCCACGCGCCGCGGCCAGTCGCAGCCAACGCCAACTTCGGAAGGAAATCACATGTCGAACGAGCAGCAATACAAACTGGGCACGCTGGCTTTGCACGCGGGCCAGGAAGCGGACCCCACCACCAATGCATGCGCCGTTCCGATCTACGCCACATCGAGCTACGTTTTCCGCTCGACGGAGCAGGCCGCCAATCTCTTCGCGTTGAAGGAATTCGGGAACATCTACTCGCGGCTGACGAACCCCACCAACGACGTCCTCGAAAAGAGGCTCGCGGCTCTGGACGGGGGTGCGGCCGGGCTGGCCTTCGCGAGCGGGCAGGCCGCCATCACAGCGGCCATTCTCACCATCACGCACTCCGGGCAGAACTTCATCGCGGCCACCAGCCTTTACGGCGGCACCTGGACGCTTTTCACGCAGACGTTTAAGAAGCTGGGCATCGAGGTGCGGTTTTTCGATCCGCGGCATCCCGAGCAAATCGAGAAACTGGTGGACGCCAACACGCGGCTGGTCTATCTGGAGACCATCGGCAATCCGAAGAACGACGTGGTGGACTTCCGGCTCCTCACGGACATCGCGCACAGGCACGGGCTTCCGGTGATCGCCGACAACACGGCGCTGACGCCGGCCCTGTTTCGGCCCATCGATCACGGCATCGACATCGTCGTCTACTCGACCACGAAGTTCCTGGGCGGCCACGGCGTCCACGTCGGCGGGGCGATTGTGGATAGCGCCCGGTTCCCCTGGGCCGACAATCCTGAGAAGTGGCCGGAGTTCACCGCGCCGGACAACGCCTACCACGGTCTTGTGTTCACCGATGCCCTGAAGCCGCTCGGGAACATCGCTTACATCATCCATATCCGCACTCACTGGTTGCGGGACACCGGGGCGTGCATGAGTCCGTTTGCGGCGTTTCTGTTCCTGCTGGGCATCGAAACCCTCGAGGTGCGGCTGGAGCGGCACGTCAGGAACGCGCAGGCCGTGGCCGAGTTTCTCGAGGCGCATCCGGCCGTCGAGTGGGTGAATTACCCGGGCCTCCCGAGCCACCCGGATCACGAGCGCGCGAAGCGATACATGCCGAAAGGAGCCGGAGCGATCTTAGGATTCGGGATCCGCGGCGGCGCCCCGGCGGGCGTGCGCTTCATCAACAGCGTGAAGCTCGCCACCCACCTGGCAAATATCGGCGATGCCAAGACGCTGGTGATTCATCCCGGCTCGACGACCCACTCGCAGCTAACTCCGGAGGAGCAGGCGGCCACCGGCGTGACGCCGGAGTATATCCGCGTCTCGGTGGGCATCGAAGACATCGAGGACATCAAGCGCGACCTCGAGCAGGCTCTGGCGGCCTCGCAGGCGGAAAGGCCTCCGGCCTGAAGCCCGTGCCACCGCCCGCTACTCGTAGTGCAGCGCCTCGATAGGGTCCAGGCGGGCGGCTTTGATGGCCGGAAGCAGGCCGGCGACGAGGCCGACCGCTTCGAGTAGGATGGTCGAAGCGAAAACGGCGAACTGCGAGATGCGCAGGTGGATGTCGGCCGTGCCGCTGGTGTCTTTGAACAGCGGGCCGAGCAGCGGCAGCGTGTCGAGCGTCGCCGTGACCGCATAGCCGGCCGCAACTCCCAGGACTCCGCCCAGCGAAACGATCGCCATCGCTTCGAGCAGGAACTGCAGCAGGATCGACCGCCGCGTTGCGCCGATGGCCTTCAGCACGCCGATCTCGCGCGTCCGCTGTGTCACGGCCACCAGCATGATGTTGGCCAGCCCCACTCCGCCGATGGCCAGCGTCAGCGTGCCGATAAAGGCCAGCACGACGCGTAGTGCCAGTCCCATGGTATCCACCAGCCGCATGTACTGGTTGAAGACGATAGCGCGCACGGCCCGCTCGTCGTTGGGCGAGTAGTTGTGGAGGCGGGCCAGGGCATCGCGGACCTGCGCAAGCGCCTCGTCCCGGAAGATGGGATTCGCCGGCGTCCAGACCAGGACATCGATGTACTTCAGATCGCGGAAGAGCGAGCCGCTTTCGAAGGGGATGAACACGCACTCGTTGTCCGGCGTGCCATAGTTGGCCACCTGCGCCTTGGTTTTGAGCACCCCGACGACGGTGAACCGCAGGCCGTTGATGGCGATGTCTTCGCCGTCGGGCGGGATTTCGCCGAAGAGCAGGTTGGCCGCCTTCGCGCCCAGGACCGCGACACGCTCCTTGCGCGCATCGTCCTCGGGGCTCAGCCAGCGGCCAGTGGCGAGCGACATGTTCCGGATGCGCCCGTACAGGTAGCTCACCGCGCGCACCATGGTGGTATCGGTGCGGTAGCCGCGAACCACCGTCATGCCGCCCATCATCATCTCGGGCGAGATCGCCGCCACCATGGGAGCGGCCTCGCGGACCGCCTCGATGTCGGAGCGTTCCAGGCGGATTCTACGCCCCGCGCGCTCGCCTCCGGCCTGGGCCGAGGTCTGGCCTCCGAACTCCAGGATCAGGTCCTGGCCGATGGAGAGGAAGGCGGTCCGCAGAGCGGCGTGGAAACCGTCTCCGTAAGAGTACAGGATGACGAAGCAGGCCACGCCCCAACCCAGGCTGACCATGGTGAGGATGCTGCGCTGGCGATTGAAGCGCAGCGCCTGGACGGCCTCGCGGAGGATGGCGCTAGCTTGCATTTGCCCCGCGCTTCCCGTGCGCTGAAGCCCACGCCGGCACGCCCAAGCCCGCCCCACAGGGTCTACCGCTCATACCTCAGTGCCTCCACCGGCGTGAGCGAAGCGCCGCGCCAGGCCGGCCAGAGTGAGGATCCGACCGCGGTCAGGCTCAGTGCGGCAAACGCCAGCAGCGTCGTCGAACCCTCCACCGGCAAGCCGCCGAACATCTCCCGCTTGGGCAGAGAATTCACCGTTGCGGAGAGGGCGTAGGCCCCCATCCAGCCGAAGACGCCGCTGGTCCCGGCCAGCAGGATGCCTTCGAGCAGAAAGTCCATCAGAATGCGGCGTCGCGTCGCGCCGACGGCCTTGCGCAGCCCGATTTCGCGCGTCCGCTCCGTCACTGAGACCAGCATGATATTCATTACTCCCACCCCGCCGAGCGAGAGCGTCACAAACGCGATGGCGCCCAGAAACGCGGTCATGGAAGTGAACATGTGGTCCACGAGCTGGGCTTCTTTTACCGTGTCCCACAGGCGGATGGCGCCGGTGTCGTCGGGCTCGTACAGGTGATTGCGGGCCAGCACCCGGCGGACCTGGCGCTCGGCGGCGTCCCATTCGGTCACCGATGCGGGAACGTAGACGATGTCGGTGACGATGCCGGAGTGGAAGTTGGGGTCCTTCAGAGGGAGGTCGCGCACCATCGCGGAATAAGGAATGAAGACTTTGTCGCTGTCGAGGCCGTTGTAGCTGCTGTTCTGGTCCTTGGGCGGCATCCATCCGACGATGCGGTAGGGCAGGCCCGCAAGGGTTATCTGGCTGCCCAAGATGCCCGTGCGCTCGGCGAACAACTGCTTGCGGACATTGTCGCCGAGTACGGCGACGCGGGCGGCGTCGTCCTCATCCTGCTCCGCCAGAAAGCGCCCACGGTCCACGGGGATGTTGCGGATGGTGGAGTACAGTGGCTCCACGCCGAGCACGGAGAACGTGCCGCTGTTATAGGGGCTGACGGCGCTGGCGGGGTTGAGCAGCTCGGCTACGACGGCCTTCACCAGGAAGCACTCGGTGCGGATGTCTCGCACGTCGTCGTGGTTCAGGCGAATGCGGCGGCCCGCCCGCTGGCCGCCCACCTGGTTCGCGGTCCGCCCGGGGAAGACCACCACGATGTTGTCTCCGAGCTGCCGGGTGCGATCGCGCTGCCCGAGCTTGAAGCCGTCTCCCATGGCGACGATGAGCACGATCGAGGCGATCCCCCAGGCGATGCCGCCCATGGTGAGCAGGCTGCGCAGCTTGTTGCGCAGCAGGCTGGAAACGGCTTGCTCGAGGATCTCTCTGAAGTACGTCATGCCGCCCGGCTACTGGAGTACGACCTGTTGTCCCTCGTTCAGGCCCGTGAGTATCTCGGTCCTCGATCCGTTGCCGATGCCCGTGGTCACGGGAACGCGCCGCCTGGCGGTCTTCTCGGCGGCATCGGGGATTTCAACTTCCATGGAGCGGTCTTTTTTGTAAATGAGCGCGCCTTCGGGAACGGTGAGCACTCCCAGATGCTCTTCGAGCATGATCTCGGCGTTGGCGGTCATGTCGGCCATCAGCCTGTGGGATTCGTTCGAGATGGACACCCGCACCTCGAAGGTGGTGACGTTGTCCTTCTCCACCCCCATGGGCGAGATCTTGGTCACCTTGCCGCCGAACTTCTCGTTCTTGAAGGATTCGACGGTGATGCGCGCCGGCTGGCCGAGATAGACCTTGCCGATATCGCTCTCGTCCACCTTGCCTTTGACGTAGACTTCACTGAGGTCGCCGACGGTCATGATGACCGTTGCGCCTGCGCCCATGACTAGGATCGAGCTCACCGCATCGCCGACCTCGTGGTCGCGAGAGAGCACGACTCCATCGATGGGGGAACGAATCGTGGCGTTGCGCACGTCCTCCTCCGACTGGGAGACCTGCGCTCGGGATTCCTCCACCTGCGCTTCCGCCTTGGCGATGGCGGCATCCGCGACTCCGAGATTGCCCTGCGCCTGCAGTTGGCGGTTCAACGCCAGCTCGTAGTTCTTTTCGGCGTCGTCGCGGGCGTTCTGGGCCAGCAGCTTGCCGGCGAACATCTGCCGGGCGCGCTCCAGGTCGCGCTTGAGGAAGGGGACATCCGGGCCGGCGGCCTCGACTTTTGTGCGCTCATAATCGGCGCGCGCGCTCTTAAGAGTGGCTTCGGCGATCCCCAGCGCGGCCTGCACCTGCCGCAAACGGGGGAGAAGGTCGTTCTGGTCGAGTTCGCAGATGACCTGTCCCTGACGCACCTTGTCGCCCACGTTGACCGGCAACTTCAGGATGATCCCGCTGGCCTTGGACTTGATCTCGACCTGGGTGGTGGGCTGAATCTTGCCAGTCGCCACCACGGAGCGGGCCAGGTCCATGCGCTCGACGCGCACCAGCTTCTCGGGCTCGATCCTGGCCGGCTCGTGGCCAAGGTTCCTCAATAGAAACACGGCAGCCGCCCCGAGCGCCAGCAGGATCAGAACGACGTAGAGCGAGTTCTTCTTGCGACTGGGCATGATGACACAATCGGATCTTTCAATGTTAATACGAAGCTGCGGCGCGGCCGGTTCCCGGCAAAGGAAGCTGCCGAAGTCGCGGCCGCAAGCGGCCTTCCAGAACCGATCCCTCCCCGCACGCATGGCGTCAACTTCGTGGGGTACGGGACCGAAAACGCGACGCGCCGGACCGCCAGTGTGCGCAGCCGGGATCTGTCGGAGTTTGAACAGCCGGGGTTTCGGCCAGACGCTGGCTGGGGCGCCACGCTCGGCGAAGCCTTCGAGCGGGACGCCGGCCGCAAGTGCCGAGCTCGGCAGGAGGGGCAGAGCGCAGGGGGAGGGCCGTGCGTAGCCTGGCTGGGCGAGTGCCGAGCCCGGCGGGGCCGTGCTGAGCCTGGCTGGGCGAGTGCTGAGCCCGGCGGGGCCGGCGCCGAGCCTGGCTGGACGAGTGCTGAGCCCGGGAGGGCCGCGCTGGGCCTGGCTGGGCGCGTGCCGATCCGCGCTTGCGGTCTTCAGCCTTCGAGCTCGTAGGTGTGCCGCGGGCGGCCGCGCAGCTCGATGTATGCCGACAGCCTGGCCAGCCGCTGTAACTCGGCGGCGCACTGCGCACGGTCCACAACCACGGTGCGCGCCAGCCATTGGTACAGGTCCCTGGCTTCCTCCGCGATGCGGCGGGCCTCGGGCGACGAAGCGGGCCACCTGCGGAATTCGCCCTCGAGGAGCGCGCAGTACGCCGGGATGAGGCCCCGCGCTTCGGCGTATGTCTGCGAGGCCACGGCTGCGCGCAACCGGGCGGCAGCGTCCTCGAGTGTCTGCATGGAGGTCAGGCCAGCGAGTTCGTAGCCGTGCTGCTGGTGCCCGACGAGCTGTCCATCGCCGAGAAGAGGTTGCTGATCACCGTGTACTGCTGCTCCATCGAGGAGATCAACGCGTCGGCAGCGTCCATCTGGTTGGTCAGGTTCGTTTGAAGCTTATCGACCTGCGCCGTCTCGGTCGCGATCCGCGCGTTGTCATTGGTGATGTGGGTCTGGTTGTCGGTGATGGCGGTTCTCAGCGTCCCTTGCGTGGGGTCTTCGACCGACGCCATCGCGGCGGTGGCGCTCTTGAGAAAGCCGCTGGTGGTGCCGTCGCCCATGAACGCGGTGATCCCGGACATGCTGCCCAGCGTCGCGCTGAGAAACGTCGGTTCGTCGAACGTCATCTTAAACGTCGTTTTGTCGAAGGTGACCCCCAGATCCGACAGCGACGCGACCGCGCTGCCGGGTTGGCCGTAGCCGCTGATCTGGTTCAAGGCATCCTGCAGTTCGTAGACGATGCTCTGGCCGGCTAGCGCGCCCCCTGCCGTCCCGCGCTGCTGGTTGAGATCGTCCTGAGCCGCCTGGTAGTCCTTCACGAAAGTCTGGAGCGCGGTGCCGATCGTCTCCGACTGACGCGTCAGAGTGATCGAGGTCGACTGGCCAGCCGGGCTTTGTCCCAGCATGGTGACGTTGAGGCCCGGGGCGAGTGTCACGGTGCGGGAATCGCTGGTTTGCTGCTGGGCCGATCCGTTCGGTTTGTAGGTGGCCAGGCTCCCCAGCACCGGCGCGGCCATCAGGTCGGTGCGCACGGGATGCCCGCTGCCATCCACGGTATTAGCGGTCAAATCGATGCTGTCGGTCCCGAGCGACGAGTTCTGGAGCGAGAGACGATAGTCGGGATTGGAGGTGGATCCCTGGTTGACGATGCTCGCCTGGACGCCTGCGGAGCTGGAGTTGATGGCATCGGCCAGGCTGTACAGGCTGTTGCTGTCCGGGGTGATGGAATAGGTGTTCGATCCCACCGTGAGGGTGTAGTTGGTGGCCGTGCTGATGCTCGTGGCCGAGGGGTCGGTGACTTTCAGATTCCCGCTGTCCAGACTCTGGGCGGTGGTGTAGGCGCCCAGGCTGTCCACCTCGATCGAGTAGTTGCCTTCCATCGCCCCGTCGGTCACGGCGGCGCTGGCGATGGAGGGGTCCTGGACATCGGCATTGAACGATCCGCTGCCCATGGCGGTGACCAGCCCGTTGACCGCATCCGAGAGGGTGGAGAACTTGGTGTTCAGGTCGCTGAGCGCCGAGCCCTCCGAGCTAAGCTGCGTGACGTCGCTGTCGAGTTGCGTAATGGGCAGCGAGGCGATCGCCAGGGAGCGGTTGATGAGGTTCTGAAAATCCTGGGAGTAACGGCTGGTGCCGGTGAAAGTGACGGTGTTGCTGCTGGTACCGCTGGTGCTGCTGGCCATAAAGGAATCGAGCCGGGCGGACCGCTTGAGGCGATCCGCCCGGCCTCCACTGCTGTTGCCGGCGGCCGTTAGCTGCCACGGCCGCTAGCTGTGGTTATTAGCCCCGCAACAGAGTCAGTACGGCCTGCGGAGCCGAATTGGCCTGCACCATGGCCGCGATGGCGGACTGCTGCAGGACCTGTGCCTTGGTCAGGTTCGCCGCCTCGGACGCCATGTCCGCATCGCGGATGCGCGACTGGGCGGCCGAGAGGTTCGACGTCTGCGATTCGGCCAGGCCGATCGCGTAGTTCAGGGTGTTTTGCGCTTTGCCGACGTTGGCCTGTGCCGAGCCCAGCGCCGATACGGCGGTGGTCAGCGCGCTAATGGCGCTCGTTCCGCCCTGCTGGGTGGAAATGTCGAGGCTGCTTCCGCCGGCCAGCGCCTGGGAGTTGACGGTGGTGCCTTGGGAGCCGATCCCGTTCCCGCTGGCCGTGCTTCCAACACTCACCTGGAAGGATGCCAGCGAGCTGACGAAGTTGATCTTCTCCGCTCCGGCGGGGCTGACGTCCTTGACGGCAGTGATCTTCTGCAGCGTCGAGTTGTTGGTCTGCTGCAGCGCCGTGTTGATGGCCTCGACGGTCTCATCGAGGCTGCGCCCGGTGCGCGTGGCGCCGTTGTTGGAGAGCGTGATGGTCATCGGCTGCGTCGCGCCGCTGGAGTCGTTGGCGGTTACGGTGATGACCTGGCTGTCGCTGCCGTAAGCCAGCGGCGTAAAGGCCAGGTCTCCGGTCGCCGACGATCCGCCGGCGTTTACCACGCTGTTGTGCGCCACGCCCACGGTAGCACCCGCAAAAGAGACACCGCTGCCGATGCCGAAGCCGAAGCTGCCGTCGGTGCCCGAGGCGGCCGTGGTGCCCGTTGCCAGGCCCAGAACCGCCGCCGCGTTGCCCGTAATGGAGATCGCGTCCGAGGAGCCCGCGGTCCCGGTCGAGACCAGCTTGAGGCTGTCCCTGCCGTTTTGGGTCACTACCGACGAAGTCACGCCGTCCGCAGAGGTGATGGCGGCCTGCACCGCAGCGGCGGTCATCGTGCCGTTGGTGAGGGTCACGACGTGGTTGTTGATCGACAGCGTGTTGGCACCCGTGAAGTCGAAGGTGCCGCCGTTAGCGACCGTCTGGGTGCCGAGAGCCACGGCGTTGGTCGAGGCCGCGTTCGCATTGACGCGGAAGTAGGTCCCGTTGCCGGTCACAGTGATCTTGTTGCTGGCGTAGGTCGCCGTCAGCCCGGCCGCCTTGAGATCGGCGGTCGTGTTGAACTGCTGCTGGAGAGCCGCCGCAAGGTCGGCCCCGCTGCGGTTCTGTCCGGTACGGACGGTGCCTTCCTGGCCGTTGAACCCGAGCGCCGTGTTGGCCGTCCCGTTCAGGATCTCGATGGTGTGGCCCTGACCCGCCGTTGCGGCCTTGATCTGGATCTGGTTGGTCGGGCTGACCGAAACCGTCGCGTTGCCCGCGCCGATCGCCGTCTGGATCGTGCTGGCGAGGGAGTCGAGCGTCTGGGTCGAGGTCGCCGCGGCGCCGTGGTAGACGGTTCCCTCGGCAGCCGTGATTCCGATGAGGGTGTCGGCCGAATTGGCCGCCGGCGCGGAGATCAGAATCGAGGATCCCACGCCGGTGGTCGTCGAAGCCAGGACCAGGTGGTTCGAGCCGTCCAAACTGGCGATTGTGCCCAGGCCCGCGCCGTTCAGGTCGCCCTCGATTTGAAGGCCCGTACGGGCGGCGCCTGCAGTGAGGGTAATGGCGGTCGTCGGGCCTCCATCCACGCTCACGTTGACGATGTTGTTTCCGGCCACGCCGTTATGCTGAGTTAGGTCGGTTAGGCCGAGCAGGGTGGTGGCGTCACCGGTTCCGAGGCCGCCCGCGGCGCCTGCGCTGATCTTGACGCCCGAGCTCAGACCGGCGGTGGCCGACGTGATCGTGAGCTTGTTGCTGACGAACGCGGCCGTCGCCCTCCCGCCCAACTGGGCGGTGATTTGGTTCGCTATGGACGCCTGGGTTTGGCCGGTGGCTGCGACCAGGTTGATGGTCTGGTTGCCCGTGCCGTCGATATTGACCAGGAACTGGTTGGCGAGGGTGGTGTCGACGGTACCCGCTATAACGGTGCCTTGCACCTGAGCGCTGGTGGCGGCTACGACGGAAAACGTGCTCGCACCACCCACACCGAAGCTCACGCTCCCGGCTGCCGCCGTGCCCTTGGTCGCGGCCACGCCGGAGGTGAGGGTGACGTTGCTCACCACGCCGTCCACCGCGAGGCTGAACATGTTGGTGCCGGCGGTGATGGTTGTCGTGGCGCCGGCCAGTGCGGTACCGGTCGACGTGGCGTACGTGGCGTTGCCGCCGGCCAGGTCGACGTTCACCGCGCTCGAGGCCGCCCCGTTGATCGAGAACTGCAGCGAACTGGTGCCCGCCGTGGTCGCGGCAGTCGGGTCGTAATTCGCAGTGGCCGCCAGCGTGCTGTAGTCGAAGACCCCGTTGAGGCCCTTCTGGAACGAACCGAGTCCCAGCGCGTCCGTCGCGTCGCCGCTCACCGAGACCGCGAACTTTTCGCCGCGCGCGCTGCTGAACGAGAGCGTTTGCCCAGTGGCCGCCGGCGTGGCCAGGGTGATGCCCGTTCCCGCCAGCTTGGAGGCCATTTGCGTCTGCAAGTCGCTCACCGCGGCGGCAACCGTGCTGTCGCTCGATTGCAGAGTGATGTCGACCGGAGCGCTTAGACCGGCGCCCGTGAAACGCATGGTGATGTTGGCGGGGTTTGTGATCGCATTGGCCAGCGTGACGTTCTCTCCGCCGGTGACCGTCGAGGTCATCGCCGCCGCGTCCGCGTTGGTGGTGGCATCCACGAACTTGCCCATCAGCGCGTTCGACACCAGATCGCCCGCCTCGACCTGAAAGGCGGTTGTGCTGGAGGTGAAAGCCAGTTGCTGCTTACCGCTGCTGTCCGTGTTGATGGTGGCCGTGATGTTGGCGTCCTGGAGCGCCGTGCCCGCCGCAGTCCCGTTGTTGCCCGCGTTCTGAATGCCTTTGTTGATGGCCGTGATCAGCGTGCCCGTATCGGTCACGTTCTGAGTGTTCACCGCCACCTTCACCTTTTCGGCACCCGAGAAGCCGGGGCCGGAAATGTAGAAGTTCGTCATGCCCGTGTTGTTATTGTTGGCGTCGGAAAGGATCGCGGCGACGCTGGTCTTCGCCGAGCCGCTCCCGATGTCGGTGACGCCCGTGGTTCCGCCCAGGGCCTGCATGCCCGTCAGCCCCAGACTCTTGGCATCCACGGTCGCGCCCGAAAGATTGAACTGCAAGCTCGAGTTCGTCGCCGCCGTGGTGGTCCCCTGCGCGCGGCCGCCGCCGATATACACCGAGAGGTTGCGCGCGAAGGTGCCGTTCTGGTCCAGGCCGATCGCCTGGGCCTGCCGGTTGATTTCCGTCACCAGGCCCTGGAACTCGCTGTTCAGCACGTTGCGGTTGCCGGTGAAGGTGTCGCTGGCCGATTGCGTGGCCAGGGTCTTCAGGCGGTCCAGGATCTGGCCGATGTTGTTCTCGCCGCCGTCGATGATCTGCAGGGTGCTGATGCCGTCGTTGGCGTTCTGAATACCCTGAGTCAGCTCGGCTTCCGAGTTGCGATAGCCGTTGGCGACGGCCAGACCGGCCGGATCGTCACCGGAAGAGTTGATGCGATAGCCCGAGGTCAACCGCTGAATCGTGCGACTCTGGAAGTCCGTGTCCACGCGCAGGTTGTTCTGAGCGATGAGAGAGGTAACGTTGGTTTGAACGGAAAGCATTGTAAATTCCTTTTCTGTTGGCCGCCGGCTTCAGTACCGGTCAGGTTCTCCGTTGATTCGGATACCTGAAAGCAACTTCACTGCCTCTCATCGGCCCGAGTCCCGAAGTTATGAGTTCCTCGCGGCGTCAGCCGCCTCCCCACCAGCCGGTCCAGCGCGCCCTCCAGCCTCGACTCCGCCGCCGCGCGGTTCTGATCCCGCACCAGCTTCACCTCTTTGGCCACTACCGGCACGTCGCGTGGCGCCTGGATGCCGATCTTGACCCGTGTGCGTCCTATATGGGCCAGGTGGATCTCGATGTCGTCTCCGATGAGAATCGATTCTCCGGCGCGCCGCTTCATCATGAGCATACGGGCGCCTCGACCAGGTCGATCCGATGCTGGTGCGAGTAATCCGTACCCGCCAGAATCGCCTGCACCGCGCGCCGCGCCGCTATGTTGATCACGATGGGAGCCAGCAGATTGGCCGTAATCTCGTTCTCATCGATGTGCACCAGCGCCAGGCAGGCCAACTCCCGCCCGATGGGCGGCTGCCGCCCATCCGCAAACCCCGCCAGTTCCGTCTCCTCGGCGGAGATCCGGAGCTGGTAGTCGGGACAGACGACCCGCACGTGCAGCGCCGGGAAACACAGGCCGGGAGTGGCCAGGCTCTGCAGAAAAACCAGCGGATCGAGTGCCTTCTGCTCGATCAGAACGAATTGCCGTTCCCGCTCGAAACCTGGAAGGCCGGCGGGAAACTCGATGGCGGAGTCTTCGGGGTACTCGAGTGTGCCCCAGTACTTCGTTTCACAGTACGTCATGTTGCGGATTGCCTCGTCCCTCTATTCGGCGGAAGAGGGATCGAGCTGTAGCGCAACGGGCACCCGCAAACGCCTTAGCCGTCGCGCGGCTTATGCTTCAGCGTGCCGGGGTGGGCTCTCCCCGCCAGTCAGACTCCGCCCGCCGGGGACCTCATAAACTCCAACTTTGGCCCTGACGGTCGCCCGTGTATTCGTTCCCGTACCCGCCGCCGTAGCCGCCGCCCCCGTATTCGCCCCCGTATTCGCCCCCGTCACCGCCTGCGTATACGGCCACCGGCTCGGGCTCCGAGACCGCCGCCACCTTCGCAGGTTCGGCCGGACCGAGCCGGCTCCAGGCGTCCAGCAGCGTCGAGAGCAACTGCGACACTTCCGACAGAGGGCCATCCGCCTGGTGCAGGTTCGCCCGCAGCAACTGCCGCTGCATGTAGTCGTACAGCTCGACCAGGTTGCCGCTCAGAGCCGGGTCGGCCTCACGGTTCACTGAAAGCGTGAGTTCGACCAGGATTTTGCCCGCCCGCGTGATCTCGCTCGAGCGCGCGGCGATGTCGCCCTGGCGCAGATGCTGCCGGGCTTTCTCTACGGCATCGATCGCTCCGCGGTATAGCATCCGCACCAGTTCGACCGGGTCGGCCGAAAGAACATCGCTCTCGAAGTAGGTCGCCATCCCGCCGTACATGTTTTCCACGACCTACTCATCGGACGGGGCGCGCGGTGCGTGAGGGGTCGCCGGCTCTTTAGAGGTCCCGGCGCGAGAATCGCCGGATCGCGAGGCCGAGCGCCGCCGCTCCATAGAGTGCCGCATACCCCACCATCAGGCCGCTCGGAACCGAGCCCACGCTGAAAGGCCCGCGCCCGAAGGCGCCCACAACCGGGCCTTGCAAGTCGAACGCCGCCCGCCGCCACAGCGACTCGCTCGGCATCACCAGGCTCGCCAGCACGCCCAGGTTCACCGCCGTCTGGCTGTGCGCGAGCGAGCCGAACTCCTCCACCCAGCCGCCCAGGAACGCCAGGATATGCATCCCGAACACCGCCACGCCCGTGGCCAGCATCGAAAGGCTCGCCCCGAAGCGGAACGTCACCGCCAGCAGCAGCAGGGTCTCCAGCCACATCAGGCTCAGCGCCTGCGGAACGTCGGAGGGAGTGTGTCCCCCGATCAGCCGCACCTCCACCAACATGCCGCCCGCCATCAGCAGCAGGTAGCCCGTCAGCATGGCCGCGAAGCCCAGCCACTTGCCGAGCATCACCTCCCAGCGCCGGATGGGCTTGGTGACCACCGCCTGAATCACGCCCGAGTTGATCTCCCCGGCAATCGTATCGGCGGAAGTCAGGATCGTGATCGCCACCACCAGCCAGTTGACCACGTACATTCCCAGCGAGAACAGGGCCACCACCGCCTGCCGCCGCACCAGCACCTGGCGCGCGACGGCCGCCGGCAGGCTGGCCAGCACCATATGCAGGCCGAAGCCGTAAAGCAGCAGGAACGCGCCCCCCAGCACCGCCGCGGCCGCCAGCACGCGCCGGCGCGCCGCTTCCCGGCAGGTCAGCCCGGCAATCACGCCGATGCCCGTCACAATCCTCCCTCCGTTCCCACGATGCGCAGGAACATCTCCTCGAGCGAGGCCCGCCGCGAGTGCAGCGAATAGACCCGCGCGCCCTTCCCCACTAGGTATGCGACCACCTCCGGAACGGCGTCTTCGGCGCGGATTTCGAGCGTCAGCGACTCGCCCTCCAGGCGCACCGTCCCGGCCCATGCTTCCAGGCCAGCGAGCGCCTCCGCCGGCAGATCCTTGACGCGCGCCACAATCGAGAGTCCTCCGGCGTCCAGCTTGTTCAGGTCGCAGGTCTCGAGCACCTCGCCGTGCTTGATAAAGGCCACCCGGTCGCAGGTGACCTCCACCTCCGACAACAAATGCGAGTTCAGGAACACCGTCGCGCCGCGGGCGCGCTCGGCGCGGATGATGTCGCGCACCAGCAGGCGGCCGGCCGGGTCCAGTCCCGAAGTGGGTTCGTCCAGGAAGATCAGCTCGGGCTCGTTCAGCAAGGCCTGCGCCAGGCCGATCCGTTGCAACATTCCTTTCGAGTAGTCGCGCAGGCGCTTGCGGCCGTGATCGGCCAGGCCGACCAGCTCCAGCAGCTCGGGCACGCGCCGGTCGAGCCGCGCCCGCGGCATCTGGTATAGCCGGCCGTGAAAACGGAGGAACTCCTCGCCGCTGAGCCATTCGTGAAAGCGGAAATGCTCGGGAAGGAAGCCGACGCGCCGCCGTACCTCGCGGTCGCTCAGCGGCCGGCCCAGCAGGAGGGCGCCTCCGGCCGTGGGCGCCACCAGGCCCAGCAGCATCTTGACCGATGTGCTCTTCCCCGCCCCGTTCGGCCCCAGAAAACCGAACACCTCGCCGCGGCCGACCTCCAAAGTCAGGCCGCGCACCGCCACCTTCTCCCCAAAGGTCTTCCGCAAATACGCGGTCTCAATGGCTGCGTTCTGCATGAGTAGGACAGGCCTCCCCCGTCTTCAGCGCAGCGACTCCGCCAGCGGCGCCGCCAGCGCCGGATCCCCGTAGCCGCCCACCGAGTACATCACCCCGTCGCGGACCCAAACCAGGCCGTAAGACGGCGGCAGCCTGGTCATCCGGTTGGGCGAACCCCCGCCGCCTCCCACGTGCACCACCTGCCGGTCCGGCAGGCCCGCAATCATGAGGCCCTTCACGCCATCCACCGTCACCGTCTCGAAGCTGGCCGCGTTGCGCGGGATGGGGACGGCGATGGTCGAAGTCCAATCCACCGTCTGACTGAACAGGTGCGCCTGCTCGGGGGTCATGCCGGAGAGTTGCAGGCCGAACTCCGCCACCTCGCCCAAATCCAGCTCCGGCTGCGTCACCACGGTGGGGGCCGGCACTTGGGAAACGATAACGCAATTGTCGTAAGGCCCGCGCGTGCGCTCCCGCTCGTGCGAGTCCTCCGGCGGGCAATTGCCATAGCGGGCCACCACACCCGCAGGGACGCTGACGAATATCTGCGCGCCGTTCAGTTCGGAGGGGAACCGGAGGTCGCTGCGCCCGGCCACGGCGAGCAGAGTCTCCAGATGCTGCTCGCTCACGCTAAAACGCGCGGCGCTCTCGGTGTTTACGAACAGTTGCGGAGCGTCCGCGCGCAACTCCGGCAGCCTCACGTTCATGGCCGCCATGCGGGCAGCCTCGGCGCGGTCCGCTACTGCCAGCCGCCGGCTCTCCTTGATCTTCACTACGCTATCGGCCAGCAACTGCTGGAGCATCTCGCCCTTGCCCTCGGCGATGAAGTCGCGCTCCATCGGAACCGCCACCACGGCCTTGATTCGCAACATGCCGAGGATCTTCTGGCCCACGGCGCGCCCGGGAGGAGATCCCAGCAGCAGCACCGCCAGCCCGGCTAGGGCAATGGCGCCCCAAGCCGGCGTCAGCCGGGGCCTCCAGCGTGACCCGCGTCGAGGCTCGGCAGCCAGCCGGCGGTCGAGGCGCGCCCAGGCCAGCCGCGCGTCCGCCGGCTCCCCGGCCCGCAGTTCTGAAAGGAGCGCCCCCGCCTCCCCCGCCCGCTTCGCAATCGCCCGGGCCCGCTCGCGGCAGCGCTCGCAGCTCTCAAGATGTGTTTCCACCTTGGCGAGTTCGGCCCCGCTCAACTCGCCATCCGACTTTGCGCGCAGCATTCCATCCGAGATGCACATAGTCGCCTCCTTCATCCGTGGCGCGGGCGGTTCTCGAGTCTCCTATACGCCTTCTCGAACGCCACCTCGGCGCGGGCGAGCAACTGCCCCACCGAGCCCGGTTGCACGCCCAGACTTCCTGCCAGTTCTTTGTACGACAGCCCGCAGGCCCGCAGCGTCAGGACCTGTGCTTGCACCGGTTTCAGCTTCGCCAGCGCCTCCCTGACGTTTCCGGCCCGCTCCGCCCGCAGCACGTCCTCGAGCGGCCCGGCCACCGCAGACGCCCCTGCCAGCCGCTCTCCGGCCTCCGGCTCACGGGCCCGGCGGCGGTTGGCGGCGCGCAAGGCGTCGATGCCCATCCTGCATGCAGTACGGTAGAGCCAGCCTCCCACATTCCAATAGAGATCCGGCGCGGAAGGCTGCTGGTACAGTTTGAGGAAGGCGTCGCTGGCGATCTCTTCGGCGCGTGCCCGGTCGCCCAGAATCCGATGGAGTAACCCCACCGTGCGGGCGTAATGTTCCAGGAAGACTGCCTCGAAGGCCGCCGGGGACCAGTCCGGCCCCTCGCCGCGCACGGTGCCTGTTCTGCTCTCCATGGTTGCCTCACCAGAGTACTCCATCGCCTGGCACCGTTCCCGGCCCCTGAACGAATGACGAGTAACCCCGGGCGTTTGTGACAGCCTTCCGGGCCGCGCGCGGAGGCAGCGGTGGCGCGCGCGGAGGCCGGCGGTGGCGCGCGCGGAGGCCGGCGGTGGCGCGCGCGGAGGCCGGCGGTGGCGCGCGCGGAGGCCGGCGGTGGCGCCCGCGGAAGCCAGCGGTGGCGCGCGCGGAGGCCGGCGGTGCCGCTGTCTGCTTCTATACTGGGAGAGGCGGAGAGTGCCCCCGGCCGCCGCGAGGAGCTTTGCAAATGAATCGGGTTTCAATGCCCGCGTGGACCGCGGTCGTCATGTGTTGCGGACT